>OBYG01000938.1_pt1 | contig 15746 bp, 10 predicted proteins | sample 1538201 | NCBI WGS metagenome assembly OBYG01 (sample SAMEA2580177, study PRJEB22360) | human gut metagenome | biome: human gut; feature: human-associated habitat; material: faeces | place: Denmark | collected 2008/2010 | reverse complement strand
AATGCTTTTTAAACTACTCAAACCTTTAAAAGAAGATAAAGATCTTAAAGAAGAAGAATTAGAAGATTCAGCAATTACTTTAAAATTCCCTCCGATTGTTTCAAGACTCTCTAAACCTTCAAAAGATGCTAAAGCGTCTAAAGAAGAAGAATAAGAAAAAGATTTAGCATTTACCTCAAAATCCCCTCCAATGCTTTTTAAACTACTCAAACCTTTAAAAGAAGATAAAGATCTTAAAGAAGAATTAGAAGATTTTGCAATTACTCTAAAATTCCCTCCTATTGTTTCAAGATTTCGCAATCCTTCAAAAGAAGTCATATTTCCATCCTTAATTATTAGACTATCTGTTATAGTTTTCAAACCGTACAAACCATCCAAAGTGGTCAAGGTTGAACATTCCAATCTCAGTGAACCGTTAATTTCCGTAAGCAGATTGTCCAACTTTTGTAAGGTTGTTATTTCCCCTCCGCTCACAATAACATTCCCTCTAACTTTAGTATAACCTGCTGCCTGGAAATCAATTAAATCCTGTTCTGTTGTAAAAATAATATCTCCTATATAAATCCCTTTTGCAGCCTGAGTCACTTGTACTGTATCAGACAAAGTGCTATTCTTATCTTTTATAAAAATTTGGGCTGAACGCACATCATAGGTCGTATTGGGTTTTATTTCAAGATTAATCATACTCTTAGTAAGTGCCTTAGATTGCGGCATCTGCTCTATCCATTCTTGTACTGTCTTAGGTATAATTATCTCATAGTCAATATTACTCTGAACCTCAATAGAAATTTGTTCACCTCCTGCGAGTACTTCATATTGTTTTTGAGATAAAATAAGTGCATTTTGTTGTAATTGATTGATATATAAAGTATCACAAAGAGAACTGTTTTTATCTTTTATAAAAACCTGGGCTGAACGATTATCATAAGTAGTATTTTCTTCTATTTCAAAATAAATTTTATCAGTCCGGATAGCTTTTGTTTCGAGTAACTTAATCCAATGCGATGCGGAACTGGGAATAGAAATGGAGTAATCTACATTCGATTTCAATTCCACTTCAATAGATTCTTTTGCAGATGAAATGTTGTAAGTGTCTTTACTCAGGATAAGTGTCCTTGGATCGGCAGTTTGATAAATATGGACTGTATCTTTCAAAGAGTTACCATTAAACACTATATATCCTTCCCGTTTTTCGTATTCCTTGTTTTCTAAAATCGTAAATGTAAAATTCTTTACAGTAATAGCTTTAGTTTCAGGTTCATGTTTTATCCAATTTTGAAATTGGGATGGAATGGAAACCTCATATTGAATATTACTTTTCACTTCAACGGTCACATTTCCACCTTCTTCCGGTATATCGAATTTATCCTTGCTTAAAATAATAGCATCACCATCTTTTTGTGTTACAGTCAGAACTTTTGTTATATTTCCGGCTTTAACTGTCAAGTTCGTATTCCTGTCTTCCATTTCACTGTAAACCCCTACCGTCACAATTATTTTGCTATCACCATTCCCCTGATTCACAGTTGTTTTACACCATTCACTTTCGTTTGTGATAGTCCAATCAGAATTACAATAAATGGTAAATTCTTTCTCTCCTCCCTCTGCCCCAAACACAAGATCTGAAACTGAAATATCAAGCATGACATTAGTTGGGGCATCGGGATTATCAGGATTGTCAGGATCATCGATAGGACCGTCACTTTTACTGCAACTCCAAAGAGTGCAGGATAACATCATTAATAGGTAAAATAGTCTTTTCATAATTGTTATTTATTTGTGGTTTATAAATCAAGATGGATATGTTCTACTGAAAATATTTTGCTAATCGCTAATTCTTTCGAATCTGAATCAGGGAAAAAGTTGGATTTTTTAATGATATTTATAATTTTACTTCTATTTTTTTCTTCTTGAATAATAATGTATTTTATATCCTTAGGACTAAATGAAATAGGAGAAGTTTTAAGTGAGTTTTGATACTCATCTTTCTTTTCCTCAAATGTACTTTTCTTTAATAATTGGCTATTTTTAGGGACAAAACGCCATTCTCGCTCATTATAAAAACATGTATCTTTTGTAAGTTTTCCGTTTCTCCACATTTTTCCATAATATGGTTTTATGTATTTTATTGCTAAATTCTTATTACAGAAATCAAAAAAATTCTTACCGAGTTTTGGCAAAATGTCTTGTATTTGTGGAGATTGATTATGTATATAAATAACAGGCGTTATTCCTACTTTTTGTGCCCATTCTTTGGTAAATCCAATTGCAAATTTCCCATAAGTATTAGTATGTTCATATATTTGAGACAAAGGAATATCGCAAAAACATTTCATAGGAATTACAACATCTCCTTTAAGATAGTCATTAATTTCAAAATGCTCGACACAATATCTTGGGATTAATTTGCCATGTAAAATGTCCTTTAAGAATTTCCTTTGAGAGACAAAATGAAATAAAGTATTTGCACTTATATTCATTTTAATAAAGAGTTTTAGTACCCCAAATTCCCCGGACAGGTAAGTTAATAACATAAAAAAGCGTGGGAACTGTCAGTTTATTTTGTAAGAGGTATCGCCAAACACCCGACTAAAAATAAACAACTACCCCACGCAAACCGGATATATATACGAAAAGTAAATATATGGCAAGCATGAGCGTCTGAATCGTTTATCCCTTTAGTCTTGAAAATTGGCGATTTTCTTACAAAGGATAAAGCTGAAACGCTTCTATTTAAAACAATATGTCCGTTGCTAAATTACTCTAACAACGGAACAAATGTAATCAATTAAATCGTTTTATCAAACGCTCATAGGGGTAGTCGTAGGCCAAAAATAAATCTTTATTCACAAATCACCGCATTCATAAAATAATTCCTTCATCCGCAAAGCTGAAATAAGTATCCTCAGAAATAATCAGGTGATCCAGGAGCCTTATATCTAAAATCTTACCTGCTCCGACTATTTTCTTCGTCAACTCTTCATCCGGTTTACTGGGATGTAAAACACCTGTCGGATGATTATGTACCAAAATAAAACCTGTTGCGTGCGCCATCAGAGCCGTCTGGTATATAATCCTTACATCGACAAAAGCATGCTCCAAACCTCCCTTCGAGACCTGCGACGAACCGATTATTTGCATGCACGAATTTAATAAAATCATCCAAACTTCTTCATGATGGGACATAAAAGATTTAAAAAATTCTTTGATATAAAGAAAAGCATCACGGGAACACCTTATTTTAGACGATAATTCCAAACTTTTACGGGGTTTATAAACCACCTCCACTTCCTGAAAAAAATGGGTATTGGGTACGATTCCCGCTGTTACCGATCCGTCATAAAAGTTATTTTCCATCATTTTGATTTAAATTTAATGATTAATGAAAGAGAGAAACTGTTTTCAATGGGGTAACCCCAGGGCGTAGGGAAGGGAATAATCCCCGTATATCTGAAATTATATTATAAAATTTTTTTTCTGATCAGGTATTTAAAAAGTACCTTTACCCGGAGCTCTATATTGACAGGTATAAAAAAAGCCTCCCGTTCATTTCCGGACGGAAGGCAAAAAAGAGTATTACGAATATACAGGGAATGACGGATTTTTAGTAGTTAAATATAAAATGCCTGAATTTAAGACAATTACTATCCGGATATAAAAAAAGGATCCGATCTTTAACACAGATCAGATCCTCCATGAATCAGAGACAGATATGTATTTCTTCCCTCTCTTTATTCTTCAAATAATTATCCATCAACTTACATAAATTCTCCGCCATTCTTTTCAATTCGGCTTCATTGAAGTATTCCACCTCGGTGTGGTAAACTTCTGTGATTTTCCACGGCACAAATGTTGTGGATGTTTTTTTGGGTTTAAGTTCTCGTTTTTTCATAGGTTCATATTTAAAATGCAGAAATTATTTCATAACCCATTTTACGGGTATCGGAAAACTTGATTCTCTTAGTTTCAAATAATAAATTGAAATATTCCACTGCTGTATTATGTTTCTGATCAGGCAGACCGACCTCACGCCTCAAACTATTGATTTTCTGTTCGATTTCTTCACCGCTGATCCTCATTCCGATTTCAAAATTCTGGAGCAATAATTGTCTGTAAAGCCGCATCGTTACATCAGGGCTGTATTTGACCATACAGATATCTCTGGTTCTGTTCATTTTTTCCGTATTTCCCATATTCTCTTCCAGAATATCCCGTATCTTTTCATCAGAAAGACCCAGGTATTTAAATTCTTCGTAATATTCCCGTATTTTCCGGTGTAACGCATTTTTGACTGGCGCATTGAATGCTTCAAAGTTTAATGTTTGAGGCTGGAGGAAGTAGGTATAGAATTGTTCTACAGCGATTTTGATATCCTCTTTTGTATATTTTATCATTTTTTCTTTTTTTAAGTTATTATTTATTACCAAATTAATTTTAACTCCCGAGGTATGTAAACCGATGCCATATTCCGAAAGGACATGTTTCAGGTTAAAAAGATTCCCGTACAGTTCGTTATTGATCTTCTGATAAACGGTATAACTGATCAGGTGGTGGTTGATATAGTATTCAGTATAAATAAACTTCTGAAAAGCAGATGTTTCAAAGTACTGATTGAATTTTAATTTCCTGTAGTCGGTATTCCGCATCTTCTCCATTAACTTCACTGTTTCCCGGGTATAGTTATCTGTAAGCGTTTTATTCACCTCCTGCAGCCCGAAGGGATGATCTTCCCCGCATTCACTGTTCACCAGAAAATAAGCTTTCATACCGGGAAGATCCCGGAAACGGTTCATCATTTGTACAATATCGGTATAGGAGTGCTTATTTTTCCCGGGAGCGACGATCAGCTCATAATTGTTCCCTTTTAAATCATAGCCCTGACGGTAAGTAGTGATGATCACTTCCGCATCCAATTCCCCGGTTTGCAAAAGCTGGTCATAATATCCGGTGCTTCCCTCTACCTCTATATCCGTTTCATCCGTTTTATCCGTTTTATCCGTTTCTTTTTTGTGTTGCTTAGTCATGGAATTTATAACGGCCAGCTTTACGATCCCTCTGTCACGCAGGCTTTTCTCAAGCAAAGGAAGCTTATCGGATTTATCAAGCAGGGAGATAACAACAGTTTTCCCGTTTTCTCTTAAACCCATGGTCAGTTCCGTTATTCCCCCGATCAGCTCCTTATAGTTTACGACAACTAAATTCCGGACCTGCGGCTCTTTCCGGACAGCCCTGAAAATAGTCATCCCTTCATAAAACGAATCCCGGGAATATAAAGGAGTTCCGGACAGCAATATCACTCTCTTATATCTGCAACCGAAGGTCAGCACCTGCTCAATCGCTTCTTTCTTCCAACTATAATCAGTTATCAGAGAATGGGCTTCATCAATTATCAGGGTTGTATCCCGGTGGATAAATTTAGGAATATGCTGATAAACCGTGATCAGTTGTTCCGCTTCATAACAGCTCCTGTCCTCGGCACAATAAAACGGGAGATCATGCCTCGCTGCCAATCTGCGGCCTAATAATAATGTATCTGTAGTAAATAAGAAAGGAATATTTTTCCTTTTCAGGTAATCTAAAAGATAGAATGATTTCCCGCCTCCTGCCGGACATTCTATGCTTACTTTAAACGAAGAATTGAAATCAAGTTCATCCAATAGCTTCGTTTCTGAAAGATTTCTACTAAAATCATAATCTTTGACAGTCATATTAAAAATGAAATAAAACACACTTCCTGTGTCAATATTCACTGTTGCACTTCGGGGTATTTTTTATATATATAATTACCATGAAGTGCGCCAGGTTTTCAGGGAGCAGAATGGCTCAGGAAGTGTATATAAACCGATATCTTCCCCGAATGATCTGATAAGCTTTATTGATTATATTGTATCTGGGGGATTCTGAAAAGAAATGATCTGGTAAAGGTTACAGGAAAGAAAAACACTTCCCGTCTTTCATTATCTCTGAAATTTATAAGAGGTGAGTGTCGCAATTAGGAATCATATGAAATGTACCCTGACCGGCAAAATAAAATCCCATCGGATAAAACAATGAGATTCTATTTTGTTGGTGTCAAATGTATATATCTGGAATTATGATTTTAGTATGCGTACCGGAAGGGGGTAATCCACCTCTGTTTTAATGACACAAAGTTACCTACAATTCAGGTCACATCCAAGTGATTTGAGAAATTTATTTTCATAATATTTTATTGTGTTAATGGGTGTTTTTACCGGATTATAGAGGAAACAGGAACGGTTTTCCGGGAATAATCCGGTAAATAAAGCAACGGGGTAATTATCTTCCAATGGTTGTGAAGTTAATATGTTTAATCTTTAAATCCTGAAAGTCCCCCCAGGTAGTGATCACTCATGGGGAAACACAGGGGTATTCAGAATAAATAATACTCACTCCGGAAAAGAATTTGTTGGAAAAGCCTGCCTGTCACACAGGCTTTCCCGGTTAAACCATTTACCCAGGCTGGTTTGTTTGTTTCTGGTTTAAAATACTGAACAGGATTTCAGCTTTTATTGTTGTCTGTCTTTGTATCTCAGCGATATCATCCGGTGTAAGAGACTGTAACAAAACCATTGCGTTTTCCAAGCCGACAGGGACTAAAGATTCAAAAGAAAGTGATTCGGATAATTTAAGAACTGCCTTAAAAGGATACTGCTTATAACAATCTTCCCCGAATTTCTCTTTTATCATATTGATGAACTCTTCTCCCTGTTTTATATATTGCCCGGAGGATTCAAAGCTGCCTTGCATGATGTGCCGCATGTTTTTTGGGGTAATTGCCTGATTGTTATTAAATATTCTCATGGCTATATTCCCCGGGAGATGATATTCCCTGATGGCTTTATTTACAGCCCGGATAAATTCACCGGGTTCTGCCATTTCAGCGATTTCTGTTTTTTCCTGCAGGCGTAAATGCCTGGCGAGTGAATTGTTCATTCTGATATATCTGCCATATTCCCGTATGTTATCGAATTCCCTGATTCGGACATTTCGGAGTATGACCGTTTCCCCTTCTCCGGTTTGTGCTCTGATATTAAGTGTATAGGCAGCTTTAACAAGGGCATGGAGTTTCGTATCTCCGGCCAGACAATAGACATTTTCAGTACCTTCGGGGATGGTATTTCCGTTCAGGTCTTTCAATTCTATGCCAGCATCGAAGAATATCCCAGCAGGAGTGATTATTTTCAGTTCATCAGGCTCGAAGTATTCACTTTCCAGCAGGGAACAGGCTGACAGGATCTCGGCTGACTTGGTTTTCAGACCATTGACGGGGAAGGCGATGATTATTTCCTTCTTAGTCTTCTGGATAAGAAGGGTATCTTCGTCTTCTGTCATTTCGTGGATTTGGAGTGGAAGCGTTGGAAGGCTTTGCTCGTAATAATATTTTTCCAATGCTTTTCTGGCTTTATTACAGGCTTGGGTAAGCTTCTGCTGTTTCTTCGGCTCTTGATTGTTTTCAAGTGCTATTTTCGTTGCCAAATATTGATTTTGCAAGGTTTCCAGTTCTGAATCAGAAATTGCCATATTTTTATTTCTATCCATTTGAGTTATTTTTAGATTGTTATTACTATATAATTCTTTGTTTTCATTGTCTTTCTGATCAATATTTGTCATAATTGTTCTCATAATATAGAATTTAAAAATTTATAATAACCCCTTCCGCTCCAACTGGCCAAGTTTTCCTTCCGGGGGTGATAACTTACGGCCTCTCAAACTGTTTTCTCCCATTTATTTCCTTGGAGTGTCCTACCTGGTAGGACTCAATTTGTAGCTGCCTTCGTTATCGGTTTGTCATTGATCAATGAACTATGTAACCATCAGAACTCCGGAGTTGCATTTGATTACGATGCAAAAGTAAGGTGGGAAATAAAGGATTAAAAATAGGAAATTCCGGGAGTTGAAGGGGTATTTCCTATGTAATAAGAATCAATAGGTTAGATATAAAACAGAGAAGAAATTTTTATTTACCAATATTTGGGGAATAACTCACTGAGCGGGGTGTCCAGAGTCACTCCTTCAGAATTATATTCCTTATAAGACTTATGGCTAAGAATTTCGTTGGTGGCACTTTTAAATTTACCGTTGGTTTCTTCCCACTTCAGATTGTCGGATATTTTTGTGCGGATGGTAGCGATCCAGTCTTTCAGGATCTTTGATTTCTTCCGGTCCTCCTGCCTGATATTAAATTCCTCTTCATCGGGGAGGATCGTGATATAGCCCATTAACGAAAGAAAGCGTGCGATGAACGTACAGATTTTATCCGTTTTCTTACCCTGAGGATCATGGTAAGGCGTCTCTTCCTGTAAGAAGTGGTAAAGCTGGGTGATGATCCGGTTGATGGTATGATCGGATTTTGCTCCCACCCTGGCTTTATATTGGGATAGTTCTGTATGTACCTCTTCAATGGTTTTCTCTTTTAAATAGGTATCGAGGTATTCTTTCAGGTGTTGAAAGAACCAGTTATCCTCATTATCCAGAGCTATTTCTTTATTACCGTATACGATTTTTATAGGCTTGGAGGAAACACCCAACTGATCGAAAGGTTTTTGGGCTGTAAATAATTCGTGCATGGATCTAAATAACCGGAGCATATCAGGCCGGACGGACTCCGAGAAATACCAGAATCCATAATCATTGGTTGCCTCGAATAACTTACTGCTGGCAAAATTGTAGCTGTAGAAATCAGGTAATAACCAGATAATGGTATCCTGTCGGTCATCGGTAATCAGGTATTCATCGTTCCGGGTAAAGTCTTCCAATTTAGTGTATAAATCTATGGGATAGTCGATTATTATATCTTTATCCTTGAAAAATTCATATTGATCGGGATGGGGAGATGCTCCTTGTTTGATGTAATAATTCCTATTCGCTTGTATCAGTTCACTAAATTCCCAGCCCGAAGCATCGAAATAGGTACGTAAAAGGGTATCTATAGCTTTCAGGTCTTTTCCTTCAAAACCGGTTTGTTGATATTCTTCTTCCGCTGCCATGGAGTTTTGTTTTCCCAAAAATAAAAAAAAATGCCCCGAATCTAAAAAGACTCAGGGCTAAATTTAAACAAGATGCTGCATGGCTTGTTCTACTTGTTTTTCTTCGAAACCATCTAAATATATTTCCGTCGTTGCCAGATTGGCATGTCCCATTAGTTCACTGATAATGCCAATATTGACTCCGGAACGTTTCAATACTGTGGCAAAGGAGTGACGGGCCACATAGGTCGTCAGATGATGTTTCAAATTCATTGCCTCACTGATGTATCCTAAACTTTTGTTAATCCTTCCCCTCACTTTTTGAATCCGGTCAAATATTTGTTGTTCCGTAACGTGTATTTTTTTATCAAGGATTGGAAAAATATAATCATCCTCTTCTGCATCTGTTTTCGAATATTTATCCAATATCTTCCGAGCTTCCGGCAAAAGATTAAAAGTCAACATTTTCTTTGTCTTATGACGGACATAATAAATCCGGTTATTTTCAATATTTGCATATTTCAGAAAAGCAATATCCTTAAAATTTATTCCTGCCGTTAAATAAGAAAACATAAATATATCTCTGGCCAATTCCAGATAAGATTTAGGACATGCATTCACAACAGACAAATCTAACCGAGACAATTGGGAAATCGTTTCTTTATTTATCGCCCGTTTACGCGTTGAAGTCCACAAACTTCCAACTTTAAATTTTTTAAACGGATTCTTATTACATACGAATATTTCTTCCTCCAAGGCTTTATTGAAAACAGATTTCAGTGTACTAAACTTCGTTGCGATACTATTATCTGCCAAACCTGACTTTCGGAGAAACATTTCATAATCTTTCAAAAATTGAAAATCCATATCTGTGAAAGAAATCTTTGTTGATCTAAACTTATTCAGTGATGACAAAGTAAATTTGTATTTATCACGTGTATTGAGTCGTCCAAGATCGGATAATTCGTTAATGATTTTTTGAAAGTATTCTTCTACTGTCATTGCGGGTTTCTTTTTTATTCCGATAATATCATCGATCGAATAATTTTTCCCCTGAATTTTATATTCTAACTCCCGTTTTTTAAATTCCTGAATCTGTTTATCCAAAAGATATTGCAAATGTTCCTGATTAGGGATACCATTCTTCAAGCAGTTATTATCGAAATCCCAATAATCGACTTTAATTCGTAAACCAGAAGTAATTTTTCGGACAATGCCATTATGATATAAACGAATTATTATTGCCACCTCATTCTGTTTTGAAATTCTGTCTCTCCGACAAATAACTGATATTTCCATAAAATAAAGCAAAAACGACTGACAGAGAATAGCCTAAATAATATGGAGGACTATAAAAGTGGGTACAAATTGGTAACAAAACCCACTCTACGCCAAAATCGATATATTTGTATTATATTATATATCAATAAGTTACCAAAACCAAGATTGAAGAACAAAAAAAAGAACCGACTTCAGTCAGTTCTTTTGAGTGTAGCGCTAAGGGGAATCGAACCCCTGTTTTAAGAATGAGAATCTTACGTCCTAACCCCTAGACGATAGCGCCATTTCGAGTATTTTAAAAAAGCCTGCTCTTGCAGACTTTCCCCAGAGCTGTTAGTGAGATTTGAACTCACGACCTCTTCCTTACCAAGGAAGTGCTCTACCCCTGAGCTATAACAGCATTCACTTTTACTTTCGTTCAGACTACCCTTATTTGAAAGCGGTACAAAGGTAGTGGTTTTACAATAGAATACAAATTTTTTGTAGCATTTTTTTTAGATTTCGATCAGTTTTTATCAACAATTGAAATAAACTACTGAAAATCAATAATAAAATAAGGATAGTTTCCGGTATTCGTGTTCGGGTCCCTGAACACGAATACCGGAAACTGCTTTGCTTATCCTCCCTTAGCGTCTCGGAATATCGACCGAAGTTTCTTTTTGGCCTTTAAGATGCTCAGAAAAGAAATCTACCAGCCGCCAATAGAAATATTCGTCCATATCTCCGAAACTATGACGTTGTCCCGGAAGAATCAGCATTTCGAAACGCTTATTAGCCCGGATCAAGGCATTTACAACACGGATCGTATTCGCATCATGGACATTATTGTCGATATCACCATGTACAAGCATCAAATGCCCTTTCAATTGCTTAACAATTTCGGGATTCGTGGCTATTTTATAGACAAAGGTAGTATCTCCTTTTTCCGAAACGACCTCTTTCACACCATGATGTGTCTCGCTCCACCAACGGTTATAAATCCGGTTATCGTGGTTCCCGGCACAGGATACCGCAGCTTTATAAAAATCGGGATATTGACAAATTGCAGCAGTAGACATAAAGCCACCTCCCGAATGACCATGTATGCCGACTCTGTCGATATCTATAAACTTATGGCGGGCAGCCAATTGTTCGACAGCCACCTTATGATCGGCCAAAGGATAATCACGCATATTCCCATAACCATAATTATGATACCATTTGGAGCGGGAAGGATGTCCACCCCGCTGTCCTACCGAAATCACAATGAATCCGGCCTGAGCCAAACGATCCGTCCGTACACTCATCCGGGTAAAAGGATAACATACAGCTTCAACCTGGGGACCCGGATAAACATAATCGATAATGGGATATACCTTGGTCGAATCGAAATCGTAAGGTTTATACATCACCCCGTATAAATCCGTCACCCCATCGGCAGCCTTGACGACAAAAGGTTCCGGAAACCGGTAACCAGCCGCTTTCAATTGCGAAAAATCACTTTCCTGAATAGTCATCACTTTATTCCCCTCCCGGTCTAACAGATCGGCACAAGGAATCGTATTCACCCTCGAATAATTATCCACAACAAAACGGGCATCGTCATCTATTTTTACTTTATGAAAATACTCCCCTTTTGTAATCCGTTTCAGTCCACTACCATTTACATTCACTTTATACAGCTGTTCATAATACGGATTTTCTCCCTCTTCCTTACCATTCCCCACAAAATAGATCGTCCGTGTAGCTTCATCCACTTTCAGCACCTGCTCCACATGCCAGGGGCCTTTCGTGATCCGGTTTTTAAGATTTCCCTGATCATCGTATAAATATAAATGAGCCCATCCGTCACGTTCACTCCAATGAATCAACTCCTTACCCTTATTCAAGACAGCCAAAGGCCGCGTTTCCTGATAAGTATTCATCCGCTCCTGAATAATCGGCACAATCGAATCCTGCCCGATCGTATAAGAGCAGATATCAATACGATGAAGGTCCCGGCTACTACGAACCAGAAAAAAACGGTCGTTATCTCCCAGCCAAACCGGTGATACATACTCCATGTCCCGCTGTTTCTGTTCTGCAGGTTTATAGGATAAACTCAAATTTTGATTTTTAAACGCCGCTACTTTTATTTCCTTACGAACATTATTCTGCATATCGAATACATAAAGATGCTCCTCAGGGGCTTCCATCTCTCCAGGCATCTGATATTTATAAGTTTCCAACGTAGGACGTGGCTGAGCGATAGAATTGATCACCCACAATTCCTTTACTGCCCGGTCGTCGGATACCGTTACCGCAAAGTGTCTGGAATCGGGAGACCAACATCCCGATACCCGCCGGCGTTTACCGTTGCAAAGCGTATCGGTATTCAACATACTGTAAGGAATGCCATAACCGAAATCCTTCACTCCATCCTGTGTCAATTGAATCTCGAGAATCGTACTGTCCTTCTCGTTTTTCCGGGCTTTCTCATAATCTTCCCGACTCATCCGGAAAAGGTTACAATCCTTAGCATATACCACCGTCTGGCCATCGGGAGAAAAATTTCCCCATCCCAATTTTTTCGGTTCCTTTTCCTGCCCTTTCAGATGAGTAAGTTTACGGGAAGGATAATCATAAGAGAAATAAAAGACTTCTTTTTCTCCTTTCTTCTTGTCTTTCTCCTCTTTTCTCGGTTTCACTTCTTGCGAAGATTCCACCTCAAAAGTAAACGTCCGGCCGTCTTCCTTTGCCTTGAGATTACGTATCGGCAGATGGCGGGCCTCGAAAGGATCACGACCGATCTCCGTCAGCTGAGCAGCCAGTTCATCCCGGTCGAACAGCAGATTCTTTGTACGCGCAACCGGATCGACCACATACCAAAAAGTTCCTTCACTCGTTTTATACTCGAACCAGAAACAATTTCCTTTTTGAAACCAATGCGGATCGACCAAAGTAGAAAACAACATGTTCTTCAGCTTATCTCCGGTAAACTTTTCTGCCTGCAAATATTCAGGCAACCTCTCTTGCGAAAATACCTTACCGGCACAACAAAGGCCGATAAATAAAAAAATAATAATCCGATTTTTTTTCATATAATAACCATTTCAACGTTGTGTACAAAAATACACATTTTCGTAAAAAGTAATCCGCAAAAGACAAGGAGTAATGAATAATCCGTTGCCAAATCGGATTTATTAAAAATAAATACCAGACATACAAATTTTATGTAATAAATTTTACATGTTTTTGCAATAAAAATTATCTTTGTAATCAGTCACAAGAAGAATACTGTTAAATAGTAAAATATTTAATGCACACCAACAGGAATGCCATAGTATACGGCTTGTCAGCGGGTTCCGGTTTACCGGGACATATTCGCTTCAGTAGAAGTGAATACAGGTATAGTATGCTGTGGTTTTCTTTAGTTATCGGTTTTTTGCAAAAAAAATACACTGAGAATTTGGAGGTTATGAAATTTTTTATACTCTCTCTCTCTCTCTCTCTCTCTCTCTCTCTCTCTCTCTCTCTCAGGTATCGCGCGTTAAGATATAGATTATTCTTTAATTTTCAAAGAGTTAAGAGAGCGTTTTTTCGCTGGATTTCATACTTTTTCCGGTCTTTTTCGGTTTTCGTTATTTGTTATCATTGCCACCGCCTTTTCCTGCGGAGAGTGCGGTATACTATACCTTCCGGCGGTATGTGGCCTATGGATAGGCCATGCCCGTATGCAGCCGGAACCGTTTGTATATACACCGATCATAGAAAACCAAAAACAATAATACCGGAATAAACATCGCATGAAGAAGATTCTATTCATAGGGCTGCTGTTTGTTTTGGCGGGCACGGGGGTTTGGTCCCAGGAGGTGTCCGACTCAGTCCGCATCCATTACCGCCGGGGATACCGGGGAGTGGATCCCGATTACCACAACAACCGTTCCGAATTGGAACGGTTTATCCGTACCCTGCGCAGGGAACAGGAGTCGGACCGTCTGGAACGTGTCGTAATCTGCTCGTGGACATCACCCGACGGGGTGACCCGCTACAACGAGCTGCTTGCCGGCCGCCGTGCCGACTCGCTGAAATCCTGGCTTGTGCGCCACGCACAGATTCCCGGGGAGCTGGTGAGCGTTCGCGGCGGAGGCAGCGGCTGGGGCGTACTACGGCAGTTGGTGGCAGTATCCGATATGCTTTATAAGGACGAAGTGCTACACATCCTCGACAATACTCCCGTGTGGATTCGCGACTCCCATGGCAAAATCGTGGACGGACGCAAGAAACAGCTGATGGACCTGCGTGGCGGACAGCCCTATAATTATATGATGGAAAACATTTTCCCGGAAGTGCGTTCCAGTCTTTCGACCATCTGCTACCGAAAATCCGCCCCTTCTATAGACAAGGTTACTACCGGTACTGCTCCCACGGATTCCGCTCTTGCGGAAAAGGAAGAGACAGAGACAGCCGGGTTTCGCAACACAGCGGCGCTGATATCTGCCGGACCGGGAGCGGACACTCCGGCGGAGACCTCCCCGGTAACCTCGCCGAAGGCTTCCGGGAAATTGCGGGAAGCACTCGCCCAAAACCTGGTGATCAAGACCAATCTGCTCTACGATGCCCTGCTCATGCCATCGCTGGAGGCGGAATACCGCTTCAATGACCGCTGGACGGTCAATCTCGAAGGGGAAATAGCATGGTGGAAGAACGACGGCAAACACAAGTATTATCAGCTGGCCACCATCAGCCCGGAAGTGCGCTGGTGGTTCGGACAGCAGAAAAACAACCCCTGGCACGGGCATTACCTGGGCCTGTTCGGCGGCTTCTCGTGGTTCGACCTTGAGAACAAGGAGAACGGTTACCAGGGTGAGGCCGAAATAGCAGGGCTCAGCTACGGCTACATGTTCCCCATTGCCCGTCGGCTCTCACTGGAAGCGGGCCTCGGACTAGGCTACCTGCACAGTAAGTATGAGGAATACGAACCCGTGCCCCACATGGGCGGCACGCACTATGTTTACCTACAGACCAAACGTGTGGACTATTTCGGTCCGCTGAAACTGAAACTGGCGCTCGTATGGCATTTGCAGGATATTAACAGGAAGAAAGGAGGCGCACAATGAGAAGAACGATATTATGGCATGCAGTAACGGGCCTTGTGCTCTCAGGCCTGGTGACACTGTCCTCAGGCTGCCGTAAAGAGCTTTGCTACAACCACGACGAACATGCCTACTCCGTCAAGGTGGATGTGACTGCCACCTGGGAGCGGGAATGGGAACGCGACCACGGCAGGGGATGGAAAAATACCTGGGAAGGCAGGGGATGGAACAACTGGATGACGTATGACGACCTGCGTCCCGAAGTACCCGGGGGTATACGCGCCGTAGTATATGATCCGGACGGTAACAGGCATGACGAGCGCAACCTGGCTGCGGAGGGCGGACGGCTGGCCATGACCGAAGGCAGACACTCCATCCTGTTTTACAACAACAATACGGAATACATCGTGTTCAACGACCTGAC
>OBYG01000920.1_pt1 | contig 16056 bp, 19 predicted proteins | sample 1538201 | NCBI WGS metagenome assembly OBYG01 (sample SAMEA2580177, study PRJEB22360) | human gut metagenome | biome: human gut; feature: human-associated habitat; material: faeces | place: Denmark | collected 2008/2010 | reverse complement strand
CCGCCAGCAATCTGGCGGGCCGTCTCCGCTCCGGAGCTGGAAGCGGTTCCCCTTCCACCGGCGGAAGCTGCGGAGGGTTATAGCTGCTGAAATACTTCGCATACTTGGGTATGTAGGTAATCCGAACCGAACCAAAGAACGCAAAGAGCAGTGAATCAATATGATAATCGTCCACAATCTTACTTTCCCCCTGGGCAGAACGGTCTGCATGAACGACCGTCAGCGTTTTGGTGACACGTCTGGCAATCGAGAAACAATTCATCCAGTTCTGAACGATATACAGGTGGTCAGTTAAATCCCTGATTTTCTTATCAATATCAAAACTCTGGGAAAAAAGATAAACCACATGTTTATACTGACGCTGGTACTTAAAATACACCTTCACATGTTCCGGGAAGTTTTTAAAGTTCCGGTTGTCCCAGACAAGACCGACCTCGTCAATGAGAATCAGGGAGTTGGGCGGAAATTCATAGCGTCCAAAGTCTTCGGTACGGAAGAGGGTAACGCCTGGTATTTCCCGGTCACAGTAAACGTGCCAACCTTTTTTCTGATATTGAAGGGCAAGCTTCGTCATCAAGGTCGTCTTGCCGGATCCTTTTTTTCCAAAGCACATATAGAGCTTGTAGGGATTCCGGTAACGGTAAGCCTGCACCGAAAGAAAGAGAAAGACGCAGAATCCAAGAATCAAAAGGATATAAGCCAATGTCTTCACCTCCTACATGACTGCAAAAAGAATCCGGCGGGCAAAAGTAACCACGCCAGCGCAGATTAAGACAGCATAAGCGGCCCAGTACACCGGATTATCAAACTCCATGGAGAGAGAAACCGGGTAAATAAATACATCCCAGAAGCCAGATAAAAATTCAATCATACGTACACCTCAAAAGGAGGGGACGAAGCCCCTCCGGCTTTTAGACGCTGTGGAACACACGGATAAAGAAGCTGACAATGGCGCCCACAAAAAACATGGACATAGCCAGAAGAAGAATCGGCTGGCCTAAAATCCAGGTGAGCAGATCCCCAACTTCTCCCCACATCCAGGCGGCCACCTGGGTAAAGGAGGAGAGAAGGGAAGTCATAGGTTTCGGCGTGGATTCTCCACCAGAAGCAAAAGCTGTAAGCGGAGAGCCAACCACAAGCATTGGAACCGCCGCGCCGACACAGGCCATCTGACTGGTGCAAAACCGTTCCTTTAAATTCATCATAAAAACACCACCTTTCTACTACGTCAGTTTAACAGACGCTTAAAAATATCTATGATTTTTCGGAGAAGCGGGAGAGCAATGAGAAGCATTCCGCACCAGGCCGCAGACGTCCACAGCCAGTTGACAAACCTGCCAAGCTCCGAGAAAATCCAGTCAACCACTACTTTCACCTCTGAAAAAGTCATGCTGCACCGCCTATCTGCCACAGATTAAATACCGGGCCAGCCAGAGAAAGCCATCCATCAGCCAGAGAAAGAGCAGGAGCCCAAACACATACAGGAGAGGCTCAAACTGCACCGGAACTGTACCGATTAACGCAATGATTTTTTCAACAAACAAAGAAGCACACCCCCTATCAGAAGAATCATCACATAAAGAGGAATATCCTCCACCACAAACGGGAAAGGACTATCTGTGACCGTAACCGCTACATAGGTAGTATCATAGGTCAGACGTTCGCCGTAGTTTGACCGTTCCCAGTAATACCGGCGGATGTAGTTGGGAGACTGTCCTTCATGATTGCTGCTAAAGTTATTTCCAAGGCAGGGAGTCAGGTAAATCAGTGTACCTTCCTCTGCCGTTGGATCCCATAAAGAGTCATAAATGACAACCCCCTGCACAGTGTTATTACTCATGTTCCAAAGATGGTTTTCAGAATTTATAAAAAGATACGATTCAGAACCGGAAGGAAACAGGAGCGTAGCAGACCGGCCAGCAAGAGAGCAGTCGTAGCGAACAGCATTGACAAAATCAGTCTGACTTTCCACCGATAACGGTAAGGCATCATCCAGTAGATAGATACCAGAATCGACCGCACCAAGTGGATCCGGCTCTTTACTTTCCACTTGAGCCTGCGGAGCTGCCAGCGCATCTGACGAAGAAGCAACATCAGAAATCACCTTCCCTTTAAAGTATTCATACAGATAATCCAGCGTATAATCACCATCTGCGATAGTCAAAGCAGTGGGATAGTAGTCCACTTCCTCATCTTCCGGATGAGTCAGCTCCTCCTCTGCATCTGAAGCGGAAGCCTCCGGCATCGCAGAAAATGCAGCCAAAGAAGGGAAGGGACTAAGAAGCATCACCAGAGCCAGAGCCGGAATCACCGCGCCGGTGCGGGCGAGTCGGACGGGCAAGAGACGCAGGAGACCCAGAGCCACGCTTAAAGCTGACAACCAGGCAAGAAATAAACACACTGACAACCAGGACAGCGACCAAAAACTGACCAAAGCTATACCCTCCTAAATCGAGTGCAAACAATGAAGCAACTAGTTTCTGTAAAATATAAAGACAAAAATCCATGACTTCCTTCATAATCACGACCCCTTATTGATAATCTGAAATACTACCGCAAGACTGATAGGAACGACCACAAAGGCCACCAGCCAGGGCGGAAGATAAGAGATACAGGCAATCAGCCAGGCAATCGAGCGGGCGATATTAGTAACCACCAGCACCAGCATCTCAAACAGGTTGACCACAAAGTTGACAATCGTAGAAACAAATCCGGCAATGGCTTCAAAGAACTTGAACATTTACGCACCCCCTTTAAAACGATACCAGCCAATGGCAAGCAGGGCAATCGTGAGAGTGAGAGAGAAGCCGATAGGGATATTTAAAGCCCCCAGAGCGTTATAGATACCAGTCAGGAAATATCCGATATCTTTCATCGGAGCGGTAAAGGATTCAAAGGGATTTTGAAACTCAAAGTCATTGATGTTATCCTTTACCTGGTCTACTACACTATCCTCCAGCTCATCATAGCCGTTTAAGGCGTTATCCAGTTTATCCTTATCAGAATTCATACCAGTATTATCATAGCCGTTCTGAAGGTTATCAAAGTTTTGATTGTTGTTATTGATAATGTTCTGGGTATTGTTATCAATACTGTTTGTGATATCCTGACCAACCTGACTGCCCTGATTATTGATCGCGTCCACAATCTGGCCGGTATTCTTATCATCATTCTTCAGCTGCTCTAAGTGCATGAAGTTATACATCTGGTCCCAAAGGGCTTTGAGCTGGTCCGAGATAGTCGCCACAATTTCCACTAATTTATCAGAGATATTACCCATAATAGTAGTAACGCCATTCTGGAAGTCCTGAGCGGAAGCGCCGGATCCGGTTCCAGGAGTAGAATAATCAGGAGCAACATCCGGGGTATATTTTAAATTGACTTTCGCAAAACCACCGAACGGATCCCCTTTGTGATAACCATGGTTATTTTCAGCCAAACCCAACATAAAAGAAACTTGTTTTAAACCAGAACCAAACTCAATCACACCGGAAGCTTGAAAATCTCCTGAATTTTGCCGAACCGCAAATGTTTTTGACACAGTTTCATCCGTTTCAGCATTATTATAAGATTTACTGCCCCGAACAAATAGAGTATCCCCCCAAACCACGGACATATCGGAAGAAAAATCAACGGTAAATGTATATTTACCAGAAGAAGGAAGTGAAGTACCTCTTAAAATAATGGCAAAAAAGAAATAGGTACAATCAGGCCGCATTCTTAATACAGCATGTCCACGATCATCTACTGGGGTTTGAACATTTCCCATAAATTTCCCGTTAATATCATACATATCAACATAAAGCCACATATCATCAAAACCGACCGTATTATTAATTTCACCCAAGGAGCTATAGGGGATGACAGAGAACGATTCATCCAGCAGACCATCCGACAACGCATCAGAATTAGAAGCAACTGGAAGCCGCCCAGACATTAAGCCATCTAAATCCATAGCGTTGGAACCGGAAGCTGCCGGAGCCCGGACGGGAGGAACCGGCGGAGCTGCCAGAACAGAGAAAACAGAGGTTAAGGCAAACAGAAGAGCCAAACCGGCGGAACGTAATTTCTTCATAGCGCACCCCCTAAAATGTGTTATAATAACAACGCAGAGTCAAAAGAAAGAAAATGCACGCAACTATTCGATAAACTATTCTTTCACGAATAGTTTTAAATGTGTAAAGCAGACCTCTTTTTGGGGTTTCTGCACTTCTGCTCTTTTGACGCAGCTATTTAATTTTTATAATAATTGATTTACAGGAGACACAAAACAGATGAAACTTCAAAGACTACTCAGCCTGACTCGACAGGCGCTTGATACATATGACATGATTGATCCCGGAGACAAAATTGCTGTTGGACTTTCTGGTGGAAAAGACAGCTTGGCATTATTGTATGCTATGAAACATCTCCAGAAATTCTATCCCAAGTCTTTTGACTTATGTGCTGTTACAGTTGATTTAGGATTTGGCAATTTTGACTTGCAGGCGGCAAAAATCTTCTGCCAGGAACTTTCCGTTCCATATACAGTGGTTCCTACAGAAATCAGCCAGATTGTTTTTGAATCCCGCCAGGAATCGAACCCCTGTGCGCTCTGCGCAAAAATGAGAAAAGGCGCTTTGAATAAAGCTGCAAAGGATTTAGGCTGCAACAAAATTGCTTATGCTCACCACAGAGATGACGTAATTGACACGATGATGCTGTCTCTGATTTACGAGGGACGTTTTCATACCTTTTCCCCGAAAACGTATTTAGACAGAATGGATTTATTTGTAATACGTCCATTTTTATATGTATCAGAGGCTGATATTATTGGCTTCAAAAATCGTTACCAGCTTCCTGTATGTAAAAATCCATGTCCGGTTGACGGAAAAACAAAACGAGAGTTTGTTAAAAATTTAATTAAATCAATCAACACAGAGGCCCCAGGAGTGAAGGATCGATTCTTTCATGCGGTTTCAGCTGGAAATATTCCTGGATGGCCTGTAAATGAAAATAATAACAGGAAATAATGCTTCAAACAATGATTCGAAAATAATGAAAAGGAGGAATTCGCATGGCAGTACTCTCCTACCACGAACAGGAAATGATAGAAAATACGAAGAAACTCAGAAAGCTTATCCGGGAACTTCCACCTTTCTGCGCCGACTTTTTTCGCGGAATTGAACCTCGTACTTCTTCGCGGACAAGAATTGCTTATGCCTATGATCTGAGTATCTTTTTTGACTTTTTGATTCAAACGAATCCGATATGGAAAAATAAGGATAAACGCGATTTTACGGTAGATGTTCTGGACCAGATCGGTGTAATGGATTTGGAGGAATATTTAGAATTTCTCAAATGTCATTCTACAGAGAATAAAGAAGATTTAATTAATACCGAGCGGGGGCTCACCAGAAAAATGTCCTCTCTAAAGAGCTTTTACAACTATTTTTTTAGAAATGAACGAATTCAGACAAACCCGGCTGCGCTGGTGAAACTGCCTAAGCTCCACGAAAAAGAAATTGTCCGGCTGGAGATTGATGAAGTAGCCCGACTCCTGGATCTGGTAGAGGACGGAGATTCTTTGACAGAAAGACAGAAAGCTTACCATAAAAAGACCAGAGTAAGGGATCTGGCTTTGATGACGCTTCTGCTCGGCACAGGTATCCGTGTATCAGAGTGTATCGGATTGAATTTGAATGATGTCGATTTTAATGTCGATGGAATCCGGATTCACCGCAAGGGAGGAAAGGAAGTAATCATCTATTTTGGAGACGAGGTAGAGCTGGCCCTGAGGGACTACATGGAGGAACGCAGGCACATCGTTCCTGCCCCTGGAAATGAGGAAGCTCTGTTCTTATCTATGCAGAAAAAGCGCCTGAACGTAAGGAGCGTAGAAAATCTCGTCAAAAAATATGCCCAGGCTGCAGCTCCTTTAAAAAAGATTACGCCTCACAAACTGCGCAGTACTTATGGAACGAATCTGTACCGGGAAACTGGAGATATTTATCTGGTAGCAGACGTTCTGGGACACGCAGACGTAAATACGACCAAGAGGCACTATGCGGCGCTAGAGGATGAGCGCCGCCGCAGCGCCAGAAATAAGGTAAAGCTGAGAGAAAACTAAGGTTCTACGAAGAATCAGAGCAATGAATTACTTTGGTACAGAATCATAGTAATAGATGGTCAGATAATGTCCGGCATGAATGGTGTCTCCGGAAAGGGAATTCATCTCTTTTAAGTCACAGACATATTCGGCGGCACTTTTGCCGGAATGAGTGCGGTATGTTTCTGCAATACTCCATAAGCTGTCTCCATCCTGAATTAGGATGCTGGTATAGTATTTATGGTAAGGACTGCTCTTCTGCTCTTCTGCTTGTGAACTTAAAAGATTCACTGTCGTCAGTATAACGCAGAGAGCAAAAAGCGCAGCAGCACTAAACAAAAATTTCGCCGCAGGACAGTTAGGACGGATGAGACAGCTGTCAGGCGAACAAACGGATCCGAATAAGGAAACCCCTCTCCCGACAAGTTTTCCTTTTTTTCTGCTGTTTCCTTTCATAGTAAAACCCTCCTCGTATGGTAAAATGAGTAGAAAAATAAAACAAACGCATGTTCCGGAACATATGTTCTTTAACTATCTGTATTATATATCTCGAACATGCGTTTGTCAATTGATTTTGCAAAAAATCCGAACAAAAGTTTGCCTTTTTTGCCATTCTATGATAATATAGTATTATCAGGGGCAGTACACTGTTTTACGATTACCCGATGGGAGGTTTGATTATGTCACAGGAAAAAATTACGCCAAAACAGCAGGAAATATTAGAATATATTAAAGAAACTATACTAAAGAAGGGCTATCCGCCGGCTGTCAGGGAAATTTGCGAAGCGGTAAATTTAAAGTCTACCTCCTCGGTTCACTCCCACCTGGAGACGCTGGAGAGAAATGGATATATACGCAGGGATCCTACGAAGCCCAGAACCATAGAGATTATTGACGACTGCTTTAATCTGGCCCGCCGGGAGGTGGTGAACGTTCCTCTTTTGGGAACAGTTGCCGCCGGCATGCCGCTTCTGGCTCAGGAAAACATTGAGAATTATTTTCCGATTCCCACAGAAATGCTTCCGGATAAAGAGGTATTCATGCTCCGGGTAAAGGGCGACAGTATGATAGAGGCCGGTATTTTTAATGGTGATTTGATTTTTGTGGAGAAGACCGTGACGGCTGAGAACGGAGAAATTGTGGTAGCGCTTTTAGATGATTCAGCTACTGTGAAGCGTTTTTATAAGGAGAACGGCCACTATCGTCTTCAGCCGGAGAACTCTTCTATGGATCCTATTATTGTAGATGAAGTTCAGATTCTTGGAAAGGTATTTGGATTATTCCGGATGAAGATGTAGCGTCTGCGCGTTGGTTTAGCAGCTTATTTTTCATGAAGCTGTATGAGTTTATAAAAGTGTATGAAAGTGTCCGTTCTGGTTCACATAACATAATTATGTAAACCAGAACGAACACTTTCTCTTTGCCGGCCAGGATGGTTCGTTTTCTTTTAAAATATAGTTTACATAATATAATTATGTAAACTATACAAAAAAATAAACATTAAACTATAAAAAATGAGAATGTAGAGGAGCTGCTGTTACAGCTCCTCTACATTCTCAATGACCTTTCCATCTCTCCAGATACGCTCTAAATCATAGAATAATCGGTCTTCTCTTGAGAAAATATGGACGATAATATCGTTGTAATCCATAAGAATCCAGTTTGCAGTATTATAGCCTTCTACCTGGCGTGCTTCAAAGCCAGCCTTAAAAAGCTCTTCCTCCACATTGTCAGCCATTGCCTGCACCTGATTTGGATTTGCTCCTCCTGCGATAATAAAGTAATCGGCTAAAACAGAGACGTTCTGGATATCAATAATCTTGATGTCCTCGCCTTTTTTATCTTCCAGGGCTTTGACAGCCAGCTTTACCATTTCTTTTGATGGGTTCATAGGTTTCTCTACTCTCCTTCTTTTTGCTCTTCCTTCTGTCTGCACATTTGTTTCTTATAATAATGATATGCATTTTGAGTCATAATGTCTGCGTAAGTTCCGGATTCCTTCAGATAGCGGAGAGTACCCTCCATAATCTGAAACAGTGCCTGATCCAGATCCTCAAAAGCCAGACGGCGGATGGCCGGCAGATCTTTGATTTTATACCGGCGCGGCTCGATATAATCAGCAATATAGAGGATTTTGTCCAGAAGACTCATGTCAGGCTTTCCAGTTGTATGGCAGGCAATGGCGCTGAGAATTTCCGGATCGTTTACGCCAAACTTCTCTTCTGCCATTCTGGATCCAAGCCTGGAATGAATAATAGATGGGGCCTGAAGCTCTCCTTCTGTCAATTCCATACCGCTGTTTCTGCATGTAGCTATGATCGAGTTATTATCATAACATTTTGCGCAGTCGTGAAGAAGGCCAGCTAGCTCTGCCTTGTCCAGATCATAGCCATACCGCATGGCTAAAGCCATACAGGTAAATGAAACGCTCAGAGAGTGTTCATATCTTCCAGGCTTTAAGCTGGCCTTTAATTTTTCTCGAATTGAAAAAATTTCGCTGTTCATAATTTTGCGCCTCATTTGCATTATCTCTGTATATTAGTCTGTGATGGGGCTGTAGAGCCGACGCTCTCTGATAAACTGCAGAACAGGATCCGGGATATAGCCAGAGACCTGCTCTCCGTTTTGTATTTTCTGCCTCAGAAGCTGAGACGATACGTCCATCCGCCTGGAGTGCAGCCGGCAGATTCTGGCGTCGTACTTTTTTGTCAGATATTCAATCTGACGATTGAAAGGAACATCGTCATGGCCGCAGGCGCGGTCAGCCGCCAGAATAACAGCGTTTTTCATCACAATTTCGGGATGATACCATTTTTCTATATCGAAAATAGAATCAGCTCCTACTATAAAATAAAATTCTGTGTCAGGATAAGCCTGCTTTAACAGGAGCAGCGTATCGGCAGTATAGGTATTCCCCTCCGTTCTGCACAGCTCAAAGTCAGAACAGGCAAAAAAGGGCGTGCTTTCAACAGCCAGGCGAACCATCTCCAGGCGGTCAGCCGGAGATGTAATGTGGCGATCCTTTTTGTGGGGAGGCTGCCTGGACGGCATATACCAGACACAGTCCAGATCATACTCCTCATAGGCCTGTTTTCCCAGCATCAGATGGCCGGAATGAATGGGATCAAAGGTTCCTCCCATAATACCGATTTTTTTCATTTCTGCCAGCTCCTTTCAGATATTCTGATGCCTATGGCAGCACAATTTTTCTCTTCTTTTCATCCTTAGCAGGCTTGTAGAGAACGATTTTCTTTCCGATTACCTGGACTACCTGGGAATGGGTTCTCTCGGCTAATACGGCCGCGATGGAATTGCCGTCGTCCAGACAGTTTTTCAGAACGCTCAGCTTGATGAGCTCTCTCGCCTCCAGGGCCTCTGCTACTGCAGCGGTAAGCTCCGGAGTTACGCTTGACTTTCCAATCTGGAAAATCGGATCTATTTTCATAGCAAGCCCTTTTAAATAGGCTCTCTGTTTACTTGTCATAATTTATCCCCTGTTATTTGTAATAGTCAAATTCCAGGCCATACATGCGGACGGTATCGCCCTCTTCAATTCCGGCCCTTTCAAGTTCCTCTAAAATTCCGGAATCCTTCAGGAAGCGCTGGAAGAACTGGAAGCCCTTCTCAGAATCCAGGTTGGTATAGCCCAGCATTTTTTCGATCTTCGGTCCCTCAACTACAAAGACTCCCTCTTCGTCTCTCTCAACTGTATACGGAAGATTTTCTCCCTGATACTGATATTCAAATTCCTTCTCAAAAATGACAGGAGTCTGATCGACGGTTTTTAAAAGCTCGTTAATATGGTAAAGGAGCTCCTTTACACCCTGTCCGCTGACTGCAGAAATGGCGAATACCTGAATTCCCTCCGGCTCAAATTCTGCCTTCAGGCGATCCACAGGATTTTCCTCTCCGCTTTCCGGAACAAAGTAAATCGCGTCTGTTTTATTGGCCGCGATCACCTGAGGACGTGTTAACAGCTCAGGGTTGTAAGCCTTAAGCTCCTCGTTGATAGCCCTGATATCGGCTACCGGATCGCGTCCTTCTGTGGAGGCGGCGTCTACCACATGAACCAGAACCTTGGTCCGTTCAATGTGTTTTAAGAAAGCATAGCCAAGGCCTACGCCCTGGGAGGCTCCCTCGATAAGCCCCGGGATATCGGCCATAACAAAGCCCTGTCCCTCGCTTAAATCCACAACTCCAAGATGCGGATTCAGAGTTGTGAAATGGTAATTGGCGATTTTAGGTCTCGCGTTTGACACGCGGGAAAGCAGAGTGGATTTTCCTACGTTTGGAAATCCTACAAGGCCTACGTCGGCGATTACCTTTAATTCCAGCTGTACCCAAAGCTCCTGAGCCGGCTGTCCCGGCTGCGCGTACTTAGGAACCTGCATGGTGGATGTGGCAAAGTGCATATTACCCAGACCGCCTTTTCCGCCCTTTAAGATTACCTCACGTCGGTTGGAGCCGGACATATCGGCAATGACCTTTCCCGATTCAAAGTCTTTGATAACTGTTCCTTCAGGAACCTTGATAATAATATTGTCACCGTCTGCTCCGTGGCAGCGGCGCTTTCCGCCGGATTCGCCGTCCTGGGCCGCATATTTGCGGACATGGCGAAAGTCTGTCAGAGTGTTCAGTCCATCTTCTACTTCAAAAATAACGTCTCCGCCTTTTCCACCGTCTCCGCCGTCCGGGCCGCCGGCAGCTACGTAGAGTTCACGCCTGAAGCTGACATGGCCGTCTCCGCCTTTTCCGGATCTGATAAATACTTTTGCGCTGTCGGCAAACATAGCAACACCTGTCCCTTTCTCTGTGATCTATCGTCTGTCTGTAACCAAAAACAGCCCCATACGATGAGGTATGGAGCTGCTCTAATTATTCGTTAATTGCTCTTGGGTAAACAGAAACCTGCTTCTTGTCTCTGCCCTTTCTCTCAAATCTAACAACGCCGTCAACCATAGCGAATAATGTATCATCTCCACCGCGGCCTACGTTGATACCTGGATGAATCTTTGTACCACGCTGTCTGTAAAGAATGTTGCCAGCTAATACAAACTGTCCGTCTGCTCTCTTAGCTCCCAGTCTCTTGGACTCGGAATCACGGCCGTTCTTTGTGGAACCAACACCTTTTTTGTGAGCGAATAACTGAAGGTTCATTTTAAACATCACTTACACCTCCTCAAACCGGATTTTAATATATTGTTCTCCATAGGCTTCCGAAATATTCTGAAGTCCCAGAATAAGGGAATCCATCAGGAGCTTCGACTCCGCGCTGACCGCTCCGGTAAAAGAAAATTCAAATGCGCCGTTCTCCTCATCCATACTGCCGTCAAAACCGTCCTCTGTGAAAGCTTCCACAGAATTGGCCATATTTAACGCCAGCGCGGAAACGGAAGCGCAGATAATATCTTTCCCATACTCGTCATATCCTGCGTGTCCCCGAAAGGAAATCCCACGGCAGGAACCGTCAGAATCTTTAAATACGTTTACTCTGATCATCTCTGATTAAGCGTTGATCTTTTCAATCTTAACCTGTGTGAAGAGCTGTCTGTGACCGTTCTTCTTGTGATAGCCAGTCTTGCTCTTGTACTTGTAAACGATAACCTTTTTGCCTTTACCCTCTTTTACTACAGTTGCGGAAACTGTTGCACCGTCAACGGTTGGGCATCCGATCTTTAACTCACCGTTGTTTACGGCAAGAACCTGATCAAAGGTAACTGTCTCGCCAGCACCTGCACCAAGTCTCTCAACTTTAATGATATCGCCCTCGGCTACTTTGTACTGCTTACCACCTGTTGCAATAATTGCGTACATATGGCACCTCCTCTTATCATTACTCGCCAGCTTCGGCGCCGGAAATCCGGTCTTGCAAACCTCACTGTGCGGCATACTGTGATATAATAGCATTTTCCTCTGGACTTGTCAACTGGTTTACAGAGAAAAGTTTTGAGTTTTTGCAATTTTTTTTCGTCTAATTTTTTTCGCCTTTTCCAGGCAGAAAGCCGGCGGCTTTGACCTGCTCTGCCAGAGGACGTTTTACCTTTTTTCTGGTAATTTCCACCAGACCCAGACGGGTCATGTCTACCAGCACCGTTTTGACCGGATCCTTAAGAAGCTCCCGCTCCAGCAGAGACATCAGCCTCAGCCTCTCTTCTTCTGTTTCCATATCAATGAAATCTACTACAATAATGCCGGACAGATTTCGCAGCCTCAGCTGCCGGGCAGTTTCTGCGGCAGCCTCCTGGTTGATCTTAAAGATGGTTTCTGCCTGGGTCTTTTTCCCGGCATATTTGCCTGTATTGACGTCAATAACCGTCAGGGCCTCCGTTGGTTCAATGACCAGATAGCCGCCGGATTTCAGCCACACATGTTTTCCAAGAGCCTGTTCCAGGGCAGTCTCCAGGCTGTAGAGCTTGGAAAGAGACAGCATCGGATCCTCATAGAAGGAAAGTTTTTCCAAATCCTCTGGCTGGTTTTCTTCCAGATACTGCCGGACAGCCTCATAGCAGTCCTTATCGTCAGTCACAATAGCCTCCAGCTCAGAAGTGTAGGCATCGCGGATACTGCTGATGTAGGATGGCTCAGAGGACGCCAGAAGGCTGTAACAGGTGCGGTGGGAGGCAGATGCCAGAAGCGTCTGACGTCGTCTGGCCAGAAGCTCCAGCTCCTGCAGAATCTCTTCCTCTCCCGCTTCTCTGGCATTAGTTCTTACAATCAGTCCAAATGAGCCTGCCGTCTCCTTCTCCAGCAGATTCTGCATATGCTGCTTCCAGGCCTTATCCCGTATTTTTCCAGAAAATCCAATCTGCTTTTTCCCCTGGGTTAAAACCAGATATTTTCCTGTAAAATTCAGATTTGAGGTGAGCACCGGATCCTTTGTCTTCACGGCATCCCGCTCCACCTGAACCAGAATTTCATCTCCCTGACGAAGGGGACGATGACTGTCCTGCGTTTTGGCTGCAGCGTCTGTAAACAGATGGGTTTTATTGTCTGTGAGACTGTAATAGCCAGTCAGGCCGTTTCCCAGGTCAATGAAGGCGGAATTAATATTTTTTACAATATTTTTGACCTTCCCGATGTAGATATTTCCCAAAAGTCCCGTCTGTTCTGCCGGTTCCAGATTAAAAGACAGGAATTTTCCGTTCTCTGTCAGGGCGGTGAGAATCTGGTCTCCCCATCTGGTAATCAAAAGCTTATTCAATGGTTTCTCCATACTCCTCCAACGATACGAACCGGTGTCCGTTTTCGCCTCCCTGATCGCCGTAAACCTCTTCCCTCTGAATCTGGAAGGCAAAAGGCGGATACTCCTGGCCCATCGCTTCATAGTAAGCGCCGATTACCTGCTCCGGCCGGATATTGACAGAGCTTCCGGCAGAGAGTTTCATAAAGATTCTGCCTGCTCCCTGACGCTCAGGGCTGTCGGAAGAATCTTCCTTCCAGGTGCTTCCCTTAAAAGGACTCTCAATCACAATTTCATAGAGATAGGGTTTTAAATCTATTTCCTTAACGCCCTTTTTTGTCTTTTTGACGATAGAAATGGAAGGCTTTTCGAGGAAATGGGACAACCCTGTCCAGAAACCGTCCTCATCTTCCGGTTCATAGCCGTCTTTAAACCACATCGTGTAGTCAGCTGCAGCTACCAGAGACATGGCATTTTTTGCGGAGTCAGGAAGCTTTCGGTAGGAGGTGACTGTGATCCCCTCTACATTAGCTGCGTTGATCCGGCTTACCATTTCCTGGGAGGATTCTGTGCTGTTTACCTCAATATCTACATATTCACCGTTGCTGGTAAGTCCTACTCCCAGCGGAGCAGCAAAGGACATAATCTGATGCGGGCTGAAGCCCTCGCTGTAGCGGATATCTACATCAGCCCGGCGCATTACCTTCTGGAAATACCGCATAATATCCAGGTGGCCGACAAATTTGACAGCGCCCTGCTTTCGGAATTTAATTCTTATTTTCATAGCAGACGCCTCCTTTATATTTTAATGCGCCGCAGGCAGAACATTTCTGACGGCAGTTAGGTGTGACAGTTTCATGGAGAGCCTGATTCCACTCTCTTTGTAAGAATTCCTTGGAAACACCGGCATCAATGAAATCCCATGGGAAGACTTCGTCCAGAGAACGCTCTCTGAGGGTGTAGAATTCAGGATCTACGCCGCAGGTTTCAAAGGCTTTCATCCACACGTCGTTTTTAAAGCTTTCAGACCAGGAGTCATAGAGAGCGCCGTTTTTATAAGCTTCCTCAATGACAGCTGCTACTTTTCTGTCACCACGGGCCATAACGCCCTCTAACACAGTAACATCAGCCTCATGCCAGTTATAGCGGAGGCTCTTATGGTTCAGCATTTCTTTCATCTTTGTGTTTACGATATGAGCCTTTTTCAGGTACTCCTCTTTGGTGAACATGGTTGCCCACTGGAAAGGAGTAAATGGCTTCGGCACAAAGAAAGAGGTACTGGAAACTACCTGAACCTTACCGAAACGCTGCTCCTTGGGAACCTTGTAATACTCTTCCGCCACTTTTTCAGCTAAGAGAGCGATTCCTTCCATATCCTCCACTGTCTCAGTGGGAAGTCCCAGCATAAAATACAGCTTGACCCGGTTCCAGCCGCCTTTAAACGCTTCGGAGGAGCCATGGAGAATGTCTTCCTCTGTCAGTCCCTTGTTAATTACGTTTCTCAGCCTCTGGGAGCCGGCCTCCGGTGCAAAGGTCAGGCTGCTCTTTTTAATATCCTGTACCTTGCTCATTACATCCAGAGAGAAGGCGTCAATACGCAGGGAAGGCAGGGAGACGTTTACACCCTTGCCGTCAAACTCGTCAATCAGGAAATTGACAAGTCCTTCCAACTGTGTGTGATCACTGGAGCTTAAGGAGCTTAAGGAGATTTCCTCATGTCCTGTGCTCTTTAACATTTTGTAAGCCAGATCCTTTAGTGTTTCCAGACTTCTCTCACGAACAGGACGGTAAACCATGCCAGCCTGGCAGAAACGGCAGCCGCGGATGCAGCCTCTCATAATTTCCAGCACTACTCTGTCCTGTGTTGCCTTGATGAAGGGAACGACAGGCTGTTCCGGATAGTAGGTGTCGTTCATTTCCATTACCAGCTGTTTGGAGACTGTTTCTTTTGCATGGGGATTGTTGGGAACCATCCGCTCAATGGTTCCATCTTCTTTATAAAGGACATCGTAAAAGGCAGGCACATAGATGCCTGGAATTTCCGCTGCCAGTTCTAAGAATTCTCTCCTGCTGCCGCCTTTCGCCTTATTTTCCTTATAGCGGTCTAAAAGCTCAAAGTAAACTACCTCTCCCTCTCCCATGTAGAAAAGGTCGAAGAATTCAGCAATAGGTTCTGGATTGTAGGTGCAGGGGCCGCCTCCGATTACAATAGGATCCTCTTCTGTCCTGTCACAGGCGTGGAGAGGAATCTGAGCCAGATCCAGAAGCTGAAGCACGTTGGTATAGCACATTTCATACTGGAGAGTGATACCCAAAAAGTCAAAGTTCTTAATGGGATCCTGAGACTCCAGGGCAAACAGCGGGATCTGTTTTTCCCGCATAATCTGATCCAGATCCATCCACGGGGAGTAGACACGCTCACAATAGACGTCCTCTCTTTTGTTAAACATATCGTAGAGAATCTGGATTCCCAGATGGGACATACCCAGCTCGTAGACATCCGGGAAAGCCATGGCAAAGCGGATCTTTCCTGCCGGATCCTTTTTCACCATATTCACTTCCCCGCCGATGTAACGGGCAGGCTGCTGAACGCTTAAAAGTATTTCATCACTTAACGCTAATTTTCTCATAAACTTTTATTTTACCTGCATTTCTAAATTGATTTTTATATGGATAATACCGAATCATTATAGGTGATATTTCAAAAAGAAGCAAGCCTCTTTTCCCCTATGCCACGACATACGCATGAATTGTTTTCCTTCCTCTTTTTCAAAATATCTTGTTTTTA
>OBYG01000915.1_pt1 | contig 16096 bp, 15 predicted proteins | sample 1538201 | NCBI WGS metagenome assembly OBYG01 (sample SAMEA2580177, study PRJEB22360) | human gut metagenome | biome: human gut; feature: human-associated habitat; material: faeces | place: Denmark | collected 2008/2010 | reverse complement strand
TCAGATCGGGAGAAGGAGCGAGGGAAATGTTGTTTGACAGAGCTGCGAAAGGAAAGAAGTCAAAAGAGCTAAAAGGGGAGTTGAAGGATTTAAAAAAGAGTCTTCTGAATGCGGGGGGCGAGAAGGCGTATGTGAATGAGGCGCTGAGGGATTATCAGGCGGCGCTGGAACAGGGGGATACTCTGCGGGAACAGTATGAGGAGGCGAGAAGGCACCTCGCGCAGTCGAGGGCGGCGATTGAGCGTCTGTTGGAGTGCATGAAGGAAAGTCCGGTAAGTGAAGTCAAAAAGAGCCTGGACGAGCTGATGGGAGATCTGGACCAGGTCTATCATGATTGTTCCATCCGGGATGACGATCTCGATTTTCAGTCCACGATTCAGAGCTTAAAACAGATGGTAGCGGAGTATGAGGAGCACGCGGCGAAGGCGCAGACCGAGGCGGGGAGCAAGCTGGCAGCGATCATGCTTCGGAGTGAGCTTGAGAATGTGGCGGCGGTATTGAAGGATGCGACAGGCTGGGAGGAGCCGGATTTCTTCGCGCTTGCATATTATCTCGGACATGAGAACCGGGGATCCTTGCGGGAGATGGAGAATGCGCAGCGCAACAGCTATCTGGTGGATTACTGCGGCGAGCGTTTCTGGAACCGGTTTCTGGAACTGTGCCGCCGGGCAGAGGCGGAGCAGATGGTGCGTTTTATGACGCGCAAGTATATTTACAACACGGAAGAAAGCCCGTCAAACAGTTAAAAAATGCAGAAGAACGGACAATATAGCCGCCTGGAATACGCAATATAACCTATGGTTATTGAAAAAGACAAATTGCATAATCATACGATAAAATAAATCAAGAATTTGGTGTAATTTTAACATTGTGAATCATCTCTAATTTTGCTATTATTTCAGAAAAGATAAAGGCACTTGAGGGAGGACAATATTATGAAGAAAGCATTGAGTGTATTGTTGACAGCAGCGATGGCTGCAAGTATGATGGCAGGCTGTGGAAGCTCTTCCGACGGAGCAGCATCCGGTACGACCACAGATAACGGCGCAGCGGCAGGTACAGAGAGCGCAGGAGCCGCAGCGGCAGATGGCGCGGCATTTAAGATTGGCGGTATCGGACCGACTACCGGAGCAGCAGCGATCTACGGTACAGCAGTTATGAACGGAGCACAGATTGCTGTTGATGAGATTAACGCAGCGGGCGGTATCAACGGATATCAGATCGCATATAAGTTTGAGGATGACCAGCATGATGCCGAGAAATCCGTCAATGCTTACAACTCCTTAAAGGATTGGGGTATGCAGATGCTGATGGGTACCGTTACAACGACTCCCTGCGTGGCAGTTGTTGAGAAGACCGCAGAGGACGGCATGTATGAACTGACACCGTCCGCATCTTCCACGGATGTAATCGATAATGATAATGTATTTCAGGTATGCTTTACCGACCCGAACCAGGGTACTGCATCCGCACAGTATATCGGTGAGAACAAGCTGGCAGCCAAGGTTGCAGTGATCTACGACAGTTCCGATGTATATTCTTCCGGTATCGAGGCGAACTTCGTAAAAGAAGCCCAGAATCAGGGACTTGAAGTTGTTGCAGAAGAAGCGTTTACCGCAGATTCCAAGACAGACTTCTCCACACAGCTTCAGAAGGCACAGAGCGCAGGTGCAGAGCTTGTATTCCTTCCGATCTACTACACAGAGGCATCCATCATCTTGACACAGGCAGACAGCATGGGATATGCTCCGACATTCTTTGGATGCGACGGTCTGGACGGACTGCTTGGTGTTGAGAATTTTAACACAGAGCTGGCAGAGGGCGTAATGCTCTTGACACCGTTTGCAGCAGATGCAGATGATGAGAAGACACAGTCCTTTGTTACAAAGTACAAAGAAGCATATGGGGATACACCGAACCAGTTCGCAGCAGATGCTTACGATGCAATCTACATTATCAAAGCAGCGGCAGAGCAGGCAGGCGTGACACCGGATATGAGCGTGGCAGATATTGGCAGTGCACTTGAGGCGGCTATGGCAGAGATCAGCGTTGACGGTTTGACTGGTGATTCCATGACATGGCAGGCAACCGGCGAGGTCAGCAAGGCGCCGAAGGCAGTCGTAATCAAAGACGGTGCTTATTCAGCAATGTAATAGAGCAGGCAGGAAAGGCCAATAAAGAGGTTGGCGCGTTGGCGGGGGCGACTACCCGCCGGCGCGGAACCTCTTCTTTTTTCGGTTTTAAGTTGTATACAGGTATGTAACATGTTATAATAAGTGAAACTGCTGACGTTTTAACGTATTAAACAAGGAAAGACAGAGGTGTTGTTATGAATTTCTTATCCTATCTGATCAATGGAATCAGTCTGGGAAGCGTATATGCGATCATTGCACTCGGCTATACCATGGTATATGGTATTGCGAAAATGCTGAATTTTGCACATGGCGATGTCATTATGATCGGGTGCTATGTGGTGTTCCTTGCAATGAGCGGCCAGGGGATCAGCCCGCTTCCGGCGGTGGTTCTCTCCATCATCGTATGTACCGTTCTCGGAATTGTTGTTGAAAAAATTGCCTACAAGCCGCTGCGAAGAGCAACGCCGCTTGCCGTGCTCATCACAGCGATCGGTGTCAGCTATTTCCTGCAGAATGCGGCATTGCTGCTGTTTGGAGCGGATACGAAATCATTCAGTTCCGTTGTGTCCTTGCCTTCCTTAAAGCTGGCAGACGGCGCGTTGACCATTTCCGGCACAACCATTGTCACCGTGCTGGCATGCGTGGTGATTATGATCGCACTGATGATGTTCATTAAGAAGACGAAAGCCGGACAGGCAATGCTTGCGGTATCCGAGGATAAAGATGCGGCACAGCTCATGGGAGTCAATGTCAATGCGACGATTTCCCTGACCTTTGCCATCGGTTCCGGACTTGCGGCGATCGCAGGTGTGCTGTTCTGTTCCGCGTATCCGACGCTGACACCGTACACCGGTTCCATGCCGGGTATCAAAGCATTTACGGCTGCTGTTTTCGGCGGAATCGGATCGATCCCGGGAGCACTGATCGGCGGAATTCTCCTTGGAATTATTGAGATTCTGGGACGTGCCTACATATCCTCCCAGCTTTCGGATGCGATTGTATTTGCGGTTTTGATTGTTGTGCTTCTTGTAAAACCGACCGGAATTCTTGGAAAACAGATTCATGAGAAAGTATAATGCAAAAGGGAGAACAGCTATGGCAAAGTTAAATTTAAAAACGGTGAATAAAAAAACAAAAGACCAGCTGATCACCTTTGTGTTGGTGATTGCGGTATATATTGTGGTTCAGATCATGGTAGCTGCCGGAGCAATTTCTTCGCTGATGCAGGGACTGCTCGTTCCCATGTGCACCTACTCTATCGTGGCGATCGGTCTGAATCTGTGCGTGGGATACCTCGGAGAGCTGAGTATCGGTCATGCGGGCTTCATGTGTGTGGGAGCTTTTTCCAGTGCCTTCTGCACTAAGCTGCTGGAAGGTGTGATCGGCAGCCAGATTGTGCTCTTTATTATTGCGCTGCTCGTGGGTACTGCGATGGCGGCATTCTTCGGATTTCTGATCGGCATTCCGGTCTTACGTCTGCGCGGCGATTATCTTGCGATTGTGACGCTGGCGTTTGGTGAGATCATCAAAAATATCATCAACGTTCTTTATATCGCAAAAGACGGAAGCGGATTCCACTTTGCAATCTCGAACGGAAACGCGATTGATCTCGCAGATGACGGTGTCTGGCTGATCAACGGTGCGAAGGGAATCGCAAAGATTCCACATCTCTCCAGCTTTACAGCGGGCGTGATCTTAATTCTGATTTCTTTATTTGTTGTATACAATCTGGTCAATTCCAGAAGCGGCCGTGCGATCATGGCAATCCGTGATAACCGTATTGCGGCAGAGTCTGTCGGCATCAACATCACCAAGTTCAAGCTGATGGCATTCACGATCTCTGCGGCGATTGCGGGAGCGGGCGGCGTGCTCTATGCGCACAACCTTTCCACAGTTACGGCGACGCCGGCGAACTTCGGTTACAATATGTCCATCATGATTCTGGTATTCGTCGTACTCGGCGGTATGGGGAATTTCCGTGGTTCCATCATTGCAGCCGTTCTTTTGACCCTTCTTCCGGAGGTGTTAAGAGGACTGTCCGATTACCGTATGTTAATCTACTCGATCGTGCTGATCGTCATGATGCTTTTCAACTGGGCTCCGAAGTGCATTGAATGGAGACAGAAAATGGCACAGAAGTTCCGCAAAAACACAAAGAAGGAGGCAGTATAGTTATGGCAATGTTAGAGGTAAAGAATCTTGGCATCTCCTTCGGAGGACTTCGTGCGGTAGATGATTTTCATATTTCCATCGAGAAGGGACAGCTTTACGGTCTGATCGGACCGAACGGTGCCGGCAAGACGACGGTATTTAATATGCTTACCGGTGTGTATACGCCGGATGAGGGAACTATCAGCCTGGATGGTGCGGATATCACAGGAAAGAAAACGATCGACATCAACAAGGCGGGCATTGCGCGTACGTTTCAGAACATCCGTCTGTTTAAGGATCAGAGCGTGCTTGACAATGTAAAGATCGGACTGCACAACCAGATGTCCTACTCGACGCTGACCGGAATCTTACGTCTGCCGAAATACCGCAAGGTTGAGGCGGAGATGGATGAGAAGGCAATGGAATTATTAAAAGTGTTTGATCTGGAGCGCGAGGCGGGTTTCCTGTCCTCCAATCTTCCATACGGAAAGCAGAGAAAGCTTGAGATTGCGCGTGCGCTTGCAACGAATCCAAAGTTGCTGCTGCTCGACGAGCCGGCGGCAGGCATGAACCCGAACGAGACGAAAGAGCTGATGGAAACGATCCATTTTGTGCGGGATGAGTTCGACATGACAATCCTTCTGATCGAGCATGATATGAAACTGGTGTCCGGTATCTGTGAGAAGCTGACGGTGCTTAACTTTGGTCAGGTACTTGCGGAGGGCGCGACGGGTGATGTACTTCATGACCCGCAGGTAATCAAGGCATATCTTGGAGAATGACATGAGATAGATGGAGGAACGACTATGGCAATGTTGGAAGTAAAAAATCTGAAAGTACATTATGGTGTCATTCAGGCAATTAAGGGGATCTCGTTTGAAGTAAACGAAGGGGAAGTCATTGCGCTGATCGGAGCGAACGGTGCGGGGAAGACGACGACACTTCAGACGATAACGGGAATGTTAAAGCCATCCGAGGGCGAGATCCTTTTTGAGGGACAGGATATCGTGAAGGTGCCGGGACATAAGATCGTATCGATGGGAATGGCGCATGTGCCGGAGGGACGGCGTGTGTTCGCGGAACTTTCCGTCTACGAGAATCTGAAGCTGGGCGCTTATACCAGAAAAGATAAAAACGAGATTGCGGAATCACTGGCAAAGGTTTACAAGAGTTTCCCACGTCTGGAAGAACGAAAAAACCAGCTTGCAGGAACGTTAAGCGGCGGTGAGCAGCAGATGCTTGCAATGGGGCGCGCCCTGATGTCCAAGCCGAAGATCATTCTGATGGATGAGCCGTCCATGGGACTTTCCCCGATTTTTGTGGAGGAGATTTTCCACATCATCCGGGAGATCTCAGCGAGCGGTACGACGGTTCTTCTGGTGGAGCAGAATGCGAAGAAAGCACTTGCAATCGCAAACCGCGCGTATGTGCTTGAGACCGGAAATATTGTTCTCTCCGGTGACGCGAAGGAAATGATGAACAATGATTCTATTAAGAAGGCATATCTGGGAGAATAGACGGAAAATGCAGGGAGGTAGAATGGAATGAAAAAAACAGTCATTACCATTGCGAGAAGCTATGGAAGTGGTGGAAGAACACTGGGAAAGCTTTTGGCTGAGCAGCTTGGAATCAACTGTTATGACAGGGAAATCTTAAGAATGGCATCGGATGCCAGCGGCATCAACGAGGCGCTGTTCGGACAGGCAGACGAGCGGTTGAAGCGATCTCCATTGTTTGGAATTTTGAAGAAAAATCCGTACAAGGGTGGTGTGATCCCACCGGAGAATTCGGATTTTGTGTCCGATGATAACCTGTTCAATTATCAGGCGAAGGTCATCAAAGAGCTGGCAGCGCAGGAATCCTGCGTGATTATCGGCCGCTGTGCGGATTATGTGCTCCGGGATGATCCGGATGTCATCAAGCTGTACTTCTGTGCGCCGAAGAAGGACTGCGTCGCACGAGTGATGAACCAGAACGGGCTCTCGGAGAAGGAAGCGGAGAAGCGGATTGAGAAAATCGACAAGTACCGCGCGGAATATTACCGCTATTATACCGGAAGAGACTGGAATGACGCCAGAAATTATAATTTCTGTCTGGACACGACGTCCATGAGCTACGAAAAGCTTGTGGAAGTGGTCACAAATTTTATTCAGATTTACCAGAAATAGAATCCATGCTATAATAAAAGTGTTCTGCCGCATGTAAGCGGTGGGACACTTTTTCGCTTCACAGGAGAGGTGTCCTGGGAAGCAAAAACATTACAGGAGGGGAACAATGACAACAGAATGGTCGTTAGACGAGCTTTATAAAGGATTTGATGATCCGGCATACGGGAAGGATGTGGCAGAGCTTACGGCGCAGATTGATGCGCTTACCACACTGCTTGCAGATGCCGGAGGGATGCAGGAAAAGGAAAGGACAGAGAAGGTGCTTGCGGCGCAGAGCGGGATCGCGCAGCTTTTCTATCAGTTATCGCTCTATGTGGAATTGAGACAGTCCGTCAATACAGAGGACGGCACAGTGATGGCAGAAAATGCGAAGCTGATGAAGCTTCAGGCAAAAATGGCACCGTTAGAGGCCGCGGCAGGAAAGCTTTTAGCGGGAATCCGGGACGTGGATGCGCTGGCAAAAGAGAGCGGGCTTGTGCGTGAGCATACATTCTACCTGAAAGAGAAGCAGAAAGAGGCAAAGCATCTGCTCAGCGATGAAGTGGAGGAGATGGCTGCCTCCATGAACATGAGCGGCGGCGCGGCGTGGTCGAAGCTGCAGTCCTATCTGACCTCCACGGTAAAAGTGGATTATCAGGGAAAGCAGATTACACTGTCGGAAGTAAGAAACTTAGCGTACAGCCCGGAGGCTTCCGTGCGCAAGAGCGCTTATGAGGCGGAGATTGCCGCTTATGAGAAGGTGGAGGATGCCATCGCGTTTTCCCTGAATTACATTAAGAACCAGGTGACGATGCTCAGCGAAAAGAGAGGCTATGCTTCACCGCTTGCCATGACGTTAGAGCAGTCGCGCATGAAACGAGAGACTTTAGACGCTATGATGGCGGCGATCGACGAATACCTGCCGGTATTCCGCAAGTATCTGCGGAAAAAGGGCGAGATGCTCGGACATGTCAACGGCCTGCCGTGGTATGATCTGTTTGCACCGCTCGGCAAGGCAGATAAGACCTACAGCATTGAGGAGGCCAAGCAGTATCTTATTGATACATTCACAAAGCTGACACCGGAGATGGCAGATCTGATGCGGGAAGCGTTTGAGAATGAGTGGATCGATTTCTACCCGAGAAAAGGAAAAGAGGGCGGTGCTTTCTGCGCGGGAGCCATGTGGTTAAAACAGAGCCGGATTCTGACCAATTACGACGGTTATTTCGGATCGGTTGACACGCTTGCACATGAACTCGGACATGCATTCCACAACCGCCAGATCGAGAATCACGCACCGCTTAATCAGGACTACCCGATGCCGGTAGCCGAGACCGCATCAACCTTTAACGAGGTGCATCTCGGAAAGGCAGCCCGGGCAGAGGCATCCGGAGAGGAGCTTCTGAATCTGCTGGAGAACGACATCAAGGAGCAGACGCAGTGTATCGTGGACATTTACTCCCGCTATCTGTTTGAGACGGCAGTATTTGAACAGAGCCAGAATAAGTTCCTCATGGCGGACGATCTAAAGCAGATCATGCTGGACGCGCAGAAGAAGACGTACGGCGACGGGCTGAACCCGGAATGCATGCATCCGTATATGTGGGTGTGCAAGGGACATTATTACAGCGAGGGACTGAGCTTTTACAATTTCCCGTATGCTTTTGGCAATCTGTTTGCGCTCGGACTTTACAGCCAGTTTGAAAAAGAGGGGGAGGCTTTTATTGAGAAATATAAGGCAATGCTTTCGGCAACCCCGTGCTGCACGATCGAGGAGGCAGGCGCAATGATGGGAATCGACCTCACAAAGAAGGATTTCTGGAGAACGGGACTTTCTGAGATTGCGGAAGAGATTGAGCAGTTCTGCGCGATGTAAAAGGAGATATGTTATGGAAGATTTAAAACAGATCATGCCGAAGAAGCTCGGGTTTGGCTGTATGCGCCTGCCCGTCGCAAACGGCAATAGCGAAGAGATTGACGACGCGGTATTCTGCAGGATGATTGACCGCTATATGGAGCAGGGATTTGTCTATTTTGACACGGCATACCCTTACCACAATCAGAAGTCGGAGGAGGCAGTGCGTCGCTGTCTGGTGGAGCGTTATGACAGAGAGCGCTTCCTTCTCGCAGACAAGATGCCGGTGTGGCTGGTACAGAACATGGAGGACTACAGCGAGATCTTTGAGAGGCAGCTGGCGCGCTGCGGCGTGACTTATTTTGACTTTTATCTGTTTCACGCCATGAACAAGACACGGGTGGAAGAGACAGAGAAAACGGGCGGCTTTGCGTTTGTGCAGAGAATGAAGACGGAAGGGCGCATCCGCCATATCGGATTTTCGTTCCACGATACGGCAGAAGCGCTCGAGGAGATCCTGAAAAATCATCCGGAGATGGAATTTGTGCAGCTTCAGATCAATTATTATGACTGGGAGTCGGAGAATGTGCAGTCCCGCAAATGCTATGAGGTTGCCCAAAAGTATGGTGTACCGGTGATCGTGATGGAGCCGGTAAAGGGCGGAACACTCGCCAACATGACCGGCAGACCGGCAGAGATCTTAAAGGAGCTTTCACCAGAGGCAAGCTTTGCATCTTACGCGATCCGCTATGCGGCATCACTGGAAAATGTGATGCTGGTGTTGAGCGGCATGTCGGACGAGCAGCAGCTCATCGACAACACGGCTTATATGAGGGAGTTCAGACCACTTGATGAGCGGGAGCGCGCAGCGATCGCCCGGGTGGTGGAGGAGCTTGCCGCCATGCCGACGATCGCCTGCACCAAGTGCCGCTACTGCGTGGAGGGATGTCCCCAAAAGATACCGATTCCGGATGTCTTTGAGGATTACAACATGACCGTGCAGTTCGGGATCAATGAGACAAACCGCGGCAGTTACCGGCGGCATACCGCTGACGGCGGCAGTGCGGATGTCTGTATCCGCTGCGGCAAGTGTGAGGGACAATGTCCGCAGCATCTGCCGATCCGCGACCTGCTTGTGAAAGTGGCGGAGACATTTGCGGAGTAAATGGAGTTCTGTTCGTTTGGCTATGCAGGTTTGATGGAATAAAAAAGTTGAAAAAGGACAGGTGAAGGATGCCAGAGCAGCAGTGCGGGAATTATCAAAATAAACTGTAAGATATTTCACAGAGATTAGAGTCAGTCTTTCGACTGACTCTTTTTTTTGTGCATTTCATCTGCATATTGTTAGAATTTCAGAAAGAAATAGAATATTTTGACCATATAAATATAAAAAAACTATTAAAATTGTTAAAAATGTGCTAAAGTTAATAAAAATGTACGGTTTCCATTGTGAGGATAGAACTTTATAATTAAGACATAAACAAAGCCGCCGGATGAAGCGCGGCGGGAGGAGAAGAAGGAGGATTTTTACATGAAGAAAAAAGTTTTATCCGCACTGTTATGTGCAGCAATGGTGGTTTCCATGACCGCCTGTGGACTGAAAGCGCCAGAGGCTGCCGACACGACGACAAGCCAGAACACAGATGCAGCGGCAGATGCAACGGCAGATGCAACGGATAGCGCAGCGGCAACCGAGGCCGGTGATTCCACAGGAACAGAGCCGGTCGGACCGGCAGTGACTCTGGTATACGCAGAGGTAAACCCGCTGGAGGGAACCATTGTAGGACAGACAGCAACCGCATTCAAAGAGAAGGTAGAAGAGCTTTCCGGCGGAAGTATTACGATTGATATTCAGGCAAACGGTGTTCTCGGTGCAGAGTCCGATGTGCTCGACACCATGCTCGGCGGCGGCGGTACCATCGATATGGCACGTATTTCCGCATTCGCACTCACAAGCTACGGCGGAGAGAAATCCAGTCTCTTATCCGTACCGTTCACATTCGTAAGCCGCGATCATTTCTGGAACTTTGCAACCTCTGATCTGGCACAGGAGTTCCTGCTTGAGCCGCATGAGAACGGAACCGGTATCCGCGGACTGTTCTACGGCGAGGAAGGTTTCCGCCATTTCTTCACCGTCAATCCGATCGAGGGAATGGATGATCTGGCAGGCATGAAGATCCGTGTATCCAACGACCCGATCATGACAGGTATGGTGGAAGGACTTGGAGCAAACCCGACCGTTGTTGCCATGGGTGAGTTATATTCCGCATTACAGACCGGTGTGGTAGATGCAGCAGAACAGCCGATCGCAAACTATCAGGCAAATGCATTCCCGGAAGTAGCACCGAACATCATTCTTGACGGACATACCTTAGGAGCAATCCAGGTAGTTATCACAGACGAGGCATGGGATTCCCTGACACCGGAGCAGCAGGATGTGCTGACCGAGGCCGGCGAGTATGCTTCCCAGTACAACCGTCAGATCTCCCAGGAGACAGAGGATAAGATCCTTGAGGAGTTAAAGGCAGACGGCGTTAATGTTATTGAAGTAGACGATATCACACCGTGGCAGGATGCCTGCAAGGATGTCATCGAAGAGGCAACCAAGAATAACAAAGAGTTATATCAGCAGATCGTTGATATGCAGTAATCGACAGAAAGATTGACACTTATAGGTTTGATAGAAGGAAAACCCGCAATAATGTAAGTGCGTTTTCAAGGGGCACAGGGAGAATGGCTGCTCCCCCGTGCCCCGACTTTTTGAGGAGGAAAAAATGCCTAAGATTTTTCAGACTTTAGATAAAGTAAAGCCGGTATATGATGCAGCATACAAGTTTGTACTGTTTGTGTGCAAACTGCTGCTCACGGCTGATATCGTGATCACGAGCGTCTGTGTTGTGGGCAGATATGTTTCGTTCGTGCCGGATCCGGCATGGAGTGAGGAAGTGGTACTGACTTTGATGTCCTACATGGCAGTGCTTTCGGCGGCACTTGCAATCCGCAGAAATGCGCATATCCGCATGACGGCGTTTGATGCTTACCTGCCGAAGAACGTGATTAAGGTGTTGGACATTCTGGCGGATGTCGCAGTATTTATTCTGGCAATCGTGATGATTATCGTTGGATTCAGCTACGCGACCGGCATTGGTGCGAAAGGTAATTATGTCAGCATGCCGTGGCTGTCCAAGTTTTGGATGTATTTCCCGATTCCGCTTGCCGGAGTTGCGATGGTCGTTTTTGAACTGGAAGCAATTTACAACCACATTAAGAGTATTTTTGTAAAGGAGGGGACGAAATAATGAGTGTACAGAGTATGGCAATCGCAGTGTTGCTCGTAAGCTTTCTTGTCATGATTCTGCTGCGTTTCCCGATTGCATATGCAGTAGCGTTATCTTCCCTTCTGTGCCTGTTATCGCAGGGTCTTCCGCTGACAACGATCTGTCAGCAGATGGTAAAGGGAATCAGTTCCTTTAGTCTGATGGCTGTGCCGTTCTTTATCACGATGGGCGTGCTGATGGGCACCGGAGGTATATCGGATAAGCTGATTGCACTCGCGGATGCCTGCGTAGGCTGGATGACCGGTGGAATGGCAATGGTAAATATCGTTGCATCCTATTTCTTTGGCGGTATTTCCGGTTCTGCATCTGCAGATACGGCTTCCATCGGAAGTATCATGATCCCGATGATGGTAGATCAGGGATACGATGATGATTTCTCAACGGCGGTTACGATCACTTCCTCCTGTGAGGGACTTCTGGTTCCGCCAAGCCATAACATGGTAATCTACGCAATGTCTGCCGGCGGTGTATCGGTAGGAAGCCTTTTCCTTGCAGGATATGTGCCGGGCGCACTGCTTGCGATCTCCTTAATGATCGGATCTTATATTATCTCGAAAAAGAGACATTATCCGAAGGGGGATAAGTTCAGTGTCAAGAGACTGTTAAAACAGCTTGGAACTTCTTTCTGGGCATTGGCAGCAGTTGTAATCGTAGTTGTCGGCGTTGTAGCCGGATGGTTTACCGCGACAGAGTCCGCTGCGATCGCAGTATTCTACAGCTTGATTGTCAGTGTATATATTTACAAGGGTCTTACCTGGAAGGGTGTCTGGAAGAGCCTGGAGCAGTGCATTGATACATTGTCTATCGTCCTGATCTTAATTTCGACATCCAGTATTTTCGGTTACTGTCTGACGACACTTCATGTGCCGGATCTGGCTGCAAAGGCAATCATCGGATTCTCGAGCAACCCGATCGTGATTGCACTGTTAGTGGATTTGATTCTGCTCATTTTAGGATGTATCATGGATATGGCACCGATCATCCTGATCGCGACACCGATCTTACTTCCGATCGCAACCTCCATCGGTATCGATCCGGTACAGTTCGGTATCATCATGGTATTAAACTGTGGTATCGGCCTTCTGACACCGCCGGTTGGATCAGTTCTTTTCATCGGTTCTGCAGTCAGCGGTGTAAAGATGGAGCGCGTGGTAAAAGCAACCCTCCCGTTCTATCTGTGCATGATCGTTGTATTATTACTTCTGACCTTTATACCGGAATTAAGTATCGGACTTCCGATGTTACTTGGAACGTAAAGGGAGCCAGTTTGTGAATACAGAGGAGATGGCATATGGAATATCAATATAAGTGCAGAATTACGGCATGGGATTTTTTCCGGCTTACCATGCGTCAGACCTACCGCTCCATGGCGGGGATGTGTAATCTGGTATTTACGGTGGCGATGATCCTTCTTACGGCAAAGTTCTGGAGTCAGTCGGGGGAAGTCCTGCAGGTTCTGATGTTGATCGGATGCCTGCTGTTCCCGGTCATCCAGCCGGCGGCAATCTATGCGAAAGCCAGGCGTCAGGCGGCGGCTGTACCGCAGGATGTCAGGCTTACCTTTGATGAAAAGGGGCTGCTCGTTACAACCGGAGGAGAGAGACAGCATCTGCCGTGGAACCGGCTGCGGGGATGGTGCTGGTGCTTTCGGGAGCCGGAAGCGGCTATATGCTGACCAACCGTGTGCTGGGAGCCGACCGGGAGGCGTTTTGGTCCTTTGTACAGAGCAAAGTGGAACAGAATAGATAAAGCAAATATGCAAAGCTGTATTTACGGAGTGTGTATCTACGGCTTTGCTTTTGCCGCATTATAGAGAGAACAGAGAGGCATGGGAAAAACAAGCGTGAGAAAGAGGATAAAACAGTTCTGGCAGGCACTTACGATCAAAAAGAAAATAGCGACGTTTACCGGGACAGTATTTCTCATCATTGCAGTCTCTGTTCTTTTTAATGTATGGGTTGTCAAGTTTTCCCTGATCGACTTTAACCGGATTTTACAGGATAACGCAGCGGTGAGCGAACTGGCACAGGCGCTCGAGGAAGAGAGTATCCAGTTTGAGACATACATAAAGGGCAATCGCGAGGAGAGAGAAAGTCTGGATATTGCGATAGAACGAACCGGAAGAGCGGTGGAAAAGCTTCCGTTCCGCTATTCTGAGATTGGAGAGCAGCGCTACGCAAAGACCTGGTCGATCAAGAGCTGTTATGAAGTCTATTGCCAGAAGCGGGACGCCATGCTTGCGATGGGGGAAAATGCGCCGGACTATATCAAGCGCCTGTATGAGGTCTACGAGATGCAGGACTATCTCGAGGAATACGCGGCGACGCTGATGAATGAGACGATCGAGGACGGCGACGGCCTCTATCATAAAAAGGTGCCCATGCTCATATGCATGCCGATTGTGGTTGTGGTATCTGGGATTATTCTCGTAACCGGCATGATGGAGCTGGCGGCATTGATGAACCAGACCATTATCTCGCCGGTGGTGGCGCTCGTGAAAGCGGCGCAGCGCATTGCCGCCAATGATTTTTTCTCGGAGGACGTGCAGGTGCAGAATGAGGACGAGCTGGGGGAACTGGTGCATGCGTTCAACAAGATGAAATACGCGACAGGCGAGTACATTATGGCGCTGGAAGAAAAGAGGAAGACTCTTGATCTTCTGCATGAGGAGGAACTGGAAAAGCTGGAGACGGAGAAGCGCCTGGAGATGATAAAGCTGGAATTGCTAAAAAGCCAGGTCAATCCGCATTTTTTGTTCAACACGCTAAATGTCATCAGCGGGATGGCGCGTCTTGAGGAGGCGCAGACGACCGAAAAGATGATACTGGCGCTCAGTTCCCTGTTCCGCTACAACTTAAAGACGCCGGAACAGTTTGTGCTGCTGGCAAAGGAGCTGAACGTGGCTGCGGATTATATGTATCTGCAGCAGATGCGCTTCGGGGAGCGGATCCGTTATGAACTGGACTGTAAAGCGAGACAGGAACTGGTCATGGTTCCGGCATTTACCTTTCAGCCGCTTGTGGAAAACGCGATTATTCACGGAATTGCGCCGAAGGAGGAAGGCGGAAGCATCCGTATCGTGGTCAGGCAGAAAGAAAACCGGCTGCGTATAGCAATCGGGGATGACGGGATCGGAATGACCGAGGAAGAACTGCAGCAGTTAAAAAATCGTCTTAAGACGGCGGATGCCGGGCACGGAGGAATCGGCCTTGGCAATGTGTACCGGCGGATCACTGCGATGTATCCGGACGGGGATTTTGAGATATGCAGTAAAAAAGATGCGGGAACAGTTATCGTGATAGACATTCCGTGCAGAGAGGAAACGGGGGATATGACATGAAACGAGTGCTGATAGCGGATGATGAACCGATTGAGAGAATGATTGTAAGCAGAACCATTGAAAAATATTTTTCGGAGGAACTTACCGTTGTGAGCGCTGCAAACGGAAGGGAAGCGGTGGAACAGTTTTTTGCCGGAGACTGCCAGATCGCCCTGTTGGACATTGAGATGCCGGGAATGAACGGACTGGAGGCGGCGGAGCAGATCCGCAAAAGGGATAAAAACTGCAGTATTATTTTTCTTACGGCATTTGATGAATTTAACTATGCCAGGCGTGCGATAGTGGTCCGCGCTATGGAATATCTGCTAAAGCCGGTCGAGGATCAGGAACTGGAGGCAGTGCTTGCGGAGGCTATACGGATTGCCGATGAGCATACGGATGACCGGGAGGCAGGAGAGAAGAAGGAAGATGAGCCGGTTTTTGCCGAACGGGACTGTCATGAGGACGCGGCGGATACGGAGCGCTCAAGAATCCGGCTGCAGGCGGTTGCCGGGAATATTCAGGCGTTTATTGAACACAATTATATGGATGATATTTCGCTGCAGACGGTGGCAGAGGCCATGAACTATTCCGACGCCTATTTCTGCAAGATTTTCAAGCAGTGTTTTGACAAGAATTTTATTGTCTATCTCTCGGAGTATCGTGTGGCGAGGGCAAAAGAACTGCTGGGTGACGTCCTTATCAATGTAAAGGATGTGAGCCAGAAGGTGGGCTACCGCGATTCCAACTATTTTGCAAAAGTATTCAAACGGATTGCCGGCGTCACGCCGACGGAATACCGGATGCAGGTATTAAAGGAGGCGGGAGAGCGATGAGACGGATATGCGCGGCGGCGGTTGTAGCAGGAATGACGATACTGCTCACACTGTCCGCCTGGAAAAATCACACGTATCCCTCCAAGACAGAGGTGGAACCGGAATATGTGTTTTCCTATGCGGAAAATCAGCCGGAGGACTATCCGACGACACTCGGTGCCAAGTATTTTGCAGAACTCGTGGAGGAGCGGACAAACGGCAGAATCCGGATTCTGGTGCAGCCGGTCGGGGTGCTCGGGTCAGAGAATAAAGTCATCAAACAGATGCAGTACGGCGGGGGTGATTTTTTGCCGGGGTCACTGGGGTCCGACTCCT
>OBYG01000914.1_pt1 | contig 16149 bp, 19 predicted proteins | sample 1538201 | NCBI WGS metagenome assembly OBYG01 (sample SAMEA2580177, study PRJEB22360) | human gut metagenome | biome: human gut; feature: human-associated habitat; material: faeces | place: Denmark | collected 2008/2010 | reverse complement strand
CACCGCCAGAAGCGGGTCCGCTCTGTCCTCCGCTTACCTCTACTGCCGTAATCACTTCCGTGTTAGTCCTATACTCATAATCATAGGTCGTGATCTCCGGTTCCTCTGGTGGCACATCCCGAAACCGTACAATGCCAAGTCCCAGGGAACTTTTTATTTCACTGTTGGAACGGATTCCTGATGTAGGACCTCCCCAAGCCGGATATCCCAGATCCGGTGTTTCCAAAAACATAGAAAGTGGTAGATTCTGAAATGCCACTGTTGGAAGGACAGCACGAAGCCCACCACTTAACATCTCATCATAGAGCGCTGCCTCTGTTGCTGTAACTGCAATCAGGGTTCCCTGAAATTTAAGAAAACTGATCGGCTCCAATAAGAGCCTATACTCCCCTCCCACCAGTGTGTCAAAATCCATTCCAGTCAGTCCTGCAATGCTGCGCACCACCTGTTCATCTGTAAAATAACTTTTAATCTGCTCAATGTTTGCCTGCCCCAGACTTTTCGAGCTGATGATTCTGGGTAGAGACTGTGCCGGATTTACATACTCATATGGATTGGTATCAATCATCAAAGCACTTCCTCTGGTATAAGACATTTTACTGACTTTCCCAAAGGAGTAGGCAATATTCGGATGCTTGTTTGTTAAGTCAATCGGTCTTGTTACCGGATCATGGCTCTCTGCCCGAATGACAGTAACCCGCACCCCTTCATTTCCCGGTGACCAGGAATTCTGACTGGTCCCCTGTCCCATACTTCCGCCGCCCCCATCAAGATTTCCGTCCCCTACTGCATAAACCTGGATGGAGAGTATCAAAGACAGTAAGATTGAGACTATGAAAAACACACATTTCTTCTGTTTCAAGTATCCTCCTTTCCAACCACAGGAAGCCTTGTTTCCTTCCCTGGTATCTGGGAAAAGAAAAAACACCACATTGATGTGGTGCTTCTTCTTTCTGTCTTAATCCATAATGCCAATCTTATTCCCGTTTTCATACATATCTTCTGCTGCAGTTCCAGAGCCTCCTCCTCCATGGTTTTCTACCCAGCCGAATCCTGGAACATAGATCTGGTTCCCGGAAGTATCTCCTGCCTGCGGCTGTTCCGGATCTGCTACCGGTTCGGACGGTTTTTCTACCGCTTCATGATCCACTGGAATCGGAGGGGTATCCTGCTTTGTACCATCTGGTTTTTGTGTTGGATCTGTCAGGATCTCCTTGCTTGGCGGTTCTGGTTTAGTTGGTTTTGGTTGGATACTCTGCGTTGTCTGATCAGTCTGTGGTGACCGGCTGTCCACCGCCTGAGTGTCTGTTTCCTGATTTTCTCCGATTCCTGGATGAATCACAAGGCTCTCTTCTTCTCTGGATACTACTTTACTTTCCTCTTCCTTCTTTTCAAAATCTCCAGGATCTACAATCAATTCTGTTTCCGTCTCCCCTGTTCCTGGCAGAACATCTTCACCGGACGGTTTCGAACCAAACTGCATTCCAATGGCAGCGATCAGGCCGATTCCTATGAGCACGCCGCCCAAAATTGCCAGATTCTTTTTCATCTTCTCTGTCAGTTTCATGATTCTGCTCCTCCTTTATCCTGTTTTCTGTTTTGTTATGCACAACATACTATACAATCCTCTCAAAGTCCAGGTCATTCCCTAGAACACCTCTGTATATCCAGCCTGTACCTTCAATGTGATCCACATGGATGGAAGAATCCGGCCGCCAAACCGAACTGGAACCTCCAGTCTAACAATGGCATCTGCCTCAAACCGCTGCGCATGGGCTGGATCCGATGGGGCCAGAGGTGCATTCCGAAGCGTCACTTGCAGGCTGTCTATGGCAAACTCCATTGCAGTTCCAGTATCCGCATACTTTACATGCCTGCCGCCAGACAATTGGGTCCCTATGGTTTCATCCAGATAATCATAAATGTCCCCTTCATTCAGATCTTCTTCCCAGCTTCCCTCTCCAAAGGGAACATAGCTGCCAGAATATCCCTCCCTGACTCCATGATACACACCTGCATAATTATCATTGACTGTGGAAATGACAGCATCCTCCACGGCTTCCCGCACACCTGCCGCAATGACTTGAAGCCGGAAATACTCACTAATCCCACACATCAGAATAATCAGCGAAAGAACAATCCCGATGGTCATGGGAAATGAGGAGGCTCGCCTGTCTCTCAGTATCTCTTTCATCCGTTTCCGCAATCCCTCCACCTCATTTCCAGTAAACTTCTGATTTTCCAGCTGCCTGTGCGCGAAGCGTAACCGGAAAAGAAGCAAACTCGCCAAACAGACCGATATTTGTATCCATCGTCAGGGTAACGGTAACCTCTTCATTTAACTGGATTCTTCCATGACTGGACCATAAAATGTCCGGATGAAGCCCTGTTTTTTCCGACAGCACAGCGGCACGGCGGCTTGTCTCTGCACCTACGCGCCCGCTTACCTCTGCTTCACGCACCAGTTCTGTAGCGAAGGTATCCAGCTGCTGTTTCTGAATAAAAACCGGAAGCACACGCATGGCAAGGGCAAGCACCATGACCGCACACAAAACCAGCACGATCACATCCACATATCCTTCGCCCCGTCTTTCTGACAGCGCTCTCCATAAACGATGACTCCTCATCCTCTCCTCCTTCCTGTCTAAAACATTCCTCCAAGGCTCTCCAATGCCACATAGCAGATAATCGCCAAATAAGTCAGCAGAAAACATACCAGCATGACAAAGGAAAAAACACGGATCTTAGGAGGGATTTTCTGTGCCTGTGCTTTTAATCTCTGCAGTTCGATCTGCTTAAAATCATGAGCCAGCATCTGAAAATACACTGTGCTGTCATCCCCTCGAAGGACACCAATCAATCCACGTACCACATCGGACAGCATGGGCGAGTTCAGTCTTGCCTCGAATCGTGTCAGCGCCGCTTCATAATTGGAGGAACGCATATCCGCCAGAAGAATATCTAACTCTCCAGTCAGCGCTGGTCCCGCATTCCCCTTGAACCGCTCCAACATACCGATCACATTACGGCTTGCTTTCAGTTCCTGTTCCATAGTCGCCACCATTCTCGGAAGCTCCCCCTCTATCTCTTCCCGCTTTGCCTTTAAGGTTTCATCCGCTTTCTGATTTTCCTTAAAGTAAAGAAGTAAGGCCAGCACAACCACGACAGGAACCAGCAGCGGAAAAAGGAACATGCAGGGAATCGCCCCCAAAAGTACTGCGCCTGATTTTACCAGAGCATACGCCTGATACACTTCCGGGGTCATATTCATTCCACTGGCTTTTAACACATTCTGCATCCTGCTTCTCTTATATGCATCCATCCGGATGAAACCAGACAGTCGCACTGCTAGGATCATAAAATAAGTTTCCAATGTCTTTGCCGCTTTCCGCTCCTGTTTTACCGTACCCAGCATGGCCTTCGCCGCACCCATGGTAGGTAACTTTAGAACAGACGCAGTTAAAAAGAAAAGTCCCAGAGCTAAAAATAGCCCGAATAAAAATAACAAGCCTTCCATAGCTACCTCCTGTATTCAATGGGACGGGTCAGTTTCACTACAAAGCCAGCGGATATAAAAATAGCCGCCGCAGTGGCAGCCAGAATACACTGTCCCAGTACCGTATGCATCAGTACATCATACCAGTCCTGATTCAGTAGATACATAAGAGGAATATTGCCTACTACAAACACAACCATGATCATAAACTCTTTTCTTGGTTCTGCGATCATGTATTCCAGTTCTGCGTTCACATTCCGCATATCTGACAGCTTTGATACGATGGGCGGCAGTGTAGTCTTTAAGCTCCGGTCATGCTGGCAGTCACTGACTGCATCGCACCACTCCCGAAACACCTCATTATCAATCCTTCCCCGCAAAATCCGAAGGGCGGCCTGAACATCCGGATTTACCATTTTAATCTGGATGAGAAAATCCTGAAATACTCTGGACACTGGAGGATTTAAATATGCTATATTCTCCTCCACCGCCGTCACAATATCTTCTGTCCTCAGATATGCTGTGGTAATGACCGAAAGCGCCGTTTCCAGTTCTGCAGACACATCCCTTTTATAATGATTGGCAGTCAGTTTCACATACCAGAATGGTAGAAATAAAAAACCCACTGCCATCACCGGAGCCAGGAAAAAATTCCCCAACAAAATAGCAATGGATCCCCCAGCGCAAAACAGTGCCAGAGCAACTGCGCAGATGATGGAAAACCGGTTCCCCCTGCCCGTCATTTGAAGGATGTTCTGTGCTTCCTCCAGTTCCCTGCGCAAAATCCCTGATTTTTTTCTTCCTGATGATTCCCTGATGTCTTCCCGCAGACTTCGTTTTGGATTCAATAGAAATCCAAACAGGCTGTCCGTAAACTCCACTGGCTTCATTCCCAGCAGTAAAAATACACCCACGATCATTCCCGCACACGCCAATAGCTGAATCGCCGTCATTCATTCTCCTCCTCTCTATCCTTTTTTACATTCAAAAGTCCTGCCAGCGTTTCCTGCGGCATTCCATTCTCCATCAGCCGTCTTGCCAGACTGTCCGAGATTGGGTTGATTTGTCTATGGTGCCCCACAATTACAAACTTTCCATCCTCCACCCTGTTTTCCGTAATCTGATATTGAAACAGCGGACGGTATCGTCTGGTTCCATCTGCCAGAATCTCACACTCCATGATTTCCATTAAACGGCGTTCCTTGTTTTCCAGCTGTTTGCAGAAAGCGATGATCGGATAGGCTTCCGTTACAAATCCCATCAAAGTCTCATCACTCATATCCACAGCACGTTTACACAGGGAAACCATGCGGCGGTAAGTTGCCTCACAACTCATGGAATGGATGGTTGTCACAACCGCAACACCGGTTCTGGCAGCCTCCTGTGCCGCATTCGCTTCTGGTCCACGCATTTCTCCTACCACAATAATGTCCGGATTAAAGCGTAGCGCCATATCAAGGAGTGCAATCTGATCTACTCTCTGCCTCTCATTCTCGCTGTCACGGGTCAAGGTATGAATCACGGAATTGACTACCCTCCCATCCTTTCTGCGTACCAGCGCCAGCTCCCTTGAACCATTCTCAATACTGTAAATACGCTTACCGTCCGGAATTGTGGTCAGAAGCCAGCCTAACAGTGTGGTTTTTCCGGAGCTTGTGGCTCCCGCCACACACACAGAGATTCCATACCGGATGCACTCCGATAAAAAATCCAGCATCTGACTGGTTGCCGTTCCTCCCTTTATAAAGTCCTGTTTCTTCATGCTCTGGGGATTCACAATTCGGATTGAGGCTGCCACCCCGACATCCTCATCAACAAGAGGTGTCTTCAGTACAGCAATACGGATATTTTTACTTAAATGTCCCAGAACGCTTGGACTCGCATCATCCAGCACCATCCCAGACACATGCAACATACGCCGAATGACATTGATGGCATGTTCGGGGCTTTCAAAATGCTCTTTCAATTTTTCTGTCACTCCACCAGAATACTGGACCTCCACATCATCCCAGGCATTTACATCGATCTCCTCGATTCCTTCCCCGTAGATGTACTTTGTGAGAAAACCGAACTCTGCCATTTCTGAATAAATCGCATCAATCAGCTCATCCGTGGTTTTTCCCGGTACTTGTATACGGTTATCCTGAATATACTTCCCGGCAAATCGGCGGATCTGTGCTTTTATTTCTTCGTTTCCATCTCCGGTTACCAGATCACTGTATTCTTTGGAAAGATATGCCTGTATCTCCTGCAGCACGGACTGAAAGTCACGCCCTTCATCCTCTGATGCAAAAAACAGGTCATGGGTACGGAGAGAACGACCTCCCGTTTTTTGAGTACACAAAGAAGCCTCTATGTCCTCCTCTTCTGACCAGATATCCTCCTTTCCATGCATCTGTCCTTCACAAGCCTGTTCCGACAGGCTATCATTTTGGAAGTTTTCTTCTGTCCCCTCCCCTCCATCCAAGCCATCCAAAGAAGCCTCCGTTTCCATGATCTCCTCCGGAAGATGTCCAGAATCCTGTCGTGTTTCTTCCCGAACAGCTTCGGGAAAACCCGCAGAAAACGCGGCTTTGCTGCGTCTTTCCCCTAACATCCGAACACCTCCTTTGTGATTGCTTCCATGGTTTTTCTAAACCCCTTACTGTCCTTTAGCACCAGTTCTTTCAGAAGGTTCCCTTCCAGAACCTGTGCCTTTACTTCCTCGGAATGAGGGATCTGGAATGCCACATTGCCGAGCACCCGTTCAATGTGTTCGCTGGCCTCATTGGGATATACATTGCTGGCCACTTTATACTGCTTTTCTGCATCCCACTGACTGTCCTTAAGAAGCGGAAGCTGACTGGAAAGATAACTGATGGATTTCAGATCACAGTTTACCAGCCGCAGCACTGCATCCGCCTCCATCAAGGCAATGGCCGAAAGAATGTCATTGGCAATACAGCTTCCACAATCAACGATGATATAGGGAGCGATCTTTCTCAAACACTGCAGTAATTCCTCTGCCTGTGTCCGCTCGTAAGGTGGATATGTGTATTCATTTTCCCCCTTCCTCATTCCAAGGATCGTTAGATGGCGTATTTTTTTATGAGTAATACAGTTATGGCGTACCAACGATTCCGACACATGGGTTGCTGCCAGAACACTCCCCAGAGAATGCTCCTCGTCCAGGTCTCCCGGAGGACAGATACAGGGAAGCATTGGTGTATTCATATCACACAGAAGGAGAGCCACATCCTTCTTCTGCATGGCAAGACGCGCCGCCAGCTTCACTGCTGTCGTGGTTTTACCAGCTCCAGGACTTCCCCAGACTGCCAGCATTTGATTCTCATTTTCCGGTTCCCAGTCAGGAGAGCTGTCCCCGGCTCCCCTGCTGAAAATACTGTTTTTCAGAAAATTCAAGGCTTACTCCACCTCGCTTTCCTCTGTTTCGCCCTGTTCGGACTCCTCCTGCTCCTCTGCTTTGGTTTCCTCTGGCTCCTTATCAGAATGATCCGGCGCCTCGTTTTCTTCCACTTCTCCTTCCATATCTTTTGGAGAATACAGTTCCGTTAATATCTGGTTTTGCGCTTCCAAAAACTGCCCTGCACTCTTTTCATCCCCACGATACACCAGAGACAAATGCAGTTTTCCATCTGCCTCCAGCTCTGCCAGAACCATTGACTGCTCTGGCGTTACCAGCAAGGTAACGGTTCCAGGCAGCTCACGATCCGCTCCATCTTCCAGTTCTTCTCCCGTATTTGCGTCATATCCGCTGTTTGCAGTCACAGCAATGACCTCCACATACTGAAGCTCCGCAGGAATTACCGTTTTTCCCTGCTTTCTATAATCTGGAGCTATAACTGACACAATATCGCCGCTCTTTAGCTTTCCAGACAATCCATTGGCAAATGCCTTAACCGTAACAGAGATTGCCTGCTTTTCTCCTGTCAGATGATAGAGATAGGCATTTTCTGCCGCCGGCTCTTCTGCAATCTTGGATGTCAGGATGTAATCTCCTGGCGCCAAATCTGCAGATGCAAATGCCCCAACCACAGTATCCGAATGTTTTACTACATCATCCGGCAGGTTATAACTGCCAACCTCTATGGTCTTTACCATGTCAGAAGTAATTTCTTCTCCCACTGAAATTGGTTTTACTACACGGACAATTTCCGTCTTTTCACTCATAGCCTTATTAAACAATGGTGTAACTGCAAAGCAGATGATCAAAGACAGCACGATGCAAAGCACACCAAGTACAGTCCTGTTTTTCAAAAATCGCATTTCATCTCCTCCAACTCTTTTCCTTATTTTGGTTCCTTTTTAACCAGTGTTCCACTGACTGCTATCTACCTATTTTCTGTTGTGGTATATGATGGCCGCAATCATTGTAAGCGGCACTGCAACACAAACCATGATCCATAATTTCTTCTTCATATCATCCATCCTCCTAATCTCATACAATAAACGGCTGCCGCTCCTCCTGCCAGAAACGGTCCCACAGGAAATGCTTCTTTATCTCGTTTTCCCTTGAACCGATTCCACAGGCAGACCATACAACCATACATCACAAATCCTGTCAGTCCTAAACAGGAAGCAGTCAGGCTTGCAGGAAGTCCCAGTACCAAGCCGGTTGCTCCTGCCAGCTTGATATCACCGCCGCCAATTCCACCTTCCCTCTTGCAAAATAATGCAACTATGAGGTATGGCACTGCCCCTAAAGCTCCAAACAGCTGTCTGGGTGCAAAGTTCAGAAAGGAAAGCAGGGCAATCCCTGCCTGGAATCGGTCCGGAATAATCCGGTACCGAAGATCCCAGGCAGAAACCGCAATAAGCAGCGAGAAAAAAAGCACTGCCTGTACTGCCTGAAGCAGCGATATCCTGATCTCCATATCAACCGCTATAGTCAAACATTTCCTGCACCCTGCGTACCAGTGTAGGAAGTACGGTATCATTGAACAGTGCATAAAGACCTGCCAGAAGCAGTGCTCCCAGCACAACTGCGATCAGGATCTTAATGGCTGTGTCCACATATCCCTCACCAGATGTATCCTGAAGCTTGTTTTTTACATTCCACATATGCATAACCATTGCATTTCGATAATTTACCAGCTGTCTTTTAATATTCTTCATTTGATCTCCTCCATTGATTTTCTGTTTTTGTTCTCTGTACCCCTTAAATCAGACCATGTTCTGCCCTGGATTTTGAGGGGGTGCTGTCTGTAAGGTAGATGCCTGTGCCATGGACAGTGCCTCTCCATACGCTCCCAATACCGCTTGTTTCAGCTCGTTGCGGAATTCCTCCGTCACAGGAAAACAGATATCCTTGTATCCATCCTGTGTTTTCCGGCTGGGCATAGACATAAAAAGCCCATCCTTACCTCCCTCGACGATTTTGATTCCCCGGACGGCAAAACACCCGGCGATTGTGGCGGATGCATAGGCTCTGATCCCGCCCTGTACTCCTGGTGGATACATAGATGTAATCCGAACGTCTAAATCTGGCATACTGATTCTTCCTCCTTTGTTTTTTTCTGCTCATAAACCGTTCCTTTCTGGATCTATTTCAGTCAAACAGGCAGCCAAAACTACCTGCTAAAACTGCATGGTGTGTATGAATTCCTCCGCCGGTTGCGGCTCTGTAAAATCAATTCTCTTAAAGTCATAGCGATCCACATAAAAAAAGGAACTCCCTGTTTCATCATAGAGTTCCAGCACATCACTAATGGATAGCCCATGACCTGTATAACCGGACGGCGGATGATACCGGAATTTATCATAGAGTTCTTCCAGGTCATTGGTGTCAGATGCCCCTTCATAGACTTTGATATAAAAATCCGGCTTGGGGGAGCCATATTGCTGCTCCATCTGGGAAAGTGCAAGGAACTTCATATGCACATCCACATCTCCTCTCAGTTGCCAGATGCGTACATCTTTTAACCCCTTTGCCGATTCCATATCTTCCTGACTATTTGCCAACCGGTCGTAGATCCCGTCCTGCCACTGAATTTTTTGGATATTCCTCTGCTTACGCAGGAAGCTTTCTAATGCTTCATTCTGAAACATGGGATCCACTACTGCACATCCTTCCGTCACACGACCTACCCGGTTCCCATAATACCGGATCACTCCATTTTCAATCTGAATCTGCTTCATTTCCCTTCCCTCATTTCTAAATCATCTCCATCCCCCCGTCCTTCTGTGCCTGTTGAAACTGTTCCAGACTCTGCACATCGGGAAAGATCATCCTTCCCTCTAACATTTCCAGTACGGCAAAATCATCCCTGTCGCAGATCAAAATCCGATACTGGTAGTCCTTCTGCATCATTACATAGCTCCATACTTCCTCTGGATTTGCCAGCCATACCCCTGACGCATAGCGTCCATCCGGCAGAAAACTGTATCCAGAATATTCTGGGGAATGTCCATGTAAATCCAGCGCCCCAAATGGACGGATCTGGGAGAGCTGGAGCCGTTCCTTTTCCCCCAACAGTTCTGGTCGCAGCACACCAACCACATCCCTGTTCCAGCAGTGCCATGCCTCCCCAGTAGATAAAGAAACCAAATGGGCAATGGAATGTCTGAGATTTTCTGTTTTCTGGATATTCGTACAGAAAAAAAGCTGCCCCGTGTAATGCTCTGGTAATACCTTTGAGGGAAGAACCACCACCCGGTTCTGGATAGATACCTCCTTTTCTGTCTGCATACAATCCTTTTCTGTGAATTCCTGCATGATCTTACCCCTCCTTTTTCTGCAGCAGTCTACTCAGTTCTCCGATCAGATCCAGTCGGAGACTATCTGGCATAAACTGAAATGCAGTACGGACATATGCCTCCACTGCCTCCGGAGACTGATCTCCCACCTCGATAACCTCTACCTTCCGGACTGTAATTTTTCCACCCGCCATTCCCAGACAAACAATATCCCCATACTCCAGCTTTGCCGCTTCCCTCATAGATTTTGGAATCAAGACACGTCCCTTTCCATCCACTAAACGATACATCGGTTTACTCATCTGGTCCTTTTCTCCTTTCTCATCAATGCCTCCACTTCATTGGGTTCAATCCCCAGCTCATCGAACACCTTCAGATAGGGTTTGCAAACCGTCTGTACCGGAGCCTCAATACCAATCAGAATCACTCCGGGGACTGTTTCTATCATCAAATCACAATCAAGCGGAATCCCAGCCGTCAGTAACAGTTCACTAGGCACAGAAAGGACACCGTTTTCCTTTTTTTGCACCATTGTTTTTCTCTTGTTTTCTGTTCTCATAGCACCTCTCTTTCCGGACAGATTTCTTCCCGGATTTCGTAATGATCCGTTTCTCCATCTCCCCACATTCCAAATAGATCCAGCTGTCTTGGTTTTAACCGCTCCCTCTCACCAGGATCATAATTGGTAATAATGACCTCTGGAAACTCACAACCTTCCTCATACCTCTGAGCCAGGTTATTGATGCGCGTAACGGCTGTAATAAAATATCCTGCATACAGTTCCCGGATGAAATCGCAGTCATTGTAACTGACCATCCACTTCCCCCTGCTCCCTGTCAGAGTGTCTCGGAGCCGTTTGTGATCCTCTTTTCGGAATACCACTGCATAATGACCTTCCGTCTCATAATAGGGCGGATCGCAATAAAAAAAGGCACTATCCCGGTCATACTGCCGAATCAGTGCCTCAAAGTCTTTATTTTCTATTACGGTATCTGCCAGCCTGCGGGATGCCTGCCAAATGGTGTCAAAGCAGTTCCGCACATCAAACGGACGGCAACTATAGGATGTACAACCACTTCCATAGCTGTACCGGATCAATTTAAAAAATGCAGCCGCCCGTTTTACATCAGTTACCTCTGCATTTTCCAGCAGGATTTTTTTCACTTCCTCATAATCCGGCGGCAGCAAATACTTCTCTGCAAGTTCCAACTCCTCAATTAAAAATCGGGTATCCGGTTCCTGCTTTTCAATAAATTTACGGATTACTGTAAATTCATCCCTACTGTTTAACGGAAGAAATCCGAGTTCCTTAAGGAATGCCCCCGTGCGGTTCTTAACACAATAAAACAGGTTTGCCAGATTTGAGTTATAGTCATTATAAACCTCCATACACCGGTCATCTGGTGGTTTTCCAAACAGTACCCAACCACCTCCGCCAAACACTTCAATGTAACGATCAAAGTTTGCCGGAAACATTGTGTAAATCAGGCTGCGGAGTGCTTTCTTTCCGCCAACCCATGAAATAAAACTGTTGATTCTGCATCCCTCCTAACATCCACAATACTCATGAAACATATAACTGAGTCCTACGCAAATACCGGTGACATCCCAGGTTCAAAATCCAGCTCCTCTGCCTGTTCTACTGCTTTTTCCAGTCTTTGGGCCTCCCTATCAAATCGGTAAACAAAATTCCCCAGCCTTTCCTGTGGATTCACGGCTTCCGCATTTACTGCCTCTACCATCGCATTCAATTCTCTTACGCTCATATTCTCTGTTTCTTTTAGAATAATCGTTTCATGAATCGATGACGGAATCACGATTAAATCTGATCCCAGCTTTTCTGCAATAAGAGACATTACTTCTTCATCACACATATAAACCGCCCCATTGACCTGATTTGAATTCGTCAAAACATACATCATTGCATTGGGATCCACATCCTCTAAATGTTCCAAACTACCGGCCTTTACATCTCCCGGTTCGTCAAAATACATTTTTGCCAGCATATCCTGTAAATCCAAAAAACAAGGAGGATTGCTCTGCTTCATATTTTCCCAGGCATCCTGCTTTAATTGCTCCTCGCTGACTCCCAGCCACTTCAGCCTGTCATAATTGATAATGGCACTTCCGTCCTTTTCTCCGTCCACCAAAACATGAAATCCATAAACTAGTGCCAGATCCTCACATATTTCATGAGGACAATCTGCAAGAAAATCAACATTTTCCTGTGCATTTCGGACATAGACGGTCAGCCCCTTCTTTATGGTTTCATAATTCCATTCTTTACTGGAAATGCCATCTATGGTTATTGCTGTTTCCTGACACTTCTGATAATCCCGAGCGATGTTCTGCCACACATCTTCAAGCTTCTTTCCGTTCTCAAGCTCCTGATAATAGGATTCCAGATATAAAAGCGGGACGGAGGTGTAGCTTGGGCTACCTGACAGATATACTCCCTGTAATTTGATATTGTTATTTTTTAAAACCTCTCTGATTTCCACTTTTCTCTCCTGAAAAGATTCCGGAAAAAATCGTTTTAAATTCTTTTCTGTTAACTGTAAAAACTCCTCATAGGTCATATTCGCCTTCATTCCTCCCATCTGCAAAGGTTGTTCCTGCCCCTTCAGTTTTTCTTCTGTGGTAATAAAATAATCACGTCCAGAATTCCAAAAACTTACGAATACTTCTCCTTCGGAAGTTTTGATCTCCCTCTGTTCAAATCCTTCTCCCCAGCCATCGCTTGCCTGACCCTCCCAGTATTCTTTTATATCTTCAATTTCTTTTGAAGAAAGTTCTCCTCTGTATTCTACTTCCAGTACGCCCCACAGTTCTCCACGCCAGACTTCTACAGTAGGGTTCATACTATAAATTTTTTCTTTCAGACCTTCATCATTTAGATACTCAGCCAGCCCTCGTTCTTCTTCCTCTGGCAAATGTTCTTTTGCAATCTGGTTAAGAATTTCCTTTTGATAGCTACACAGTTCTGCCGGTAAGAGTTCCTCACCTTCCCCATTAAAATCTTCCCAGTCATATCTAGGATACCGAGTCGCCGTCAATGGACTAAATAAACGGAGCATCGTACGTTTTTCTGGCTTTTTGCTGCTATGAGCAGATACTTTCTCTTTCATCACTGCAATCTCTCCTCCTGTAAAACTACATTTCCATATCGACAAATCAGAAATGCTATAACAATCCCTTCAAACACCTGGTCACTGACCAACTCTGGATCAATCAACTCGTCCAAACTGACATGATGACTTCCCCGATATAGATCCCTTGCCATATAAAACAAAACATAACCATCCAAACCCACACCATGAATATGAATCTTGGAAAACTTGATCTGATCCTGAGCCACCGCATACAATGCTCTTCCCCACAAAAACTGATCCGCAGAAAGAAGATATATAGCTGCACACAGTGCCGGTTCTTCTACCTTGTGAATACATCGCCTCAGCATCATGAAAAACCGCTCTCTATGACCATTTCGGAAAAAGCACGGCTCTTTTTTGCCTGTCAAACGGTTCACGCGCCTTGCAAATGAGCTTACAGCCACCTCCTCTGCCAATACCTCCATCAGCTTGTGAAATGGAACACATCCGTCCGAAGTGTGCCCACACAAACAATCCTGTTTTTTCTGTTCATCCGAAAGGTGACTGATAACCATCCCTCTCTTTCGTGGTCGAAATCCCGGTATATGCTGCATCTCCTGCTCCAGTCTGGCATAAGGTGTATCACTCATAAATCGTACTACCACTTCATTCTCTCCTTCCAGTTTTTTGTATCCAAAGGAAAAAGCCAACCATGTTTCCCAAATGAAGAACATGATTGGCTTTTCTACTTTCTCTACAAGTTCATTTTTATTTCTGCAAATTTGCTAGCTTCTTTCCCAACATTTTATAATAGACGATCACTCTTCAGCTTCTGTTTCAAATAAAGCTGAAGAATGAATATCCTCTCACAAAAATCCACATATAGACTGACTGTATCCAGAATAAAAGAGCAGAAAATTCTGCTCCTCTATCTTATACAAACTATCTATCTATACATTTTATTCCTCATACTCAAAATACTCTTTTGCTAATACTTCAAAAACTTTAGCACTTGTATATGATGCGTATTTATGATATTGATCTCCCTTATTTGAGTCTGCAAAGTCACTCACTGCTTTTAGTGCAATAAACTTAGGTCTTGGATTAATTGCCCAACTCGCTGCATAATACATACCATATATTTCCATTTCAATTCCCAACACTTCTCTGTGCTGATTTTCTAATACATCTTTAACAATCTCTGGATCTGTTACTACGGAAGCTCCTGATACAACTGGTCCCATCAATAATTGTAATTCTGTACTTGGAACATCACCCATTCTAAAATTATCTTTTATTTCCCTTAGTTTAATTCTATCCTGACTTAAATCTCTGCAATAGCTTATTAATTTGGTATCTATAGATAATGCATTGATTGAATTTAAATGTTGTGTGATATCATCTTTTCTAATGTCTTTTCCTGCTCTGTAATCCCATGATGTTTTCGCTACAATTACATCTCCAAAGTTCATCTTATCTGGTTTTGTTCCACCCACAATTCCCGTCATGACCATATATCTTGGCGCAAAATTGTTAATCATTTTTGTTGCTAACGATGTTGCTGCTACCATTCCCATTTGATTTGCAAACGAAAGTACGACTGAAATCTTTCTATCTTCTGTTTCAAAGAAACCACTATAATATATATCATCATCATATTCTATCTGCAATTTTTCTACTCCGCTCAATGATTCTTTAATCATTTCTGCTTCTTCTTCTAACGCACAAATAACTGCCACATCATAGTTATATAATCTATGTACAATTGTATTTTCCACAATAGATATTGCAGCTTCAACACAAGAACTTAACTTGTTTTCCCATTCGTTTGTCTCTTCATTATAAAAAATAGCAGTATGTATTTTTCCTTCAGAAGAAGTGAAACTCGTCGTACTTTGTTCATATTTTGAAATCGAAATAACATATCTCGGATAAGAATAAAATTTCGAATCTTTTATCATCTTCAACAAGCGCATACCACCATCTTGCTGTGGATTTTCCCCAAATGTCTGTGGTAAGTAAATATCCAAGATCATAATATCAAAATTTTTATTTTTTAATTCACGCTTTGCAGAATTAATACAATTTGCAACAATTAGATTTATATTGTCCGTAATCTTTGGTTCTAAAACCCGCTTAATCTCCTGTATCTTTTTAGCGTCATCGTCTACAATCAGTATATTAACCATACTTCCTCCTATAGTTTATCTAAAATTTCTTTTAAAATGGTACTCCAATCATCATTCCCGTAAAAAACTGTTCCCTTCCAAATATCTCTAAATCCTTTTGTAAATTCTTCATTTAAAGAGTTTAATGAAATTCTATCATCATCAAAAGTTTCAAACTGAGTAATAACAACTACAGGAACAATAATTTTTCGATTAAGCATTCTTTTCATGATATTTTTTCCCGCAACAGGTTTTTTATCACCACCACTTTCTGTATGAGTAATATCATAGGTAGGTAATGACATATCTAATACAATTAGATTCCATCTATCTTCATATACTTTTCTTACACCACTATTAAAAGAATATGCCTCCTCTATTCCAGCTTCAGGATAAATCTCCATGAGTACCTCTTTAATTTGTTTCCGCTTATTTGAATTATCTTCAATCAATAATATTTGCATATAACCCTCTCAAAACTCAATTTTCATAAAAAATATATTATTCTCTTTTATGTATCCGAAATCGATAATAGGTTCTCTTTTTAAATCATATGCTATAATTTTAACAATTTTAGGAATGCCTGTTCCTCCTTCTCCTTTTACTTTTTGCAAATATTCTCCCGAATTAATTAATTTCTTTGCGTGTTCTACCCGGATTTCATCATCTATAATGTTAGTTGTACAATCATAGTCAT
>OBYG01000862.1_pt1 | contig 17784 bp, 15 predicted proteins | sample 1538201 | NCBI WGS metagenome assembly OBYG01 (sample SAMEA2580177, study PRJEB22360) | human gut metagenome | biome: human gut; feature: human-associated habitat; material: faeces | place: Denmark | collected 2008/2010 | reverse complement strand
TATCACCGATGAAGAGAACAAAATGTCCTTATATTCCCACATGTTCTCAATATGGATTAGAAGCAATTCAAAAATATGGTGCAATAAAGGGCAGCCTTCTTGCAGTATGGAGAATATTAAGATGTAATCCGTTTTCCCACGGAGGGTATGACCCTGTGCCATAAAAGAGTAGGAAGTAAGAAGGCTTTCAGATTCTAGGAGGAAGTAAAATTGGAGATGATGATTTTAGCTACGAAGAGTGGCACTCCGATTATCGGCCAGGTCGCATCTGTAATGGGATGGATTATGGACGGTATTTACAAAATGCTGGACGGCTTATTCGGCGTTCAGAACCTTGGTCTCTGTATCATTATTTTCAGTATTATTATTTATCTTCTCATGACTCCTCTGCAGATTAAGCAGCAGAAGTTTTCAAAACTCAGTGCATTTATGCAGCCTGAGCTTCAGAAGGTACAGAAAAAATATCAGGGAAAACGTGATCAGATTTCCATGCAGAAAATGAATGAAGAAACACAGGCAATTTATCAGAAATACGGTGTTTCTCCGACAGGTAGCTGTGTGCAGCTTGCAATTCAGTTTCCTATATTGATGGCATTGTGGCAGGTTATTTACAAAATCCCTGCATATGTTGGAAGCGTTAAGGATATTTTTACAGAGGCTGTTTCTCACATTACAGCAGTAAATGGATATACACAGCTTATTCAGAATTTTATTACCGACAATAAAATGACAAGAGTACAGCTTATCATGGACGGAAGTCAGGCAACAAGCAACTCTATCATTGACTTTTTATATGCTTTATCCCCTTCACAGTGGGAGCAGCTTTCTGCGATGGATCAGTTTTCCGGTTTTTCAGGAGTAATTGATACAGCTGCACATGAAATTTCAAAAATGCAGAATTTCTTCGGACTGAATATTGCGGATCAGCCGATGACTTATATTAAGGCGGCATTTACAGGAGGCGCAATTATCCTTGCAATTGCGGCACTTATGATTCCGATTCTTTCATGGGTAACTCAGATGCTTAATATTAAGCTTATGCCGCAGGCAGTACAGCAGGATGGAGATCAGAATGCAATGATGAGCTCCATGAAGATGATGAATACGATCATGCCGCTTATGTCAGCTGTGTTCTGTTTCACTTTCCCGGTAGGTCTTGGTATTTACTGGATTTCCAGTGCGGTAGTTCGAAGTGTTCAGCAGCTTTTGATTAATCGTCATATGGATAGAATGAACATTGATGACCTGATTAATGAAAACATGAAAAAGATGGAAAAGAAGAGGGAAAAAGCAGGACTTCCTCCTCAGAAGATCACAAATCAGGCACATCAGAGTGTAAAAAATATAAATAATACAAAAGCTCAAAAAGGTGCAGAAGTAAATAATGCAGCGGAAAGAGCAAAAAAAGTTGAACAATCTTACCAGAATGCAGCGAAAGCAAAACCCGGAAGTATAACAGCCAGAGCAAATATGGTCAAAGATTTCGATGAACGAAACAAGAAGAAGTAATTAGGAACGGAGGGGTTTCAAATGGAGGATTATATTCAGTTTTCAGCAAAAACAAAAAATGACGCGATCACAAAAGCGTGTATTGAGCTTGGAACATCAAGCGACCAGCTTGAAATCCAGGTAGTCAGTGAGGGAAGTTCCGGATTTTTCGGAATCGGAAGCAAGCCTGCTGTAATTAAAGTTCGTAAAAAAGAAATGGTTTCCGAAGAGGAAGAGATAAAAGATATTATTGGTTCTGTAAAACTGGATTCCTTTAAAACGGAGAAAAAGAAAAAAGAAAGTTCCTTTGAAAAACAGGAAGAAAAGATAGTTTCTGAAAATACATCTGCCAGATGCGACAGAAGTGAAAAATCTGACAGAAATGATAAGGTTGAGAAAAGCGACAAATGTGAAAAGCCGGTAAAAGAAAGATACACAAAGGAAAGACAGACAAAAGAAAAACCGGTAAGAGCTGCAAAACCTGTTCCAGTACTTGTAGACCCTGAGGAAATTAAAGAGGCGGAAGAAAGAGCAAAGGTATTCCTTCGCGATGTGTTTGCATCCATGAAGCTTGGAGAAGTAGAGATTACTGCTGTTTATAATAAAAACGACGGAAGTCTTGATGTAAACTTTGAAGGAGAAGATATGGGAGTTCTCATTGGAAAAAGAGGACAGACCCTTGATTCTCTTCAGTATCTCACAAGTCTTGTTGTAAATAAGGGCAAGGAAAACTATATCCGTGTAAAACTGGATACAGAAGATTACAGAAGACGTCGCAAGGAAACACTGGAAAATCTTGCAAGAGGAATTGCTTATAAGGTAAAGAAAACAAGAAGACCTGTTGTTCTTGAGCCAATGAATCCTTATGAGAGAAGAATTATCCACTCTGCTCTGCAGGGAAACAAATTTGTAGAGACAGTCAGTGAGGGTGAAGAACCTTACCGTCATGTAGTTGTAAAATTAAAGAGAAATTAAGACAGAGAATGTTATTCCTGGTGAAAGCATGAATAACACGCAGATATTTTGCGTGGCTTTCCGGGAATAACATTTCTTTATATACAGAATTATAATGGAGGAAGATTATGGAGACAACCATTGCTGCAATATCCACAGCCATGAGTGAGTCCGGAATTGGGATTATAAGAGTCAGCGGTCCGGAAGCGGTGGAGATAGTAAGTCGTATATACCGTTCAAAAGGCGGAAAAAAAGATATAAATAAAGTTCCCACACATACCATCCATTATGGATATATATATGATGGAGAAGAATTAATCGATGAGGTTCTTGTCATGGTAATGAGAGCGCCGAGAACCTTTACAGGAGAAGATACAGTAGAGATAGACTGTCACGGCGGTGTGTACGCCATGAAACGTGTTCTGGAAACAGTTCTGAAAAATGGAGGAAAGACGGCTTCTCCCGGTGAATTTACCAAAAGAGCGTTTTTAAACGGTAAGATGGATCTTTCTCAGGCAGAGGCAGTAATGGATGTCATTCAGGCAAAAAACGAGTATGCTTTGAAAAGCTCCGTGGAGCAGTTAAAGGGTTCCGTTCAAAAAGCAGTTAAAGATATAAGAAAAGATTTAATTTATCATATTGCATATATAGAATCAGCACTTGACGATCCGGAGCATATAAGTCTGGAAGGATATGCACAGGAACTTCTTGGAATTGTGGAAAAATCACAGAAAGAAATTGATCATCTGTTGAAAAGTGCTTCGGACGGAAAAATAATTAAAGAGGGAATCAGAACCGTTATATTGGGAAAACCAAATGCGGGAAAGTCTTCTCTTTTAAATGTTCTTGTAGGCGAAAACAGAGCGATCGTTACCGATATAGAAGGAACAACGAGAGATATACTGGAAGAGTATATTAATCTTCATGGAATTTCTCTTGGAATGATCGATACGGCGGGAATCCGTGAGACAGAGGATGTAGTAGAAAAAATCGGCGTAAACCGTGCGAGGGATATGGCGAAAGAGGCAGATTTGATTCTTTATGTTGTGGACAGTTCCCGTCCTCTTGATGAAAACGATGAAGAAATCATATCCATGCTTGACAGCAGGAAGGCGATTGTTTTATATAATAAGACAGACCTTGAACCAAAAGTGGATATGGAGACATTGAAGAACAGGGTAAATCGTCCGGTTATTTCTGTTTCAGCAAAGGAAGAAACAGGTATCCGCGAACTGGAAAAAGAGATTAAAAATATGTTTTTCAGCGGAGAAATTTCTTTTAACGATGAGGTCTATATTACAAATGCACGTCATAAGGAAGCTCTTATGGAGGCAGCAGACAGCTTAGGCCTTGTAAAAAACAGCATAGAAATGGATATGCCGGAGGATTTCTTTTCCATAGACCTTATGAATGCCTATGAAAGTCTTGGACGTATTATAGGAGAAGCTGTGGGAGAAGATCTTGTAAACGAGATTTTCAGCAAATTCTGTATGGGAAAATAAGAGAGGAAAAACAGATGAAGACAGTAACAGAAAATTATGATGTTGTGGTAGTGGGGGCAGGACACGCAGGCTGTGAGGCAGCGCTTGCGTCTGCACGTCTGGGACTTTCTACTATTATGTTTACAGTCAGTGTAAATAGCATAGCGTTGATGCCGTGTAATCCAAACATTGGCGGAAGTTCCAAAGGCCATCTTGTAAAAGAGATTGATGCTCTTGGTGGAGAGATGGGAAAAAATATAGATAAAACCTTTATTCAGTCAAAGATGCTCAACCGTTCCAAAGGCCCGGCAGTCCATTCTCTTCGGGCACAGGCAGATAAGCAGGCATACAGCAACGAGATGAGAAAAACGTTGGAAAATACAGAAAACCTTACGATTCGTCAGGGTGAGGTGACAAAGCTTCTTGTAGAAGAGGGTAAAATCACAGGTGTTCTGACGTATTCCGGTGCTGTTTATCATTGTAAGGCAGTCATTCTCTGTACAGGAACATACTTAAAGGCAAGATGTATTTATGGTGATGTAAGTAACGAAACGGGGCCAGATGGTCTTCAGGCTGCAAATTATCTTACAGACAGTTTAAAAGAGCTTGGAATTGAAATGTTCCGATTTAAGACAGGAACGCCTGCCAGAATTGCAGGAAACAGCATTGATTACAGTAAGATGGAAGAGCAGTTTGGAGATGAGAGGGTTGTTCCATTTTCATTTTCTACAGCTCCGGAAGATGTACAAATTGAGCAGAAATCCTGCTGGCTTACTTATACAAATGAGAAAACACATGAGATTATAAGGGCAAACCTTGACCGTTCTCCTTTGTATTCAGGAGCAATCGAAGGAACAGGTCCGAGATACTGTCCTTCTATTGAAGATAAAGTTGTGCGTTTTGCAGATAAAAACAGACATCAGGTATTTATTGAACCGGAAGGCACATATACAAATGAAATGTATATCGGTGGAATGTCAAGTTCCCTTCCTGAGGATGTGCAGTATGAGATGTACCGTTCGGTACCGGGACTTGAAAATGCCAGAATTGTAAGAAATGCTTATGCCATTGAATACGACTGCATTAATCCGAGACAGCTTTACCCGACTCTTGAATTTAAGAATATAAAGGGACTTTTCAGCGCTGGACAGTTTAACGGAAGTTCAGGATATGAGGAAGCGGCAGCTCAGGGATTGATTGCCGGAATAAATGCTGCAATGGAAATAAAAGGACAGGAGCAGTTGATTCTTGACCGTTCAGAAGCATATATTGGAGTTCTCATAGATGACCTTGTAACAAAAGAAAACCATGAACCATATAGAATGATGACAAGCCGGGCAGAATACCGCCTTCTTTTAAGACAGGATAACGCAGACCTTCGTCTTCGGAAAAAAGGGTATCAGGCAGGGCTGATTGACGAGGAGACTTATCAGAAGTCTGTAGAAAAGGAAAAACAAATTCAGGAAGAAATAAACAGGATTGAACATGTAAATATAGGCGCATCTGAAAAAGTGCAGAGCCTTTTGGAATCATTTGGAAGCACACCTTTAAAATCAGGAACAACTTTAGCAGAGCTGATACGCCGTCCGGAGCTTTCTTATGAAGCGGTTGCATCAATTGATGAAAACAGACCGGAGCTTTCCTGGGATGTAAAAGAGCAGGTAGATATTAACGTAAAATATGATGGCTATATTAAGAGACAGCTTCGCCAGGTTGAACAGTTTAAAAAACTGGAGGCAAAGAAAATACCGGCTGATATTGATTACGAAAAAGTCGGAAGTCTTCGTATTGAGGCGAGACAGAAGCTTGAGATGTACCGACCAGTATCCATTGGACAGGCATCAAGAATCTCGGGCGTCTCTCCGGCAGATATTTCAGTGCTTCTTGTTTACATGGAACAGTATGGAAGAAGAAGGGAGGAAGTATAATGTACGATATGACCGTTCTGGAAAAGGGATGTGAAAATCTGGGAATTTCTCTTGATGAAAACCAGAAGGAACAGTTTATTAAATTCTACGAGTATCTTGTGGAAAAAAATAAAGTCATGAATTTGACAGGGATTACAGAATTTCAGGAGGTACTTGTAAAGCATTTTCTTGACAGCCTTGCCTGTGTGAAGGCTGTTGATTTAACAAAAGTAAAAAAAGTGATGGATATTGGAACAGGAGCAGGTTTTCCGGGAGTTCCTCTCAAAATTGCGTTCCCTCATCTTGAAGAGTGTCTTCTTGATTCCCTGAAAAAAAGAGTGACTTTCCTTGAGGAAACTTTCGATCTTCTGGGATTTGATAAAATAACAGCCATTCATGGAAGGGCGGAAGAATTTGCGAAAAACAAGGCGTACAGAGAGCAGTATGATTTATGTGTCTCAAGAGCAGTGTCAAATCTGTCTACACTTTCTGAATACTGTCTTCCTTATGTAAAGAAGGGCGGTGTATTTATTTCCTATAAGTCGGGGAAAGTACAGGAAGAGGCAGAAGGCGCCGCAAGAGCTATTAAACTTTTGGGAGGAGAAATAAAGGATATTTGTTATTTCACACTTCCGGATTCAGAAATAGAGCGATCACTTGTTGTTATTGAAAAAGTAAAAAATACGCCGGGAAAATATCCCAGAAAAGCGGGAACACCGTTAAAAGAACCGCTTTAAGAGAAAGAGAGAAGGGCTTTTCAGTCCTTCTTTTTTTCATGGAATAAACACAAAATCATCACACTTTCATCGGACTTTCCTCACATTTTATCCATAAAATAGAAATTGTAGAGATAGCAGAACTCTGGATTCCCCATTCTCTGTTTCAGTCCGGAGGCTGTCTCTACAATTTTTTGTAAAACAGGAGGAGAGTAAATGATCGAAGTAACGAATCTGGTTAAAAGATACGGGGATCATACAGCAGTGGACCATCTTTCTTTTCAGATTGAAAAGGGAAAAATCTACGGTTTTCTCGGATCTAACGGAGCAGGAAAATCCACTACGATGAATATGATAACCGGATACATTGCCTCTACAGAGGGAAAGGTTGTTATTGATGGACACGATATTCTGGAGGAACCGGAGGAAGCAAAGAAATGTATCGGTTATCTGCCGGAACAACCGCCGCTTTACTTTGATATGACGGTTCTGGAGTATATGAAATTCGCAGCAGATCTTAAGAAAATCCCCAGAAAAGAAAGAGAATCCATGATCGAGGAAGTCATGGATATGGTAAAGATTACAGATATGAAAAACCGTCTCATAAAAAATCTGTCAAAGGGCTACAGACAGAGAGTAGGGCTGGCGCAGGCAATTCTTGGTTATCCGGAAGTGATCATTCTTGATGAGCCTACTGTTGGTCTTGATCCGAAGCAGATTATAGAGATTCGTTCGCTGATTAAAGAACTGAAGAAAAAGCATACTGTTATTTTAAGTTCGCATATACTGTCAGAGGTAAGTGCAGTATGTGATTACGTATTGATTATTTCACATGGACGTCTTGTGGCAAGCGATACGCCTGATAATTTAAGCCGTCTTGCAGAAGGCTCTAATACCTTAAATATGCTTATCAAAGGTGAGAAAGAGCTGATAGAAAACGGACTTAAGGAAATTGATAAGGTAAAAGAAACAGAGCTTGGTTTTAACGAGGAAGAAGGCGTGTGGAATGTAAGTGTTTCCACAGAAGAGCAGGAAGATATTCGAGAGGAAGTATTCCTGAAAATGGCAGAGCTTCATTGCCCGATTCTTGAAATGAAATCGAAAAAGGTATCTCTGGAAGAAATTTTCCTGGAGCTTACAGAATCTGAAAAAAACAAGGAGACGAATCATGACAGCAGTTTATAAGAGAGAATTAAAAAGTTATCTGACTTCTATGGTTGGATACCTGTTTATATTTTTTGTTCTGATTGTGACAGGAATTTATTTTTCTGCCTATCAGCTTGCAGCAGCTTATCCGAAATTTGAATATACATTAAGCGCCCTGACCTTTGTATTTTTAATAGGTGTTCCCATTCTGAGTATGAGAGTGCTGGCGGAAGAGCGGAAACAGAAGACAGATCAGCTTCTTCTTACAGCTCCTGTTTCTGTTGGAAACATAGTAATGGGAAAATATCTGGCGCTTGTGACGGTATATGCGATTCCTGTTTTAGTCATGTGCGCATATCCTCTTATTATGTCGAAATTTGGGGACGTTTCTTTTGCATCTGCCTATACGGCAATTCTGGGATTTTTCCTTCTTGGCTGTGCAAACCTTGCAATCGGCGTATTTATGTCTGCGCTGACAGAAAGTCAGGTTGTAGCAGCAGTTCTTACTTTTGTATTGTTGTTTGCTTTTTATATGATGAGCGGAATTTCCTCTTTCTTTTCACGGACATCAGTATCTACCTGCGTTGCCTTTGGTCTTTTGATTGTGGCAGCAGCTATCATTATTTATATCATGATAAAAAATGTTTTTATCTCTGTGATAACAGGTATTGTGGGAGAAGCCACATTAGCAGTGATTTACTTTGTAAAACCATCTGTGTTCGAAGGCGGAATACAGAAGATACTTGAGGTTTTTGATTTAAGCGGACATTTCAGCAATTTTACAAATTCCATACTGGATGTAACAGGAATTGTATATTTTCTTTCTGTAATTGCAGTGTGTCTTTTTCTTACAATACAGTCCATTCAGAAAAGACGTTGGAATTAGGAGGGGATAGACCGAATGAGTTTCAGAAAAAAAACAAAAAAAAATAACGAGCAAAATAAAGAAAAAAAGAACAGAAAATTTAATATAAAAAAGGTAGTAGGAACTGTAAGTAAAAAGCACATTAAAAATGGTTCTTACAGTATGATAATGACAGTGGCTTTTGTGGCAGCAATTGTTGTTATCAACATGATTGCAGGAAAAATTCCTTCAAAATATACGCAGATTGATGTGAGTGATTCCGGCCTTTATTCCATTGGAGATGAGACGAAAAAAGCATTAAAAGAATTAGATAAAGATGTGACAATTTACCAGATCGCACAGACTGGATACGAAGATGAGAACATATCATCTCTTTTAAAGCGGTATGAGGATGAATCCAAACATATTAATGTTAAAGTGAAAGACCCGGTTGTGAATCCGAAATTTGTTTCTGATTATACAAATGAGCAGATTTCTTCCAACAGTCTTATTGTTGAGTCTGGGGAAAGAAGTAAGATAATAAATTACAGTGATATGTATGAGAGCAGTCTGGACTATAATACTTACAGTTACCAGACTACAGGATTTGATGGGGAAGGTCAGATTACAAGCGCCATTGGATATGTGACATCGGAAAACCTTCCTGTTTTATATACTCTGGAAGGTCATGGGGAAAAAACACTTTCTACAGATTTAAAGGATAGTATTGAAAAAGCAAATATTGAAGTGGAGAAATTGAATCTTCTCACAGAAGAAAACGTGCCGGAAGATGCAAATTGTCTTATGATTGTTTCTCCAACTACAGATCTTTCTTCAGCTGAAAAAGAAGCAGTTTTAAAATATCTGGAAAATGGCGGAAAAGCTATGATTTTTTCAGATTATACAGAGACAGAATTGGAAAATTTTGATTCTATATTAGAAAATTATGGTGTAAAACGTGCAGAAGGGATTGTTTTTGAGGGAGATACACAGCATTATGCGATGCAGATGCCGTATTATCTTGTTCCGTCTGTTGAAAGTACAGAAGCATCATCAGAGGCAGCAGCTTCTGACTATCTGACACTTGCTCCATTTGCGCAGGGTATTCAAAAGCTGGACGATGTGAGGGATACTGTAAAAATAGAAAGTATCCTCACAACATCAGACAGTGCTTATTCAAAAATAAATATGAACAGCTCTCAGATAGAAAAAGAAGAGGGGGATATTGATGGGCCATTTGACGTTGGGGTAAACATAACAGAAAGTTTGACTGATGGGAAAGAGACACAGATTGTGTATTATTCTACTGCAAATATCATAGACAGCCAAGTTGATCAGATGGTTTCAGGAGGAAATCAGAAGCTTGTCACAGAAGCCCTGAAGTGGCTGGCAGACACGGAAGAAAGTGCGAGCGTTTCTATTCCGTCTAAGAGTCTTCAGGCAGCGTCTCTGACATTGACAGAATACGATGCAAGTTTCTGGAAAATATGGGTAATCGGTATTATTCCTGGTGCTTTTCTGGTGTTTGGATTTGCGATTTGGTTTAAAAGGAGAAGAGCCTGATGAAGAAAAAAACAGTAAAAATGGTTTTAGCTGTAGTGTCTCTGGCTGTTTTGTGTGGAACATATTGGGGAGTGAACACGTACGTATCAAAGCAGGAGAAGGCAGAGAACAGCAAAGAGGAAGAAGAACAGGTTTCTGTTACGGATACTTCCGCAGATGAAATAGAGACGGTAAAATTTTTGATTGATAAAAAAGAAGTTGCCTTTCAGAGAAAAGAAGAAAAATGGGTAAAGGGCAACGATGAAGCGTTCCCTGTATCGCAGGATACTTTGGATAATGCTGTTGGTATGCTGGGAGATTTAAAGGCGGAGAGAGTTCTGGATGATGTAAGCGATTTGTCTGAATACGGACTGGATTCACCTGTAAATACTATTGTTTTTAAAACGAAGGAGGGAGAAGAAACTTCTATAAAAATAGGTGCGGAAAATGAATCTGTAAGTCAGTATTATGTAAAGAAAAATGAGGATGATAAAAAGGTATATCTTGTCGCGAGCGCATCGATTGAACCATTTATGAACAGTCTTTATGATTACGCGGAATCAGGAACTTTTCCGGAAATCAGTTCAGAAAATATAAAGGCGATTCAAGTGGAGGGGAAAACTTCGTACAATTTGTTTGTGGGTGGAAATGGATTTTGGTATGTTTCTGACGGAGGAAATCAGGAAAAGGCAGATTCTGCAAAAGCAACAAGCATGGCTTCTTCTTTTAGTACTTTGGAATATGCTTCTTTTGTTAATTATAATGCCTCTGAGGAAGAAATGGAGAGCTATGGTTTGAATAAACCGTATGCGAACATAATATTGAATTATGAAGAAGAAATGTCGAAAAAGAAAACAGATAATCTGAAGGTGGAAGAAACAGAGTCGGAAGAGGCAGAAAATATAGAAGAAAAACAAGGAGAGATAAGAGGGAAAAAAAAGGGAGAAGAAACAGAAGAGAAAAAAGAAGAACCAGAGATGGAAGATAAAAGCCTTGTGATACACGTAGGCAGTGAAGCAGAGGAGGGAGACAGATATGTAAGTGTTGATGACAGTAAAGAAGTTTACACAATGTCAGACGAGACACTTTCAACATTTCTGGACAAAGATGACTCGGATTTTTGGGACATGAATGTATGTTATGCTTCTATAAATGATATAGAAAGTATTGAAATTACTTATAGAGGTGAAACAAATACTATAAACGTTTCACGTGAAACATCTAAAGATGAAGACGGAAATGAAACAGAGACTCTTAGCTATGAAATGGACGGAAAAGAATTGGACAGCATAAAAATGAATACTTTCTACAATAAAGCTAGTAATATGACAGCGCAAAAGAGAGTGTCAGACAATACGACTCTGAACTTAGAGCCGGAAATGAAAATTGTTCTCAGAAAGACAGATGGAACAGAGGCAGAAATATCGTATCACAGTTATGATTCTAATTTCTATGGTGTGAAAGCGGAAAACAAAATATATATGGTGAATAAAATGAATATAAAAGAAATGTTTGAAGCTTATGAGCAGGTAGAAGGAGAGAATAACGAAGAAGTTTCCAGAACAGAAAAGTAACCGTATAAGATAAGATTATTAATAAAGAAGCGCAAATTCCTTGTTTTTATCCTGGGAATTTGCGCTTCTTTATTTAAGTGCATGGAATTGCGTCTGATAGTTGTACGAAATACCATATAGTATATTTTGATAATTATATTTTACTTTTAAAAGAAAATACCTACTTGCTCAAGAAAGTGTTCCGGGTCTTCCATATGAGGCAGGCGTTTAGTTTTTGGAATCTGGACAGATTCAATAGCGGGATTTAGCCGAGCATATTCATTTGTGATAAGCTGACTGCTGTTTTCTTCACCGGAGACGATATAAAGGCAGTTATCAATAGAGGAAAGTGCATGGTCAATGCTGATATTCACATATTTTCCAATGAGACTGCCTAATAAAAATTTTGCATAGCAGCCACCTTTATGTGCTGCTTCATAATAAGTATCAATGATTTCATCTGATACATGAAATGGATTGTGATACATGTTTTCTATAAAAAGATTGCTCGTATTTTCACGTGAAACAATCATGTGATATACTAGGGTTCCAAATACAGGGATTTCTAAAGCGGTTTTAAGCAGCTTTTCTTTATATCCTGGCATTTTCTGGAGTGAATTAAGGCTTGGAGGATTTACAAGCATAAGTTTACCCAGATATTCTTTTTCGTTTAAACAGGACATAACGGCAAAAGAACAGGACATTCCGCTTGCTATAATGTCGGTTTTTTCCTTGATAACATCTTTCACAAAGTCACATATCAATTGCACATACAGGAAGTTTGTATAAGTGATTCCCGGTTTGGCAGAACGCCCGCAGCCAAGTAAATCTATAGTATAAACTGTGTGTTCTGTTGCAAGTTCTTTTTCGATACGATTCCATTCATAGCCGGAAGCTCCGGGAAGCAAATCGTGTATCAAAAGAATTGGTGAGCCTTCCCCTCTTTTTGTATAGTAAATATCTCCTAGCCGCCATTCATAAAAGTTTCTGCAGGATATATCTAACATTTCTTTTAACTGTGAAGTTGCAGCAATAAACTTATTTGCAACATGAATAATTGTTGTAGCGCTTCCGGCAAGCACAGCTAAGGTCAGAAGTTTATGGTTCTTTTTTTTCATAATAAGCCTCCTTGTTTTGCTGGTATAAACGGGTATTAATTGTATTTATTATACGCCAAAATAAGTGGGTTTACAATGGTTTTTCGTTTTTACAATTATATGAAAAGTACAGAGAGATTGATTGCGCGGGGCCATACTGCGAGGTGTTTTGGTATGTATAGGTTGAAATTCCGAGACATAAAAAATCCTATTGTCACAGGAAATTTTGAATAAATTTTGAATCGTTGATGTGAACAGTGACCGCTGGAATATTGTACATTTAGGGGACAAAGACAAAAAATAGATTTCTGGGATAAAAGATTAAAAAAAGGCGGATTGGGTATACTATACAATAAAAGGAATAAAACAAATTCTTTTTTTTATGTTTCACGTGAAACATTATGTAGAAAGATAAAAATAAAAGTGCTATAATGAAAATAGTAAACTTAAATAGAAAGGGAGGGTGAAGTTGGGCAGGATTATTGCAGTAGCAAATCAGAAAGGCGGAGTAGGAAAATCCACTACAGCCATTAATCTTTCGGCATGTCTTGCGGAAAAAGGAAAAAAAGTATTAGCGATTGATATTGATCCACAGGGAAATACTACAAGTGGATTAGGTGTTGACAAGAATGCAGTAGACAAAACATTATATGAGCTTCTTTTGGGTGAAGTAACAGCAAAAGAAGTAATCATAAAAGATGTGGTAGAGAATGTGGATTTAATACCATCCAATATGAATCTTTCCGGTTCAGAGATTGAGCTGATTGGAATTGAAAATAAGGAATACATATTAAAGGGGATTACAGATAAAATAAGAAGAAAGTATGATTATATCATTATGGATTGTCCGCCATCATTGAGTATGCTTACAATCAATGCACTGACAGCAGCAACGTCTGTTTTGGTACCGATTCAATGTGAATATTATGCTTTAGAGGGACTCTCACAGTTGATTCATACGATTGAGCTCGTGAAAGATCGTCTAAATAAGAGACTCAAAATAGAAGGTGTCGTATTTACTATGTACGATGCAAGAACAAATCTCTCTCTGCAGGTAGTAGAAAATGTGAAGGATAACTTGCAGCAAAATATATATAAAACAATTATTCCGCGAAATGTACGATTGGCAGAAGCGCCAAGCTATGGAATGCCTATTAATTTGTATGATTCGAAATCGGCAGGAGCGGAAAGTTATCGCCTTCTGGCTGACGAAGTAATAAACAGGGAGGGTGAATAATGGCAGTGAGAAAAACAGGGGGACTGGGAAGAGGCTTGGATGCGTTGATACCTGCCAAAGCAGCTTCTGAAAAAGAAACTGTAAAAAAATCTCAGACAGCAGCAAAAACTGAGAAGAAGACAGCGCCTGTTATTACAGAGAAAAAAGTGAAGATTTCCAGTGTAGAGCCAAATCGCTCACAGCCCAGAAAACACTTTGATGAAGACGCTCTTTTAGAACTGGCGGAATCCATCAAACAGTATGGCGTCCTTCAACCGTTGCTTGTATCAGATAAAAAAGGATACTATGAAATTATAGCGGGAGAACGACGGTGGCGCGCGGCAAAAATAGCAGGATTGAAGGAGATTCCTGTAATTGTAAAAGAATTTACAGAGCAGGAGGTTGTGGAAATTTCTCTTATTGAAAATATTCAGAGAGAAGACTTAAATCCTATTGAAGAAGCTATGGCATATAAACGCCTTCTTGACGAGTTTCATTTAAAACAGGATGAAATAGCGGAACGGGTTGCGAAAAGCAGAACAGCTGTAACGAATTCTATGCGTCTTTTAAAGTTGGATGAAAAAGTACAGCAGATGTTAATAGATGAAATGATTTCAGCAGGTCATGCAAGGGCAATTCTGGCTTTGCCGGACAAGGAAATGCAGGCATCTGTTGCTACGAAGGTGTTTGATGAGAAAATGAGCGTAAGGGAGACTGAAAAGCTTGTAAAAACACTGATGGAGCCACCCAGAGAAAAAAATGTGGAGAAAAACACAACAGAAGATGCTGTTTATGAAAGCCTGGAAGAAAAAATGAAAGCAATTATGGGAACAAAGGTTATCATTAACAGAAAGAAAAACGATAAGGGAAAAATAGAAATAGAATATTATTCAAGAGATGAACTGGAAAGAATTATAGAGCTGTTTGAATCAATCAGATAAGGAGAATAGTGAATGAGCGGTATTTTTGACAGTTTGGGAATTGACCCGGGAATTATCATTATTATATTGCTGGTTCTGTCCATTATCCTTATTATAAATGTGGTCAGCAGTAATATGCGTCTGAGCCGATTAGAAAGAAAATATAAGATTTTCATGAAGGGAACAGACGGCCAGTCATTGGAGAAAATGTTCATAAGAAAATTTGCTCAGATAGACAGACTCTACGAGGCAAAGGAAGATCATGAAAGAGATATTAAGTATCTGAAAAAATCCTTCCAATATATTTTTAGTAAATATGGTATTGAAAAATACGATGCCTTTGAAGATGTAGGAGGAAAATTGAGCTTTGCGCTGGCAATGCTTGATAAAGATAATTCCGGCCTGATTTTAAATGCAGTACACAGTAGAGATAATTGTTTTCTGTATTTAAAAGAAATTGTAAAGGGCGAATCTTATGTGATGTTAAGTCAGGAAGAGGTAGAAGCTCTTCGTAAGGCTGTGAATTGTGGAATTGGAGAAATGGAAGAAAAAGAATAAATAACAGGAGGACAATATGTTAGATATTAAGTTTGTAAGAGAAAATCCGGAGGTTGTAAAACAGAATATCCGTAATAAATTCCAGGACAGCAAGCTGGAACTGGTAGATAAGGTACTGGAGCTCGATAAAGAGAACAGAGAAATCAAACAGGAAGTAGAAGCGTTACGTGCAGAAAGAAATAAAATTTCAAAACAGATTGGCGCTTTAATGGGACAGGGAAAGAAAGAAGAAGCAGAGGAAGTGAAAAAACAGGTAGCAGCTTCCGGTGCAAGAATTGAAGAGCTTTCCACAAGAGAAAAAGAAGTGGAAGAAGAACTTCTGAAAAATATGATGGTGATTCCGAATATTATCGATCCGTCTGTTCCGATTGGTAAAGATGACAGCGAGAATGTAGAGGTTGAGAGATTTGGAGAGCCGGTTGTTCCGGATTTTGAGGTTCCGTATCATACAGATATTATGGAAAACTTTGACGGAATTGACTTAGACAGCGCAAGAAGAGTAGCTGGAAATGGATTTTATTATCTTATGGGTGACATCGCAAGACTTCATTCTGCAGTGATTTCTTATGCCCGTGATTTTATGATCAATAGAGGATTTACTTACTGCGTACCTCCTTTTATGATTCGAAGCAGTGTAGTAACCGGTGTTATGAGCTTTGCAGAAATGGAAGCAATGATGTATAAAATAGAAGGTGAAGACCTGTATCTTATTGGTACAAGTGAGCATTCTATGATTGGAAAATTTATTGATCAGATTATTCCGGAAGAAGAACTTCCAAAAACTCTTACAAGTTATTCTCCGTGTTTCCGTAAAGAAAAAGGAGCACACGGACTGGAAGAGAGAGGCGTTTACCGTATTCACCAGTTTGAAAAACAGGAAATGGTTGTTGTGTGCCGTCCTGAGGAAAGCCCGGAATGGTTTGAAAAACTCTGGAAGAATACAGTGGATTTATTCCGCTCTATGGATATTCCGGTTCGTACTCTGGAATGCTGCTCCGGAGATTTGGCAGACTTAAAAGTGAAATCTATTGATGTGGAGGCATGGTCTCCGCGCCAGAAGAAATATTTTGAGGTAGGAAGCTGCTCCAATCTTGGAGACGCGCAGGCACGTCGTTTGAAAATCCGTGTAAATGGAAAAGATGGAAAGAAATATCTGGCGCATACTTTAAACAATACAGTTGTAGCACCGCCAAGAATGTTGATTGCATTCCTGGAGAATAATCTCAATGAGGACGGTTCTGTGAACATTCCAAAAGCATTACAGCCTTACATGGGAGGAATGACAAAGATTGAGAAAAAACGTGCATAAAACTGGCTTTTTCAGGAGGTGTTTTTGTGCATAGTTATTTAAGAGCAGTTGGTTTTTCGGAGATAAAAAAGAGAAGAGAAATAGAAGAAATTATAAAGGAAGTAATTGAGACATATGACGAAAAAAACGTCGTAGAAGATTATGAAGACGGCATTTTTGCAGAGTTCTCTAAAAATTACGGATGTGACTGTGGTATTACGGTGTGTGGGCAGTATGATGAAAATAATGAGTTTCACGTGGAATATTATTTTCCATTTTTTCGTGGGACTGGAATTACAACAGATGAAAATGTTGTGATAGAGCGCCACACAGCGCAGCAGTCTTTTGCTGGCGCGTGTGATGATTTAAGAATCGGCGTGACTTTGATATTTTATCTTCAGAATGTGGCTGAATATATGCTGGAAAATCAGAAGGGGATTGCACCTGAGGGGCGGAAGATTCTTACAATCTCCGGACTTGCAAAGGAAGGAATGGTTCTCCTTCCTTTGCAAAAAGATAAAGAGGCGGCGAGGGTAGAGCGCGAGCTGGCAAAAAACAGAAGTAACTTGATTGCAGCTGCCAGAAACGGTGACGAAGATGCAATGGAAAGTCTTACTATGGAAGATATGGATACGTATTCTATGATTTCCCAGCGAATTGTCAGAGAAGATATTTTTTCTATCGTAGATTCATATTTTATGCCGTATGGAATAGAATGTGATCAGTACAATGTGATGGGAGAAATTCTTGATTTTGTGCAGTTTAAAAATATCCTTACGGGAGAGGAGATTTATCAGCTAACGTTGGATAGCAATGATGTGCAGTTTGACGTGTGCATCAATAAAAAAGATTTGCTGGGCGAGCCGCAGGTGGGCCGTAGATTTAAGGGTATTATATGGCTTCAGGGTCAGCTCCATTTTTAAATTGTGCTTGTATTTCATCAGGAAATATAGTAGAATAAAGATGTTGCTTGAAAAAGAGCAACATTTGTCCTGTTAGTTTAACGGATAAAACAAGCGCCTCCTAAGGGCTTGTTGGAGCAATCACCCAACACTGAAAATTTCATATACGTCC
>OBYG01000861.1_pt1 | contig 17816 bp, 8 predicted proteins | sample 1538201 | NCBI WGS metagenome assembly OBYG01 (sample SAMEA2580177, study PRJEB22360) | human gut metagenome | biome: human gut; feature: human-associated habitat; material: faeces | place: Denmark | collected 2008/2010 | reverse complement strand
TCTCACCCTGACTCTCTATATACTGATGGATTGTTTCAACAGGTGCTATATTTCAAAGATTTCTTTTGTTCTCTCTGACATCTTATCGTCCAGCATCTTTCTGCTATATTTCATAACCAGAATCAAACAAAAACACTGAATGAAAATTATTATCTAAACTCATTATATACACTCACTCGACTGACTAAAGTTCAAGAACATATTGTTCTTTTTCTATTATAATATATTTATTGTATCAGAACAAGTGTTTTTATGATTTTTTATAGATTTGAGTAGATATGCTCGAATGTGCAATTCATCCCCTCACCTATAGGTGAGGGAATTCTTGCTACGATTATTAAAAATCCGAAAAGTACAGAGTCGAATTGTTTAATCTGTTCTCTTTTCTCATTCTGTCGGCTGCAAAATAGCATATAACTATAAAAATACCGCTCTGATGTTCAAAAAAGGCAGTTATAAATAACCATTTTTTCAAGATTGTGCATGAATTTCTAATCGGAGAATGTGCTTTTTAATCAAAAATCAACCTGTCCACCACCCAAAGGGGAACTATAATCATGACAAAGATTAAAAACACAAAGAAGGGCATGGCAAAAAAGACATTAAGTATGTCACTTGTTGTTGCAATGCTTGCTACTTCTAATGTGCCGGTATGGGCTGCTGAGTTCAGCGATGGTACTGACGCTTCCGTAGCTACTGAAGCAGATGCGTTCGCTGCAGAAGCTCCTGTTGTTGACGATACAGAAGACGCAGCTCCAGCATCTGTAATGGTAAATGAAGCTGATATTACTCTTAACTTATCTGCAGACAGCAAAAAAGTTGTTTGGGGAGGAGCATCTGTTATCAGTGGTACTGTAACTAAAACTGACGGATCAGAAGTAGAAGGTGGATGGCAGTATCGTTGGGTTGACGAAAAAGGTATTGCATATGCATCTTCTAACGGAAAAGTAGACGATGCAGCTGATATGAGTTTAAATACAACAGCTGACATGGCTGGAAAAACATTAACCCTTTATGTTTACGATGTAGACAGCAATCAGCAGACTCTTTATGACATTAACACAGGTATTTCTGTAGCTGTAGAAAAGAGATCTTTAAATTCTGTGACTGCTACACCTGCAACCACAACAAAAGCATACAACGGTTTTGCTCAGACTATTACTGAAGCTGACGGCGTTGCACTTACTGTTCTGGATTCTGAAAAAGCAAATGTAGCTGCTGATGCTTATGAAACATCTGTAACTAATGCAACTAATAATAAAGAAGAATTCAAACTTACTGTAACAGCAAAAGAAGACTCTGCTTACACAGGCAGTGCTGAACTTGTAATCGGTAAGGTTACAGCAAAAGCATATGCAAAAGGAGATATCCTTGCAACAGCAACAAAAGGACAGTCCTATCAGTATACAGGTAAGGCTATTAAGATTTCCAAAGATAACATTACATTAAAAGAATCTGCTTCCAGTAATAAAGGCGCTGATGGAAAATTAAGCGGTGCTGATTTATCTGCTGCAGTTACAACTGCTCAGGTTGAATATACAAAAGTAGGTGATTACCCCGTTGTTGTATATGTTGACAAAACAAAATTAAAGAATTTTACAGGTGCAGATGAATATTACACAACAAATGAGACTGTTAATGTTGCAAAACGTGACCTCTCTACAGCAGGAACAAAGATTACTGTTAACACTTTAAGTGGTCAGATTCCAACAGATATTGCTGTAAGCAAATTAGCTGATTATCTGACATTTACAGGTGTAGAAGGCTCAGACCTTTCTGCAATTAAAAACTCCAGCAAAGAATATACACTTATTGTAAAAAATGCTGATGGTACAGACGCTAAACAGTTTAAAAACGGAAGTACATATACTGTTACAGTACGTGCAAAAGACGGTGAAAACTGCACAGGTGAGCAGACATTCACTGTTGTTGCTACTGCAGCTGCATTAAATGCTGTATCTGCAAAAACACAGTATACAACAGATTATACAGGCGATGAGATCAAACCTTCCAAGAGCGATTTAGGAGAACTGGTTATTCAGTATTTCAACGCACAGGGTAAACCCAAAACAGAAGATCTTGGAACAGACGGATACGAAATCACAGGATATACAAACAACGTAAATGCAACAACTGTATATGACGGAAATTACAATCCAGTAGCAAACGCTTACGTTAACATCAAGATTACAAGCGGAACATACAAAGATCAGACAGCATCTATTCCGTTCTTAATCAAACCACTGGTAGTTGAAGCTGATTATGTAACTGTACCGGATGATGTTTCTATTAATAAAGCACTTACAGAAGCAGGCGAATATAAACTTCCTGTAACAGTTGTAGCAAAAGACGAAACAGGCAAAAAAGTAGAAAAAACTCTCACAGACAGCGATTTCACAGTTAAATATGAATATGAAAAAGCTTTCGGTAATGACTTGTTTAACAACATCATTACAAAAGTTACTGTTACAAACACAAACTATATTTTAAAAACAACAAACGGCAAAACAAGAACTGTTACAGCAAGCGGTAAGACAGAAATCGTACCTAAGAAATTAACAGACGCTATGGTTGTTGCAACACCTTCTACTTATACTTACACAGGTGGAAAGATCCAGCCTACTTATGCAGTGCTTGACGGTGCTATTGCTCTTTACAAGAAGGGTGAAGTTAATGATAAAGATGCTGAATATGAGGAAGTAAGCATCAGCAATGCTGTAAATGTTGGTACTGGAACAATCACTGTACAGGGATACAACTACTTCTATTCAGGAAAAGCAACTGGAACATTTACAATCACAGCTGCAAACACAGCAGATGTAAAAGTATCCATCGCTGATCAGGATTACACTGGAAAACAGGTAAGACCTCGTAAATTTACAGCAACATTAAACGGAAACGATGTATCCAACCAGTTTGAAATCGTTTCTTATGGCGAAAACGTTGAAGCCGGAGTCGGAACAGTTGTTCTGAAACCATTAGATGGAAATAAGAACTTTACAGGTTCTAACATTACGGCAAACTTCAATATCGTAAAAGAAAAAGTAGAAGCTACCCTTAATGTTTACGACGGCAAAGGATTTGATGTAACAAACGCTTATACAGCAGATGTAGATAAAGATGCTGACGGAAATGTAAATGGCGTAATTCATAACAGCCAGACTGCATTTACATTTGATGGAAATGAGCATACTTTTGCAAAAGCATTATTAAGCAATATCAGAAAAGTTACTGATGATGGCGTAAAGACAACTGCAAAAGAAAGCGATTTCGAGATTAAATACGCTGATAATATCACAGGTAAGAAAGTAACTGCAGGAAAAGAAAACATTGGTTATATCTATGCAGTAGCTAAAGAAGGAACAGGATTTGCAGGAACCAAGACAATTGTTACTTCTGACGGAACAATTATCAATGGTGTTGTTGCTTATATCCCGTTTACAATCAAATCTGTTAAATTTGTTGCTAAGAATGTAAGTGTTAAAAATGCTACATATGCAGGTGGTCTTCCAGTTAAACCAGAAGTACTGATTCAGATTGGTGGAAGCACATTAGTTGAAGGTAAAGATTATACACTTAGATTAATTGACAAAAATGGCAACACTGTAACTCCTATTGATGTAACAGTTGGTGACATCTATGGCGTTGAGATCAAAGGTATCAACGGATACACAGAATCTGGTGTTGCAACATTCGATACAGACGATGTTGACAGTACAGCTTACTCCAGAGCAAACTTAACATGGGGCGTTGATAAGAAGAACATCAACGATTGTACTGTAACTGTAAAAGATGGCGTTACAACTGTATTAAATGGATATCTCCCAGTTCCGGCTACAGAATATACTTCTGAAAAGAACACTGACGGAACATATACAGTAAAAGCAAACAGCACATCCAAAAACTACACAGGATCCAAGACAGTAGTTGCAGACGGAAAAGCAGAAGATGAAAAACCGGATGCTCCGATGATCACTAAAGTAAATGTTACTGGAAACAAAGCAACAGTTGTTCTTTCTGGTGATACTGATGGCGCTGCAGGTTATGACTACGTAATCTCTACAGATCGCGATTGCATCACAAATAAAGACTATGATTCCATTAGCAAGAATCAGGTCAGCACATCCACTAACTTTAAGTATGTACAGCAGGGAACATACTACGCATACTGCCACGCTTGGAAACGTGACGAAAACGGTAAGAAAGTATTCAGCGACTGGTCAAATGCATATCCATTCGTTGTATCTGCAATCACACCGGATGCTCCGATCATCACAAGCGTAAAAGTAAGCGGAACAACTGTAAAAGTAACATATAAAGCAGCTGCTAATGCAACAGGATACGACGTAGTACTTGGAACATCCTCCAAGAAAGAAAACGGAGAGACTCGTCCATACCACTATGGCGATCACAAGATCCTGAACCTCAAAGAAGGTACAGTAACAGCTACATTTAAGAATGTACCAAAAGGAAGCTGGACAGTAGGAATGCATGCATTCAACAGAACTTCCGAAAACGGCAGGAAAGTATTCAGCCCATGGTCCAATCTTAAAAAGATCACTGTAAAATAATCCATTTGGGTAATTTTATATAAGATTCCAACAGGCAAGACGGGGCATAATTCATGATTATGCCCCATTCTTGCAATGCAAAAGAAATATGTTTTTCAGATAATAAAGGAGAAAAAGAATATGGGATTAAAAGAGCGTAGAAAAAAAATCATGGCTTTAATGCTCGCTGCCTGCGTAGCAGGGACCAGCGTTGTACCTGTAGCAGCTTCTGACGTCAGCGTATTCTCTGATGGAACTGATGCCTCACCAGAAGCTTTTGATTCTGCTGATGTCGATAGTGCTAATGGAGCAGCTACAAAAACTGTAAAAATCAACTACTATTCTGAAGAAGAAAAAAAACAGATTGCAGAAGTAGATTTCACTGTTGATAAAGATGCTACATCTGTAAATACCAGCAAACTTACAGCACCAGAAGGTTATGAATTGGTATTATCTGGTGATCTTGCAATCAATGATGGTTATGTATACGCTGCTGTTCGCAAAGTAGCTACTACAAAAACTGTAAAAATCAACTACTATTCTGAAGAAGAAAAAAAACAGATTGCAGAAGTAGATTTCACTGTTGATAAAGATGCTACATCTGTAAATACCAGCAAACTTACAGCACCAGAAGGTTATGAATTGGTATTATCTGGTGATCTTGCAATCAATGATGGCTATGTATACGCTGCTGTTCGCAAAGTAGCTACTACAAAAACTGTAAAAATTAACTTCTACTGCCCAGACGAAAAGAAACAGATCGCTGAGCCTAAACTTAAAGTTGCTAAAGATGCTACTTCTGTAAATACCAGCAAACTTACTGTTCCGGAAGGTTATGAACTTGTTGAAGTTGGTGATCTCCCAATCAGAGATGGCTATGTATACGCAGAAGTTCGTAAAGCTGCTACTACTAAAACTGTAAAAATTAACTTCTACTGCCCAGACGAAAAGAAACAGATCGCTGAGCCTAAACTTAAAGTTGCTAAAGATGCTACTTCTGTAAATACCAGCAAACTTACTGTTCCGGAAGGTTATGAACTTGTTGAAGTTGGTGATCTCCCAATCAGAGATGGCTATGTATACGCAGAAGTTCGTAAAGCAGTTACAACAAAAGGAATTACTGTTGTATATCAGGATAGAAAAGGAAATGTCATCAAAACAGCTCCTATGACTGTTGATAAAGATGCTACTTATATTAACACTGGCAAATTAACAGCACCAGATGGATATACAATTGGCATCGTTGGTGACATTAAAATTTCCCAAAATAACAAAGTTTATATTACTGTAGACCAGAATAAGAAATCTGTAACTGTTATTTTTAAAGAATCTGGTAATGTTGTCAGCAGTAAAAAACTTTCTGTAGTAGCTACTGCCCAATATGTTGATAAGAGCAGAATCACAGCACCAGCCGGATATCGGATTGCAACAACTGATTCCAAATTAAAAATTTCCGAAAATAATACAGTAACTGTTGAGGTTAAAAAATTAGGAAAAACAATTAAAGTTGTTTATAGATTAGCAAAAACAAACAGAATTGTTACTACTGGAAAAATCGTTGTCGATAAAAAAGCTACATCTATTAAAGCCAGTGAAGTTCCGGTACCAGCAGGATACAAAATGGTAACAACAGGTTCCTGCTCTGTCAGAACTAAAAAAATCGAAATCTATGTAAAGAAATAATTTATTAAGAGTCACACATATCGATAACTTTCAGGTATCGTTAATAAACAATTTATTTACATACTCACAGATTCCTAAAAAGAAAGGGTCTGTGAAATAAGTCCCTAAATCACAACCACCGGCTTAGCCGGTGGTTTGCTTTGACCCTATAAGGGTCTGTTACCGGCACTGGAGTCTAAAGACTCATCGAAATAGATCATTTCGACCGAGGTTCTTCTTTGTACAAAAAAGAGCCTTTGACCAATATGATCAAAGACTCTCCGTACTGGTTTACCAGTATTTTTTACATAGCTGACAGTTCCGATTCTGGCATAAAGAAACCACTGGCTAGATTTTAAACTCTTTATATAATTGTTCTCTGTATGTTTCATCTTCAGATGCTCTGGTAACTCAGTTACCGAGTAATTCACAATCTACTAATATTTCTTTACATAACCAGAGGCTTTTTCCTGTGATAAGGAAAATTCTTCCATGATATTTCTGATTATATCCTCCTCACTAATGTTGAATTTTTTGCAGGTTCTTATCGTTGCACGGATTCCCTCAAGTCGTCCCTCACGCTGACCTTCAAGCACCCCTTCGCGTCTTAATTCTTCCAATGCATTACACATACTCATCGGCCCTCCTTCCTGTTCTGATCTTAAAGCATGGTCAATAAGCTGCTGCGATTCTGTGACTGCACCTATCACAAGTCCAAGACTTGCAGAGGTCTCCTGATCCTGGTACATTTCCCTGATCTTCTCATAATTTTTTTGCATAAATGCTTCTGCTCACATCAAATACTATATTTACATCTGAATTACAGAAGCGCAGGGAATCACTTGTTCTCACCTGAATCAAGTTCATCCTATAGTCCAATACCAGTTGCTTTATCTTCTCTGGGATTTCCAGCATATCCTTTAACGAAAGTGGACCATCCCATTCGTTTTCTCCATAGTATACGCACTATAGTGGTTCAGTTGTCAAGACAAAAATTTAAGCATTTTATAATGAACTGATATATGTAACTGGGTAGGGGAGAAAATCCCCCCCTTAGGCTGTATGATTATCCAGTAACAGGATTGGATAATAGCAGGATGAGTAGGGTCTCCCGAGGTAAGACACTAATCTTTCGTTCCATAACCTCTTGATTTACAATTTCGGTTTACGTTTATCATTATCCATACCGTTACTGATACCGACTTGTGGTTCGCTACACTTGGCGGTAAATACCCGTGGCTGGACTTACCCCAGTAAGATTAGTGCCGAGCAGTTTATGTCTGGCAATTTCACGCACTAAATCAACACAATCTGTCATAGACGTTGCAAAAGTTGTGTGCTATATTGATTATATAAGAATAATTCTTTCGATGTATCAGACCACTGATTTGGTACAAGGCAACTCCAACACAAAACCACCATTATTTCCAAGGAGGATTTGAAAGATGAAAAAGAAATTGTTAGCTTTATTACTGGCTTCTTCTATGGCTCTAATGAATGTTGCTCCTGCATATGGTACAGACATTTTTACTGACCCGGATAATGCGGTAAACGAAGATATAATTTCTGTTCCTGAGGAGCTTGATAACAATGGAGAGTTCAATGACACTGAAGATGAGTTTACTTCGGAACAGACAGATGATGATTTCTTTTCGGATGAAAAGGAAATGCCTTCTGTCCAGGAGGGGGACACGTTGGTTGCAAATGCAGGTCAGGGAATAACAGCTGGTACTTCCACCTATTCCTCAAAGTCTTCCTTTGGTCGGAGAAAGGCTCTTTCCCAGCTTCAGGGTATGGGAATCAACAGCGGATCTTACAGCTGGAACTGGGCAAATCCTGAATATACTTCTTATTATACAGATGAGGCAGGAAATCTTCATATTGTTGCCTGGAAAGATCAGACTTTATATGATGCTGCCTGCAATTCCGATCTTAATGTTACCAATGTAACAACAGTAAAGCTTCCTCTTCCATTATGGGGAGGATTCTATGCTGCACCGGACGGGAACTTTTATGTTGCAGCAGGACAGAAAAATCTGAATGAAGACAACAGCATAACTGCTGTCCGAATCCTTAAATACAGCCGTGCCTGGAAACTGCTTGGTGCAACGGACATTGGTGGCGGATATACAAATATGTTTGAAGGAATCTACATTCCTTTTGACGCTGCTTCCCTGCGCATGACCCAGATCGGTTCTACCCTGATCGTACACACAGGACGGAAAATGTATTGGATGGAAGGGATACATCATCAGAGTAATATCACTTTTGTCATTAACACTCAGGATATGACACTTATTAATTCAGATATGCCCTATTGCAGCCATTCCTTTAATCAGTTTGTTGTAAATGACGGTTCTCATGTATATTTTCTGGATCACGGGGATGCTTATTACAGAGGTCTGATCCTGTCTTCCTTCTCCGCATATTCCGGTGGATATATTGCCCAGAATCATGCTGTAAATCTCTTTCCTTTTATGGGAGCTACAGGTGATAATTATACCGGATGTGAGGTAACCGGATTTTCTCTGGCAGGAAATAATCTGATCACAGTAGGCAAGTCTGTTCCCCATGGTTTTGCTGTGAATGGACAGACCGGATATGAGAATCTTAACAAAAATATCTTTATGATAATCACAGATAAGAACAGTATGGCTTCCAGATTTATTTGGCTTACTCAGTATTCACCGTCAGGTGCAGAAATAACCCTGACAGAACCAAAGCTCATCCCCGTAGGAAATAATCAGTACGCAGTCCTTTTCTCAGAGGAAACCTCCGACCAGAGCATTCTGCATTATCTTCTTATGGATATGTCCGGAAATGTGATATTATCCAAGTTATATAAGAATGTAACGATCCAGACGGATTCCCAGCCGATCTTATGGGGACGTAATATTGTATGGGTATCCGGAAATTATGATAACGGCAACTATGACAGTTCCCGCACATACCTGTATGAAATCCCCGTAGTGACAACTCCACTTAATGGAATTGCTCTGAACCAGACAAATCTGACAATTGACGAAGGAAATACACAAAAACTCACACCTTCCTTTACACCATCTAACTCTGATGATGTAAAAGATGTGGTCTGGACAAGCAGTAATCCTGGGGTTGCGTCTGTCTCAGAGGATGGAACCATTCAGGGGAACGGTTATGGTCAGGCAGTAATTACTGCTTCTGCCGGAGATTTTCAGGTCCAGTGTCAGGTGACGGTAAAGGTATCTGAGAACAACACACCACTGACAAAACCTGTGCTGAAACTTTCCCAGAAATCTGCAGATCAAATACATTTAACCTGGAAAAAGGTTCCGGGTGCCAAAGGATACCAGATTTACTGCAAGACAGATTCCCAGTCTTCTTATAAGCGGATAAAAACCCTGAAAACAGGAGCTGTCAGTTTCGATGCAGCTGTAGTACCGGGCGTAACCTATTCATTTAAAGTCCGTGCTTATGGAACCAACGCAAGTGGAAAAAACAAATATTCTAAATTTTCAGCGGTGAAATCAAGAAAAGCTGCTGTCCCGGCTCCATCTAAGGTTTCATGTAAAATGAGTAACAGTGGTACAGAGGTTTCCTGGAAAAAAGTAGCCGGTGCTTCCGGATATGTAATTTACCGCAATGGTTCCGCTGCCAAAACAGTGAAGTCCTCTGTCTCAACCTGGAAAGACACGAAAGCCTATGATTCCCAGACAGGCATGTACTGGGTTTATAACTATTATGTAAAAGCTTTTAAGACAGTAAACGGTAAGCGAATATACAGTAAGCCCACAAAAACAGTAAATCTTTACTCGTAAATTATAAAACTACAAAAAGCACTATCACTTGGGTAAATAAAGTATAAAACAGGGCAGTCTCATCGGCAAAATCTTTGCCGGGAGGCTGCCCTGAGTATTTGTCTTATTTCACTTCTACTAATTCAATCTTAAAGTTAAGTTCTTTTCCTGCCATTTCGTGGTTTGCATCAAATGTGATGTTTTTTTCATCCTTAGCTGTCACTTTAACAGGGAATGGCTGACCGAACTGGTTTGACAGGTATACCTGCTGGCCAACTGTCAGGTCTTCGGAACCTGGAAGCTGGGCGATTTCCATAGTGAAGATAGCGTTTGGATCTGCCATACCGTATGCTTCTTCAGGCATAAGGTGAACATCAATGATCTGACCAACTTCCATATCAGCTACAGCAGCATCAAATCCTCTGATCATCTGGCCTGCACCGCAGATGAATTCCAGCGGTTCGCCACGGTCGTAAGAAGAATCAAACTGTGTTCCGTCATTGAAAGTTCCTCTGTAATGTGTGCGGCAGGTTTTTCCTACATTGCGTCCTGTAAGCTGTGGCTGTGATCCGCCACATCCACCGCATCCGCCACCGCAGCTGTCTCCACAGGAGTGTCCCTCCTCATGGCTGCCACAGGAATGACCTTCTTCATGATGGTGATGGTCGCAGTTAGCTCCGGAAGACACTAATTCACCTTTTAAATAGCTTTCAACTGCCTGATCAGTATTTCCCTGGGCTCCGGCGCATAATTCGATTCCTGCCTCTGTGAGAGCTGTCTGAGCACCACCGCCGATGCCACCGCAGATCAGAACATTTACACCCTGCTCAGCAAGCAGACCTGCAAGTGCACCATGTCCTGTACCGTTAGAACCGATCACTTCACTGGAAACTACTTTGTTGTCTTCCACTTCATAAACTTTAAAAGACTCTGTTTTTCCAAAATGCTGAAAAATCTCTCCATTATCATATGTTACTGCAATTTTCATTTGAAAAATCCTCCAAATTATTTTTTATACCCATTCAGTCCAGTATAAACTGTCTGCGACACAAAAGCAAGGCTATTTGATCAGGTAATTCTCAATTCCATTTGCAATTCCCCGTACCATTTTTTTCTGATAAGAACTCTGTTGCATACGGCGGTCTTCGGAAGGATTACTCATATATCCCATCTCGATAATCGTTGTCGGAACTTTGCTCCAGTTATTTCCGGTCATAGAGTCTGTTTCCCAGACGTATTCTTTTCTGCATCCTGTAGCTGACACATATGCATTGAGCACAGCCTCAGAAAGAGCTTTGTTTTTTCTGTACATAGATGAAATATAAGGACTGTTTCTGGTTGTGCAGATAGTCAGTGCTCCACTGATAGAGGAATTATCACTTCCATTGGCATGGATACGGATATACGCATCTGCTTTTGCCTTATTTGCCACTTTTGCGCGGTCAATACAGCTGAGAGCTACTTTACTGTTGGTTCTGGTCATTACTACCTTAAAACCTCTTTTCTGAAGAAGGGTTCTTAGCTGAAGACCAATGCTCAGGTTAAGCTTATATTCCTCCACTCCTGTAGCAACACCCTGGGTTCCGGACGTATCTTTCTCTTTCAGCTGGCTGGAACCAGGCCCAAGAGGTTCATAACCACCGGCAACGACAGCAGAATGCCCCGGATCCAGTACAACAACAGGAGTCCAGACCCCTTTACTGTTGATCTTTCGTCCATTTACAGTCTGATTGATACGCATTCTTCCGGTCTGTTTGCCAAAATACCTGAAACGATTATGAATACGGTGCCATCCTGTAAGCATGGTACCGTCTGCTGCAAAACAGTAATAATACTTTCCGATTTTGTGCAGGTCTGTCAGCTTTTTGCCATTCTTATAATAGTATTTTTTTCCACCGAAGGTTTTCCATCCGGTGAAAGTACTGCTGACAGATGCTGCCTGGATATCTGTAAAATATACAGCAGGTAAAGCTGTGACCAGGAGAAGAATGCACAAGAGCCAGATAAAACATGATTTTCTTTTCTTCATACATGATTTCCTTTCATATAGAGATATTTTAAGTGATGGTTCTGTATGTTGATTATATCATGTAATTGTCTGGGAGTGTGGAAAAAAGCATATAAAAAGAACGACTCCGGTCGCAATGACCGGAGCCTTCTTTTTAGGAATCTGTATTAATTACCCAAATGGATTATTTAACAGTAGCCTTTTTCAGGTTTGACCATGGGCTGAAGACTTTCTTTCCGTCTTCAGATGTTCTGTTGAATGCATGCATTCCAACTACCCATGTTCCCTTTGGTACGTTCTTGAATGTTGCTGTTACTGTACCTTCTTTGAGGTTCAGTTTCTTGTGAGCGCCATAGTTGTATGGACGTGTCTCACCGTTTTCTTTCTTGGAGCCAGTTCCCAGTACTACATCGTAACCAGTTGCGTTTGCAGCTGCTTTGTATGTTACTTTGATAGTAGATCCGCTTACTTTAACGTTTGTGATAACTGGAGCGTCCGGTGTGATTGCGGATACAACGAATGGATATGCGTTAGACCAGTCGCTGAATACCTTCTTACCGTTCTCGTCACGTTTCCAAGCGTGGCAGTATGCGTAGTAGGTTCCCTGCTGTACATATTTGAATGTAGTAGAAGTCTGAACCTGATTCTTGTTTACGGAATCGTAATCTTTGTTTGTGATGCAGTCGCGGTCTGTAGAGATTACATAATCGTAACCTGCAGCACCTTCAGAATCACCGGAAAGGATTGCAGTTGCTTTGTTGCCAACAACTTTAACGCCGCTGATCATTGGAGCAGCTGGTTTTTCTGTCGGATCAGTCACAACGGCAGAAACTGTCTTGGAACCTGTGTAATTTTTGTTATCCTTTGTAGCTGTTACAGTAACTTTGTTTGCTGCGGCATCTTTTGTTACTGTATATTCATTAGATGGAACTTCCACTTTTCCACATTTAACAGTAATTTTGTCTCCATCTACAGTTACATCTGCATTTGCAAGGTTAAATTTATCAATTCCCCATGGAAGATTTACTAATGTATTGTTTTGTTTTTTATAACCATTCTTTGGAACGATAGTAACAACAAGGCTGTTTTTAGCTGTTGCATTAATAACATCTTTGTTAGTGGATACATCCAGGTCATAATCTGTACCTTCTACCAGTGTTCTGCCTTTTACAACAATTTTTACAGATGGTTTAACTGGAAGACCTGCTGCATATGTTCCGTTGGAAACAGAAACATTACTGCTATCAATTGTCTCCTGTTCAATTTCAATGAAATCAATAGCAAAAACATTTGTTATTTTATTTCCGGCAGCATCAGTATATACACCATCTTTTACAGAAATGCTATGTGTTGTTGATGTAAGATTTCCACCAAATTTTCCTTTAGCAATAGCGAGAACTGCGGCATACTGTTTTGAAGTACTACCATCAATACCTTTCTGACCATATACATTGTCAACATATTTGATTTCATAATCAGTTCCTGCTGTTAATGCTTTTCCAGTCTTATTATCTAACGTTGTCTTAGCAAATGTCTGTTCAGTTCCATCATATTTAAATCTCTTTTTACCAGCACCGATTGCGAATCCATCTTTATCCACATATTTGAATTCGCTTGCCGGATTTGTAGATAACATTTCACCACAGATTTTAAATGTTAAAGTTTTAGTTCCTGTAAAGTTATTATTTTTAGGTGTTAATGTAACTGTACCTTCTCCAACTTCTTTGTTTTCACCGTAAGTTAAAGTAAAGTTGCTTGCAACATCAATTTTCTTTCCACCTAACGTAAGATCAATCTTATTAGCCGGAATTTGAAGAGAATATCCTCTGTATTCCTGAGTAGCAATAGCTCCTACTAATTTAGATGCATCAGCAGACTGGATTGTATAAGTTACACTTGCAGTTCCCTTATAATCACCAGTACCTTTAACAGTCAGAGTAGCAGTACCTGCATTTACGTTATTTGTGTAAGTATAAGTATATGCTGGTGCAGTAGCTGTTGGTCCTGGCAGAGTCTGTCCACCAACAACTACGTCAAATGCCGGCTCAACAGGCTGTCCATTGTATGTGAAAGAAGTTTCCCTTAACTTGATATTTTCCGGTTTTAATGTTGCTTTGACTATATTAACCTTTTTTTCAAGTGTGACCTTACCAGAATTATCAAAATTAGCAGTAGCAGAAGTATTTAAAGTAACGCTGGCTTTAACCTCTGTTCCGTTGTTAATAATCTCATATTTTACAGTATAGTCTTTTCCTTCTTCCAAGGTTAAGATTTTATTTGTTCCCGGAATCTGTGCCTTAACAGTTAAGCCCATTGCTGCTTTATAATCTTCCGGTTTAGCGTTGACAATTTCATCAACATAATCATTTGCTTCAATCTTGCTGACCGGAGTTTTAAGAATATTAAAACTATATTCCTTAATACTGTTTTCATAGCTGGACTTACCAATCAGGAACATTTTGGCAGTGCCAGCATTGGTATTATTGGAATAAGTAATTTCATAATCCTTATCTGTTAATGGGGCATTCTGTTCTGTTGTCGGAACACCAATTTCATCTGTGGTAAATGTTACTGGTTCTCCAGTATAATACTTTTTAATATTATCCTTAACTTTATAAGTTGTTTTTCCGCTTGATGTAGTAGATTCTTCTGTTACAGTTCCATTTTTCTTAAGAGTAGTATCTTGGATATTGGTTGCATAGATAGCTAATTCTGCGGTTGTACTTCCGGTTACTTTTTTTCCCGGTTTAGCAGTAATTGTAACTGTATATTTTCCTACATTGACAGCATTTGTAGGTATAGTAACGTCAACATCATTATCAATAGTTAAGATTTCATTTGTATCCTTATCTTTGTAAGTAATATCAACACTTGCAACTTTGTTTCCATTTGCTTTTACTGGTTTGATCGTCGCAACTACTGTATTTAAATCACGATTTTCAATTTCAATATTATTAGTAGCTTGTATTCTTCTGCCATCTTCACTATCAGCAGTGCCACCAGCAATCTCATAGTTTTTATTATTTCCTGTAGTCGGTACACCGTGAATCAGGCTTACAAAAGTATTAAGATTTTTAGTAACATTTACATAGCCATTCTTGTCAACTGCTAAATAATTAGATAAATCAGCTTTAGTCTCTTTATCTATCAATTCAATATCTGATTTAAGAACTTTCATAGTTCCTGTTCCAGTACTGCTTCCATTATATTTAACAGATGTTTTCTTTAATGTGGCAATCATTTTGCCGCCATACTCGCCACTATTCAGTTTCTTAGGCTTGATTTCATAAGTTGTTGTGACAGAACCTTTGTATGCAGAAGACTTAGGTGTTAATGTAATAGTGATTGGCTTTTCTGTTACATCAATATAATTGCTATTCTGATCATAGCCAACATTATATATTTTTTCTACGTCTTCTAACTTATTACCTGTAACCTTTAATCCGTCTTCAGTTGTAGTGATTTTTGGTACTGATTTTAGGATTTCACCAGTATATTCTGGATCATCAGCTTCTACCTTTGTTATATATTTGGCAATATCCTTTGCTTCAACAGTAATTGCATTGGAATCACTACGCCATACAACCTTGTCGTCTTTTATGGCATAAGCGCGTAATGCTACTTTTTTGCCGACCATATCTCCGGTTAAATTAATGCTAGCAGAAGCACTTGCGGTACTATAGTCAGCCTTATTACCAAAAATATCACCATCTACTGTCCATGCAAAGTGTAAAGAAGCATCGCTAATGGCTGAATTAGTATCAATTGTTACGTTTGTTGTTAATTTTTTACCCCATTCAGTAGTATCTTTAACTTCGTTGCCATCAATTGTCATAGCTGCAAAAGTCGCTTTATACTCATTACCATTGATGCTTTCAGATGCAACGTCTGCTGTAGTATCTTCTACAACAGGAGTGGTATTTTCTGTATCAGCAGTAGCGGATGCTTTTGTAGCATCATCAGAAAATGTTTCAGCAGCTGGAGCTTCTGTAGCAACTGATGCATCAGAACCATCACTGAACTCAGCAGCCCATACCGGCACATTAGAAGTAGCAAGCATTGCAACAACAAGTGACATACTTAATGTCTTTTTTGCCATGCCCTTCTTTGTGTTTTTAATCTTTGTCATGATTATAGTTCCCCTTTGGGTGGTGGACAGGTTGATTTTGTGGAAAAAATTGTTTTGAGTAGAGCAATATAGAAATAAAAGTTAAAATGAAATGATTTATAACTGTATTATTTACGTATAATATTTATTATTTCACAATTATACAATTACGTTGGCTGTTGATCGGCGGAATTATATTTGATGATTATATAAATCGTTGTATTCTATATGAAACGAAAAAAGAAATCGTTGCATTTCGATTGGAACGATTTTATACTATATATTACAAATCAATATTGGGTTTCAAAGGGTTGAAAATGTGGAGGAGAATGTATCATGAGGAAAAGCAGAACATTGGAATATAAGGAAAATCTGTCATCTAATACGTTTCTGAAAACGATCAGTGCCTATGCTAATTATGGCGAAGGAAAGATTATATTTGGAATCAATGATCAGGGGAACGTCATCGGCATAACAGATCCCGTGAACGGATGCTTGAATCTGGAGAATAAGATCAACGACAGTCTCAGTCCTGTGCCGGAGTTCCGTCTGGAGATACAGGAGAATACGATCGTGCTCACTGTTTATGAAGGCAGGTATAAACCTTATCTCTATAAAGGTAAAGCTTATAAAAGAAATGATTCTTCTACAGTTGAAGTGGATCGTCTGGAATATAACCGGTTGATCCTGGAGGGCTGTAATCAGACTTTTGAGGAGATCACTTCATTCAATCAGCAGCTTACTTTTTCTAAATTGGAAACAGAATTTATCCGGGTGATGGGCATTGAGAAGATCAATAAAGATATTTTAAAAACTCTTGAACTGTATTCTGATCAGAGTGGGTTCAATAATGCAGCTGCACTTCTTGCGGATGATAATCAGTTTACGGGAATAGATATCATACGTTTTGGTGATACCATAGATGAGATCATGGACAGGGAATCACTGGAAAATATTTCCATACTTTCTCAGTTGGAAAAAACACTTCAGATGTTCCGAAAGCATTATCAGTATGAAAAAATAGAGGGAGCCGAAAGGAAATGTATTGACAAAATCCCGGAAAAAGCCTTCAGGGAAGCAATAGCCAATGCTCTGATCCATCGAATGTGGGATATCCCGGCATCTATAAAAGTCAGTATGTATGCGGACAGTATTGAGATCAGTTCTCCGGGAGGGCTTCCTGCCGGAATCAGCGAAGAGGAATACCTGAATGGTCAGATATCCATACTCAGAAATCCTATTATCGGAAATGTGTTCTTCCGGCTGAAATATATTGAGAAATTTGGAACCGGAATCATGAGGATCAATCATGCTTACAGGAACGCACTGATAAAACCATCGTATCAGTGTTTTTCTAATTCTATCAAAGTAATTCTTCCTGTTATAAGGGAAAACTATGACCTGAACGAAGCCGAACAGATACTGGTCAACATCCTTAAGGGAAAAGAAAAAATGTCAAGATCAGAAATTGAGAAAGCAGCAGAAATGGAAAAGAGTAAAGCAGTACGTACTCTGAACAGCCTGATTGAAAAGAAAATCCTGAAAAAAACAGGTGCAGGCAGGGGAGTCAGATACACCTTGAAATAGCAGAAAGCAATATAAGGATAAGATTCTGTTAGAATATATGGTATAGGTTTATTAAAAAGAAAGACTCCGATCGCAATGACCGGAGCCTTCTTTTTAGGAATCTGTATTAATTACCCAAATGGATT
>OBYG01000858.1_pt1 | contig 17933 bp, 19 predicted proteins | sample 1538201 | NCBI WGS metagenome assembly OBYG01 (sample SAMEA2580177, study PRJEB22360) | human gut metagenome | biome: human gut; feature: human-associated habitat; material: faeces | place: Denmark | collected 2008/2010 | reverse complement strand
GGGGCTGAAGACAACCCCGCCCCCCCCCCCCACCCCCGTGGCCCCTCCTGCCATATACGGGAAAATTTCCTGAATTGGCAGAAATACAATCAGGCTGGAAATCTGCTGGAAATTCTGTTCCAGATATATGGCCGCCTGCTTATACACCACATAAATCAGGCCGAGCGGCACAGCCGCTCCCGCCAGCCCGATGATGATTCCCTCCACCACAAAGGGAGAGCGGATCATGAAATTCGTCGCTCCGATCAGGCGCATAATGCGGTTTTCATTTTTCCGGAAGGACGCCGCCGTCCGGATGGTGTTGCTGATCAGGAACACCGCCACTGCCAGAAGAAGCAGAATAATACTGAGTGACACGCCGCCTAACATCTTGTTGAAATCTGTCATTCCAGCCGCCACATCCTTGGAATAGTTGACTCTTCTGACTCCGTCCAGAGACTTAAGCCAGGAAACCATCTCCTCCTGCTTTGTCAAATCCTTTAAAAAAATCGTGTAGGATGCGGAATCAGCTAACGGATTATCCTCCTCAAATCCTGCTGCCAGCTCCTCCATTCCCTCAAAGTAATCCTCCTTAAAAGAATCCCAAGCCTCCTCCGGGGAAACATAGGAATACTCCTTCACCTCCGGCCGCTTCCCAATCTGGTCTCCTATGGCCTTGATCTCCGCTTCGCCCAGATCCTCGTCGAAAAATACGGTGATTCCCACCGTTGTCTCCACATTTCTCACCATGTACTGGACGTTGGCCACCAATGAGAAAAAAATGCAGAATAAAAAGATGCAGGCAGAAATAATGGCCATGGACGCCAGCGAAAACCATATATTTTTGCCTATATTTTTAATGCCCTCCTTCAGGCAGTACCAAAATGTGCCTATTCTCATCCCTGTTTTCCTCTTTTTCTGCCTCTTTTATGCCGTTTGCTCAGCTCATGGAAGGGAACGGTCTTTTCACTGCCAGACTCGCGGGAAGTCTGATCCCAGACCTCGTCCTCCTCGCGCTCTGGAAGCACCACGCTTCCATTTCCCCCGTACCAGCCCAGATCCTGGCCCGATTCGCCGTGTCTGGTGTGAAGCTCGTCCACCTGCAGCTCTCCGTAATCCCAGGGCGGCATTACCTCGTCGCTGATCACGGTTCCCCGGTCAATGGTAATCACCCGTTTTCCCATCCGCTCCACAATCTCGTGGCTGTGGGTCACTACTACTACCGTGGTCCCTCTTCGGTTGATCTGCTCCAGCAGCCCCATAATCTCCATGGAATTGTGGGCGTCCAGATTTCCCGTAGGCTCGTCCGCCAGAAGCACCGCCGGATTGTTAATCAGAGCCCTGGCAATGGCCACTCTCTGCTGCTCTCCTCCAGACAGCTGATCTGGATAGGATTTATACTTGGAGGACAGTCCCACCTGCCGCAGCATGGCGGGGACGTTCTCCTTGATCTTTCTGACGGGCAGGCCCAGAACACGCTGGGCGAAGGCCACGTTTTCATAGACTGTCATATGCTTTAAAAGGCGGAAATCCTGGAATACGACTCCCAGCATTTTCCTGTACTTCGGCACATAGCGTCTGGGCATTTTCCCCAGCTCCATGTCGTTGACAATCACCTGTCCGGAGGTGGGCTCCACCTCCTTCAGCAGAATTTTCATCAGCGTCGACTTGCCGGAACCGCTGCGCCCCATAATGAACACAAATTCACCCTGCTCAATATGAATATTAATGTTTTTCAGGGCCTTGTTTTTATTGTCATAGGTTTTATTGAGATTTTTGATCTCTATCATTCTTGTTCTCCCAAATGCATTTAAAACTCGCTCCCAGAGCGTTGCTCTCCTGCGCTTATGTGCGCTGAGATAAACTGCTGCAATACATGAGGCCGCGTTATCCGCACAATAGTTCCCCCTCACATACTGCAGCAGTCAGCTTTTGCTTATTCTGTTGTCTTTCTTCTAATAGTCCAGATTTTCCATATATTTCATATATTTGACAACCATCAGGGCAATCTTGAAGGTGATGGCGTCCTCAAAAACACGCAGATCGAGACCTGTGCTCTTCTGAAGCTTGTCCAGACGGTACACCAGCGTATTTCTGTGGATGTACAGCTGTCTGGAGGTCTCCGACACGTTCAGACTGTTCTCGAAGAACTTATTGATGGTCGTAAGCGTCTCCTCGTCAAAATCGTCCGGGGACTTTCCGTCAAAGATTTCCTTGATGAACATCCGGCACAGAGGAAGCGGCAGCTGATAGATCAGGCGGCCGATTCCAAGCCTGCTGTACGCCACCACGTTCTTCGTGCTGTAGAAGATTTTGCCTACGTCCAGAGCCATCTTGGCTTCCTTGTAAGAGCGGGATACGTCCTTGATCTCATTGACAATCGTTCCAAACGCTACGTTTACCTTGGACATGGCCTCCGTATTCAGCATATCTAACAGCATATTCGCAGTCTTTTCCAGATCGCTGTAGGTTTCGCCCTGCTTCACCTCTCTGACCAGGATAATGTTTTTCTCATCTACTGCCGTAATAAAGTCCCTGGTCTTGGATGAAAACAGGCTTCTCACCGTCTCCAGAGCGTTTCCGTCCTTCTCCATCTGCGTCTCGATGATGAACACAACTCTCTTTACGTTCGTCTCAATGTGAAGCTTCTTGGCCCTGTTGTAGATGTCCACCAGAAGCAGATTGTCAAGAAGCAGATTCTTGACGAAATTATCCTTGTCAAACCGCTCTTTATACGCAACTAACAGATTCTGTATCTGGAAGGCCGCCATCTTGCCCACCATGTAGACGTCGTCGCTTCCCCCCTTGGCAAGCAGGACGTACTCCAGCTGATGTTCGTCAAATACCTTGAAAAACTGGTGTCCCTGAAGCACCTGGCTGTCTGCCGGCGATTCCACAAACGCGAGAATCGCATGTTCATACTCTTCCGCACCAGCAAATGTGGAGGCCAGGATCTTTCCCTCTGTATCGCAGATGCACAGATCCACTCTTGTAATCCCTTTTAATCCCTCTATATTTGTCTGGAGTATCTGATTTGATATCATAGCCTTCTCTCCTTTTCTAAATTTTCCCTGATTACTATATTAATGCAAAACGCGGAAAAATGAAAGAGAAATTATCAATTCTTCACAAAAAAATGAAAGAAGACCGCAGTACAAAAAGGCAGGAGACCGTTTCTCCTCCGCCTCTGAGCGGATTCCCAAACAGCTCTCCTGCCGCCGTATTGTCTCTGTAAGCAGGCAGCCCTGCCTACAGAATGATTCGTCCCGTCTCCTTGTCAAAGAAAAGGAACCGTTTCTTGTCCACATAGAAGCTCACTTTATCTTTTGGCATCCTCTTCATGGGCTCTGAAAGGCGGATCGTAAAGGTTCCCTCTTCCCTCGACAGCGTCAGAAGAAGGCCGTCCTCGGAAATCTGGCAGTCCTCTGCCAGGGCTGTGAACACCTCGTTGGACGGATCCTGCGGATCTCTGTCTCCCACAGACGCATGCTCCGGCCGGATGCCGAGCACAAGCTCTTTTCCTATGTAATCTTCCCTTCTGAGACGCTCTGAGAAGGTCTCCGGAAGCGCCACCTTTGTCCCCTTCAGCTCTCCGTAAAGGCGGCCGTCCTCCTCGCCAATCCGGAGATCCAGCATATTCACGCCAGGATTTCCCATAAATCCGGCCACAAAGCGGTTGGCAGGAGTGTCATAGATTTCCTTCGGAGTGCCGGCCTGCTGAATGGTTCCCTCGTTCATCACTACCACCTTCGTCCCCATCTTCATGGCCTCTACCGGATCCACTGTGGCATAAATAGACGTGGTTTTTAACGTCTTGTAAAGAGCAATCAGCTCATTCTGCATGTCTTCCTTAATCTTTGCGTTCCGGCTGGAGAACGGTCTGTCCATTAAAAATACCTGCGGTTTTTTCACGAGAGCCCGTCCCACTGCCGCCAGCTGTCTCTGGGCCTCTGTCAGCTGCTCCGGCAGGGCGTCCAGCTCTCCAGTCAGATTCAGGTATTCAGCCATGGCGCGGACCGCCCTGTCAATCTCCTGTTCCGGAAGACGCTTTAACCGGAGCCCGAAAGCCATATTTTCATAGACAGACATCTGCGGATACAAAACGCAGTTTTCAAAGAGCATGGCCACCTCTCTCTCCCTGGTTCCCTCCTCGTTGACTCTCTTTCCGTCTATCAAAAGCTCTCCGGAGGAGATATCCTCCAGCCCCGCGATCATGCGCAGCACGGTGGAACGGCCGCAGCCCTCCGGCCCAACCAGAACCACAAATTCCGAATCTGCTATATCAAGGGTAAAATCTCTCACTGCCACATGCCCGTTCTGATAGTACTTTGTAACATTCTTCAGCGACAATCCTGCCATCCTTTTCCTCCTAAACCCGCCTGAAAGGTTCCTTTCGTATCTGCTTTGCCCGCCTAAATCGGCACGATATTCTATCGTCAGCTATTATATCACGCTTTCTCCGGGCGAGCTATTGTCTCAACTGCCAAAAAACGCCTGTTTTTTTGTCTATCTTGCAGGCTCTCTCCTAAAAACTGTTCGATCTGTCAAATATTCCCTCCGTCCTCCCCAGGATTCCATATAAAATCATTAGAATCCGGGGTTCTTTTCTCCATATGAAATAATTTCTGTTTAAATTTCACAATGAAAAATGAAATCCGGCGGCTTTGCAGGGCGTATTGAACGGACAGCAGAAATCAGAACGCAAAATCACAATGCAAAAAGGCCGGTTCTCTGCTTTCGCAGAAAACCGGCCTTTTCCCATTTAACTGGGGTACAAGGATTCGAACCTTGAAATGACGGAGTCAGAGTCCGTTGCCTTACCATTTGGCGATACCCCAACAACGAGTGTTATTATACTATAGCTTCCGACTCCCGTCAACTGTTTTTTTGAATTTTTTTATTTTTTTCTCCGCCTGCCCAAGCAGCCGCTTTCCGCGCCTGTTTGGCCCTTAATCGTAGTCGTCCACCAGCTTAATTCTTACGGCCACCTCTCTCATAAAGCTGCCCTCCGGAAGCTCCATATCGTCTCTGTGGGTAATCCCCGGAAGCTCCCAGCTGTCCTCCAGCTCCACCTGAATCCAGGCTGATTCCGCCTCCTTCGCCCTCTCAACCGCTTCCTCCAAAGTATCTCCTTCTGCGGAGCAGCCCTCCAAATCGGGAAATACTACCTTATATGTTCCATCTTTTTCCTGTGTAAATACTGCCGGATATGCAAATTTCACTGTTTTTCCTCCTCTTATCTATTCTCTGTCCTCCCGGACATGAATCTCCTCAAATTCCTGAATCCATCTCTCAAACTGCTCCTGTGGAAGCGGTCTGGAAAAATAGTATCCCTGCACAACGTCGCATCCAAGCCTCCTCAGAGAGTCGATCTGCTCCTCTGTCTCGATTCCCTCCGCCACGGTTTCCATGTCCAGCTGCTCTGCCAGCTCCAGAATACAGCTGATCACATTCCTGGTCTTGGCGTTGTCAAGATCCAGGAAGAAGGATCGATCCATTTTCAGGGAATCAATATTAAACTCCTTTAAGAGCGTCAGCGAGGAGAAGCCTACGCCGAAATCGTCCAGCGCGCATCGAAAGCCGCAGTCATGGATCGCTCTTATCTCCCGCTTTACCTTCTGTATATTTTCCTCTGTCAGAAAGACGGTCTCTGTCACCTCAAGCTCTATCATATTCCTGTCTGCCTGATGGCGGTCTGCAATCTCTATGAACTCCTCCAAAAAGCTGTCATAGATAAAATTGCTTCTGGAAAGATTGACTGAAACGGGGAACGTCTCCTGCTCTCTTCGTTTTCTCTCTCCCAGCCAGACACAGACTTTCTCAAACACGTAGCGGTCCAGGGCCCGGATTTTCCCGCTCCGCTCCAGCACAGGAATAAACTCCCCCGGAGATATCACTCCGCTTCCAGGCCGGTTCCACCGCACCAGAGCCTCCGCCCCTGTAATTCTGTTCTGGCTCAGGCTCACCTTCGGCTGGAAATAAACCTGAAACTCCTCATTCTCAACCGCCTGGCCAAAGAGCTGTTCAATCTCCCGCTCTTTCTGAAGTCTTGCGGCGGCCGCCGCGTCAAAAAATACGCAGACCTCAGGCTCTGTCTGGCCCTTCAGCGCAATTCTGGCCTGATCCTGGATAATGGAGATATCCGTCTGATTATCCTGCACAAAGCTGACTCCTCTGCGGAACATAATCCTGCGTCCCGGGAGCATCAGATCCCTGCGGTGGCTGAATTCGTTGATTTCCCTTACAATCTCCTCCAGGCGCGCGGCGATGACCGACGGACTTTTCTCCCGCATGCACAGGAAGAAATAGTCCATCTCTGTCCTTGAGACAAACTCTCCCCTCTCCTGGCTGAGACGCCTGTGGATGACCTGGTAGAAATAAGCCAGCATCTCGTCTCCCATCTTCAGCCCCTGTGTCTCATTGATCGCCTTGAAATCTACACAGTCCAGAAGGGCGACTGCAAACTGATCTGCCTCCCCTTTTCTGCACAGCTCGTGATATTTCATCCGAAAATCGATTTTGTTAATGCCGCCAGTGACTTCGTCCGTCAGAGCCAGCTCCTCCAGACGCTTTTCATTGTCATTGGAGCTGCGCAGCAGCTGAAGGAAAAAGGCTCCGAATACGGCCAGCGCCGTCAGAAGGCTGCCCAGCATTAAAATAACATACCAGTCAGAAGAGGTCATAAACAGAGACGACGGGAGAATCGTCACCGTCATCCAGCCGTTCACTCCTGTGGGACCGTAGGATAAATAGTAGGGCTTGTGGTCTGAGGTGCGGAACCGGAATACTCCGCTCTCCCCGGATCGCAGCGCATTCATCACCGTCCCGGCCACCTCCGATGACTTCCCATCCTCTGTCTGAGACGCCATCTGGCTCCAGAGCCGGCTGTCCGCCGTGGAATGGGAGGCCAGAAGCTCTCTTCCGTCCTCTGCAACCAGATAGCTGACGCTCTCGCCATTGAAAGCTTTCGTGCTCAGAATACTGTTCAGACTGTCCGTCTTGTCTCCGGCCCACATCATGCCTCTCACCTGTCCGTCCTGGCTGATTGGGACTGCATAGAGAAGACTTCCGTTCACAATATCTGCCACACATTCTCCCAGCTTTGCCGCCTTCTGCGATACTCCGCTGGCCCGAAAAGCTTCCCTGCTTTCAGAGTCCCTGGCCTCCCCCTCCATCAGAAAGGTTCCCGTATGGGCGTCGTACACCGCCAGAAAGTCCAGCTGGTACACCTCCCGCTTTTTCTTCAGGAATTCCGCCACAATATCCCAGCTGCCAATCCGCTCCACAGACTCCCGCAGGCTGGTCATTTCCGCCCTGCCGTTTTCCAGCTCAATCCCCAGAAAACTGCCTCTCTGCTCTGTATAATTTTTCACATACTGCTTTTTGGAATGAATTTCCTCCATTTTCATGGAAATCGTGCATACTGCCGCAAATAAGATAACTCCCAGGGCAATAATCCCCAGAAGAAGCGCATGGTGCTTCTGGCGTCTTCTCTGATGATCGATCTGATCCAGATACGCCTCCCGCTCTCTGCTGTACGTCCCCATCCCCTGTTTTTCCATGTGTTTTTCTTTGTATTTCAATCCTCTTCTCCCGTATCCTGCATCCTCCAATGGGCAGTTTTTCAGTAAAGCCTATGGCTATTATAAAAAAACACTGTTTCATCTGTCAAGACAAAGAAAATGGCAGAACCGGCCGTCATCCGGCTCTGCGCCGTTTCTGGCCCGATTCTGCCTGAGCAGCTTCTGTTTCTATTCTATATTCCCGTCTCTGCTTCCGACGGCTCTGTCTGCTTAGGAAGGCTTTCGCCGTCTCCCTGCGTCTCCGCCTGATGGCCGCCTTCTCCCGTTTCTGTCTCCGGCTGCGTCTCCTCCGGCAGAGAAGTCTCCGGCTCTGGAAGGGATTCCGGCGGCTCTGTGCCGTTCTCTTCATCCTCCGGCTCGTCAGAACCGTTTTCCATGGCGTCTCCGCTGATATCCGGCGCGTCGAAATATCCCTTCACAGAGCTGTAAGAGCCGTTCTCTCTGGGCTTCACTCCATTTAAGACAAAGGTGTAAGACTCTCCTCCCACAATACCGCTTATTTCAATCTGGCAGCTGTCAGAACCTGTGTCTGTGATTCTGGCCGAGCAGCTTGATCCATCTGCGTCAGTAACGGACACTGTAGGATTTTTCCACTTCACCTTCTCCTTAAATGTGATCTCCAGAACGCCCTCATAGTAATCCACGTAGTCTATCCTGGCCTTTCTTCCGCCCTTGTCGTCCCCTTCCGCATCTCCTGTTTCAGACGGAGGCTGAGCGGCTGAGGAGGAGGCCGGAGGCTTTGCGCTCTCCGTCTCGGACGGAGTCTGGCTCTCAGAGGAGGATTCCTCCGTCTGGCTCTCCGTAGGCTCTGACGTCTCAGGCCGCGTAACGACCGTCGTGCCGGCCGGAGGTTCCTCTCTTCCGGTATTGGTTCCCACCTGATAGGAACGATCCGCAATCTCCTTCGCAATCTCCTCCATAGTCATAGCCGCAAAGGACTCCAGCTCCTTCTCCGTCAGACCGTTCTCCTCCACCAGTTCATAGAGGAAGCACGCCTTTCCATAGGAAATTCCATACTGATTGGAAATCTCCGTAATCTCCTTCATATCCGTAGCCTGCTGGTCATAGACCACCGCATTTACCTTGTGGGCTTCCAGAGAGCTCTCAATATCTGTCACCACGTCCTGCCTGAGAACAGAGGCCTTCTCTCTGTCGTCGTTGGACACAGTGACAAGGATGGCGTTATCCAGCTCGTCCAGGTAGCCGCACCGAACCATGGAACCGATAATGGCATTCACTCCGATGTTCAGGTCCACCCCGTCCAGGTCCATATCCGCCAGAACTTCGGCTCCGTCGCCGTTTAGCGGCTCCGCCTCCAGAATCTCGTCCTTCCTGTTCACAGAAATCTCAATGCTGGGGTTTACATCCAGGCCGATCACCGATTCCACCCGCGTGTTCTGCCAGCGCACGCCTCCGCCGTACAGAGCCGCTATGCACAGACAGGCGGCGGCAGCTGTGACCGCGCGGCGCATTCTCCGGTACGTCTTCAGGTGCCGCGGCGGCTCCATATATAAAAGCTGCGGCGCGCTCAAGTCGATTTGATCAAGCACATTGGGAGTCAGGGTTTCCACCGCCGATTTTAAATGGCTGGCAATCTCGTCATTATTCCATTTTTCATGTCCATCGGCCAATGTTATCCCTCCTCTCTCAAATGATTTTTTAATTTCTTCATGGCCCGGTTATACTTCGACAGCACAGTGGCTAAAGGCATCCCCAAATCTGCGGCGATCTCTCTGTGCTTCAGTCCTGCCGCCGTATGCAGCAACACAATCTGGCGCTCCTCCTCCTTCAAAATATGGAGAGCCGCATGCAGCACCACCTTGTCGGCCGCATTCTCTATCTGAGGACAGAATTCCCCTGTCTCCATCTCCGAAAGATCGGAAAGTCCTATGTCAGACTCATGCTTCTGATCGCGGAATCTCATATAGCAGAGATTCCTGGCTATGGTAAACATCCATGCCAGAGGCTTTCCCTGAGCCTGATAGCTTCCCGCAGAAGTCCATATCCGCAGATACGTCTCCTGCATAATCTCCTCTGCGTCCTGAGGATTCCTCACAACAGACAGAATAAAGCTGTACATGGTTTTATCTGTATTCTGATATAACTGGCGAAACGCCTCCTGATCGCCCTTCGCAATCTTTAACAGAAGCTTTTCATCACTGAGCCGGCCATAGTTTTCCGGCTCTTCCATGACGGCAAACATCCCCATTAAAAACATGGATTTTGTTTCCTTTCTATATAGTTTAATGCAGCAAATCCATTTCTTATTGCATCTGCCGCAACTTTTTTTCATTTTGATTTTGTTCTGCTTTTTCTTCTGCTCCCTGCCCCTTCGGCCCCTCTACTCATACCGGACGCACTTTAGAAACAGGCCCTCCGCCGGCGCTGTAAAGCCCGCCTGTTCTCGATCCAGGCTCTTAAATATCTCCTCAGCCGACTCGGGCGTCCGCCTGTGAAGCCCTGCCTCCAGCAAGGTTCCAGTGAGAATCCTGACCATATTGTAGAGGAAGCCGTCCCCGGTAAAGGAAAGCTCCACTACGCTTCCATTCTGCTCTATCTCTATACTCTGCAGGGTACGCACGGTTGATTTTTTCGTCCGCTTCAGAGAGGAAAACCCCCTGAAGTCGTGGGTTCCCTCAAGCACAACCGCCATCTGCCTCATGGCGCCGATATCCAGCTTCTCTCCGAGTCCGTACGCGTACTTCCGTTCAAACACATTCTTTTTTCCCGCCGTTTCAACCCGGTAAAGGTATGTCTTCGACACTGCGCTCAAACGGCTGTGAAAACGCTCCAGAACCTCCTCTGCCCCGATTACGGCTATATCCTCCGGAAGATATCGATTCAGGTACTCCATGACTGCCTTCGGAAGCCCGTCTGAGCCGTGAAAGCTGTCAAAGATTTTTAAAAATTCCGGATTTTTGTTGTTTTTCAAGCAGTTCTCATCCAGATGAACGTTTGCCGTCTGGCCCAGAGCATGAACTCCCGCATCTGTGCGGCCGGAGCCGTGCACCAGGATCGGCTCCCCCGTCATTTTCTCCAGAATGCTCTCCAGCTTTCCCTGAATGGTGTTCTGACTGTTTCCCTGCTTCTGCCATCCCCCGTACCGGCTTCCGTCGTACTGAAGGATTAATTTGATATTTCTATACACTGAATCATTCTCCTATTTATTTTATTCTATTCGTTTGACGCGGCGCAAAGCTGCGGCGGCCAGAAAGAAAAAAACAGTTCCAGCCGCAGCCCCTCCCATATCCAGCCACACGTCGCTGATCTGTCCGGAACGGCCCGGCGTAAACAGCTGAAGCGTCTCGTCTATCAGCGGAACCGCCGCCGTCAGACACAGCTGTCCCAGAACTCTTCCCTCTCTTTTGAGTCCTGTGCCGTTCAGGCTCTGGGTCAGAAGCATTCCCAGGATAAAATACTCCCCAAAATGAGCACATTTTCTGACCACGTGCTCTGTAATCCAGGGCGCGGCAAGTCCAAGCTCTCCCAGCACACCGTGAATCAGCCTGAGAACTGAGCTGCTCTCCTGGGACGACAGCGCCGCCGGAGTCAGGGAATTAAAATAAATAAACGCTACATATAAAAGCAGCGCCGCGTGCCAGCCTATCTGTCTCTTCATATCTTAAATCACAATCATTCTCCCTCTGTTTTCTTAATGCTTTATTATAGTACAGGAGAAGTGGAAAGTAAAGAAGCCTTCAAAAGCGTCTCCCGGCCGGCTTTTCATCGTCAGCCGTCTTTCCGCCAATAATAGTTTGAAATTTATACATATTTGTATTGTTTTTTCTATCTTTTTATCCATTCATATTCTTTGCCAAAATTTTTTTCTATTTTTCCCCTCGTTTCGTCCTTTTGACGAAGCGCATAAACAGGCGGTTAAACCTGCTATTATTGTCTGTTTATAGAGGAAAAATTGTTTCAAAAAAGGTACAAAAAATCATTTTTCACCTATTGACAATTCAATTTCCGGTGCTATACTGAGTGCATTCAAAGGGAACGTGCCTTTGAATCACAGCAGAAATTCAGCGGATGCATTACACCTGCTGCTCTGCACACTAATCATAAAAGCAAACATAAAAGTAAGGACAATACTCACTTGAAAGGATGGTAACTATGTCTGAGAACGATAAGAAGGATTTAATTCACGAGGTAAACGTAGCGTCTTCCCTCTATAGCTTTGATGCAGAAACAAAAACAGCGGAGGCTGAGCACAAGCATCCGGCTGAGGGAACTCTGGAGAGAGAGCTGACCGACGTTTCCCTGCTTTACAACCTGGAGACAAAGAATAAATAAAAGCATAGGATATAAAAAGAGAGGGTACCGCTCAAGCGTCTGATTTGATGCTCCGGCAAGGCGGAAAATCTCCCCCTTATATCCTGCCGCTTGGTGTGGTATAGTAAAGAAAAAGGGAAGCCACAGAAGCGGCCTGCCCCTTCAAAAACTAACAAGCTGCGCCGTTACAAACGGCAGGCCGTCAACTATTCGCGGTAGTTGGCGGCCATTTTCTTTTATCCTTGAAAATCTCGGATAACAAAGACCAACAAGGGCAGCAATGAATATAAAAAACTGAATAGAAAAGGGAGCTATGAAAAACTGAAATCTTTTTTTACAGTCCCCTGTATCTAAAATTGAAATCTTTTTGCGAAAACAAAATCTTCATTGGTAAGTAATACACACATATCATTATTCTTATATTCTAAAACATTAATTGTAATTAAATTATCCTCTGTAATAAGCGGTGTGTCTGAAGCTTGCAAATCAATTTCATAATATTCTTGGTATTCCCCATTATTTAATGAAAAAGGAATTGGTTCAAAATTATCTAATAAATAGAAATTACAATTTTGGTCTGTATTAGTCAGATAAGCAATATCCAAATAAAACTGTGTTTTAGATGAATCCGAGTCCAATGCTAAACTATCTTCTCCAGAAAGAGACTTTACATATATAGCTAGTTGTGTATCAATATATGAATTATTTACATTAAAACAAAAAATTTCAATTATTACAAAACATAAAGTTGAAATTCCTAAAAATATTTTTTTACATTTCATTTTATTCTTTTATTTTCACTAACCTATTATAAAAATCAAGGTGAGGATTGATAACCTCGATTAAATTCTTTTCTATTAAAAATTTAATCCGTCCCTCAATCCACCATTGTGGAATAAATAAATGCAGAAAATGTATGTTACTAATTAATCTACTTATTTTTTGAATTTGGCCTTTTAGCTGGAAAAGGATTAAGGAGTCGAAAAAGTCTTCTCCTACTCCTATTAGCTGTCCATTCAGAAGCGTGCGGATAGGACAATTTTCTACTATGAGTTTTCCCCATTTTTCAAGATATAGCCTTTTGAGGAGAGGAGATAGTTGCACTGCGAATTCGTTTTTTACTGCAGGATACGTTTTTTTACTAAGTTTATAATCATCCCAATAATAACAGTATTTAATTTTATAGCTGTTAGCGCTTTTTTGCGTTACTTGAAAGGCGGGAAGAGAAATAATAAATAGGTTGTTACTTTTATTATGAAAAAAATACACCAGATAATATAGAATACATAAAGAATCAGGTGATAAATTTAACCAGATAAAGACATCTTCTTCAGGTGGAATCTCTTCTAGCTCTTTCATGGACTTTTTTAATAAGCCCCAATCAGTTTCTAGTTCTTCTAAATATTCTGTACTATCAAAGCCTTTATTTATCATCGTTTTTAAATAAGCTTTCCGTTCATAACATTCTGGGCTAGAAAAAAGATGCCCTATAGATAATTTCGCAGGAAAAACACAAAAATATTCTTTTGAAAGCTTATTCAAAAAGTTGTATTCCGATAATTCACAAACTATATTCATATTTTCCTCATTTTAAATATTAATACGAAAATTTATCAAATCTTTTTTTCTATCTCTTTATAATGCATGACAAAAAAATAACCATTTCAAAATTATAAACCAAATATACTCTAATTGTCGGAAAATGTCAATATATCTTTATTCTGATAATATACCAAGATAAAGTCAGAAAAATATTGTCATATAAAATATTGTCAGACTCTACCAAAAGTTGATACTGGGACTATTTCCTAGCACCACTTTTCTTTATATAATGATTCTTCTGCCAAAATCCCAGAAAACTCGAGAAGTTCACTAGACTTTTCCAATATACTGGGTATAACGAAATCCATGCTGCTCCTTTACTGTTCCAAAAATCCGTTCGCTTGTTTCTTTCCTCTGTTCATAAATCTCTTTGTTTCTGATATCTTCTGCCATTTCCATGTACTCTTCCCAAATATGACGTATCACTGTCTTCACATATTTTTTACTTTCCGTACATTTATGGAGTCTTGGCAATTGGCACACACTTCTCCGCGGCTTTGGTATTCTTTATATCCATCCCCGTTCACAGTACGATATAATATCCAATTTTCCAGGCATAAGTAACAATCATAAGCCTCGTCATATATACTCGTATTTACGAAAAAATCCTTGAGCATGGGGCTTTTGTATAGAAACAATGGTTCAATTCCATTCGTCAACAATTCACGGGAAATCGCCTGATTTCGCTCACTGGCATCCATTACGAGCATCGCAGGACCGTAATTCTTTATCTTATCACCCCTTTCCGTAATTTTCCTTTTTCTATCTTTTCCCAATTTTCAACGTCTTTTTCCTAGTGCAGTCCCCGAAATAGTCCCTAAAATCCCTTGACTTTGCAGCACGTGTAAAAAGTAAACTTCTATCTTCCTGTATTTTAATGCGTAACTACACAGAAAAAGCCTCGTTTCGAAGAGACCGCCGGGGCCGTCTCCGCGTCGATGAGCGAGGCACAACCGGTATTTTTTCCGTGTACGCGAAAAAATCTTTTTTGTCGAGGCCTCCTATCCTTCCCCTTCTGGTTCCACGCTCAACGTGGGCTTAAACTGAGCACTCGTTAAAGCCACTCAAATTTGCGCGGTTTGCAGGTGTAGAATTTCCTACAGTGGTTCTTCCTGGCTCCAGGTCAGAAAAAAGGCGGCAGGCTTTTTATTCACCCACTGCCAGCTCGTAATAATGTATTCTACTACATTTTCCATTGCAATAACACACACAAAAACATTTGTTATATCCATCTGCAAATACTTTTATATGTGTTATAATAAGACAGTCAGGGCTACTATTCCGGCAGCCCCGGCGCTTCCTGAAATCAATAGATAGGAGATATGAGAGCATGAAAAAAACAGAACGCTATTTCTATCCGGCTGTATTCACTTATAAACCAGAACAGGAGATTGCAGTTACTTTTCCAGATTTAGACGCTGCCACAAGTGGAGAAAATGAAGACGACGCGCTTATTTCTGCCCGCGAACTGCTCGGCTGCGTTCTCTATGGCCTGGAAGAGGACGGGGAAGAAATTCCTGCGCCTACGCCGCTTTCATTAGTTGACACACAAAGCAGCGAACGCGCTGTACTGGTTGACGTATACATGCCTTCCATCCGTATGGCTCAAGTAAACCGCTCTGTAAATCGGACTGTAACGCTTCCGGCTTGGTTAAACGCCGCCTTAGAAAGAAACGTGAATTTTTCCCAAATCCTTCAAGACGCGTAAAAAAAGAATTGCATTTAGGCTAATCAAAAAGACACCAGGTGGAGGCACTGCTCCGGAAGGCACAAAAAAAGTGCAGTCCCCGAATAGTCCCCAAAAACAAAAAAAGACACCCTTTTCCGGGTGTCTCTTCTTTTCCACAAACAAGAAAAAAACCTTGATTTACAAGGGTTTCAAGCGGAGACGGTGGGATTCGAACCCAACCTAGGTTCTTATAAAATCAAGGCCTATGCAGTATCGTGTTGCATTTCGTGTTGCACGCATTATTAAAACCTAAAAAGATGATACAATATTTTGGGAAAGCAGAGAAACATTTCTCTGCTTTCCTTATTTACATACACTCTATACTCTTAAACTACTTCCCCGTCCTCCCGAATCCGGTCTGGCATCAGCATCCATCCGTTAAAATCAAAGCAGTAACATTTTCCATCGATGACTTCCAGGCGCCCCGCCGGATAGGTATAGCCTGGGCGTAGATACCACCACTGGCCGCCCTCAAGGATCCAGCCCTGGAGGTAATCGGCACTGATCCAGCCCTTGTCTGTCCGGAACCACCGCTCTGAGCTGTACATGGCCTTTTCGGTCGGTGCCACCCGGTCTCCGCTGTGGTATCTGTCTCCTGTATCAGATCCACCTGGAGCATCGCGAACGACCAGGGAGGAGGCTGTGACCTCTACCTGCGCTGTGCCGGTGCTGATGGGCTGGTACATCCACTCTGTTTTTGGTGCTGTCAGCGCAGCTTTGAAGGCCTCCCAGGTGTGGGCTGTGTGGTTGTACACGTAAGGGTTCGGGCAAATCTTCCCTGTTACGTCATAATGACGCATCACACGATCTGCCGGAATACCATATTTCTCCATCAGCTCCCTCGTCAGCTTTATAGCCGCCTGAACGGTAGCATCTTCGAAGTACCAGTCCCGGCTGTCTGCTGCCTGGCTTCCTTTATTCCTGACACACAGCTCAATACCGATACTGTTGGAATTCCGACATTCCGGATGCCGATAAGACTTCGCCCCGCAGTGCCAAGCAATGTCCCCATCCTCTACGCTCTGCCAGATTTCTCCGCTAAACCCTACATAGTAATGTGCGCTGGCTCCGATATATTTGCTGGCATAATACCGGCAATTGGCCTCTGCTCCGCCGGTGGCGCCGACATAGTGGATCACGATGTACTTGATACGGTTGGCATCACCCAGACGATTCAGGTTGTACGGCGTCAGGAACTTATTAATCTTCATCGCTGATCCCCTCCTTTCCGTCTGGCCCCATCGCATCTGGATCGATGGCTGCCTGGAAGTCCTGCAGTGCTGTTTCCGATGCTTCCCTGACCTCCTCCTGAAGCTCTGTAAACCGCTTGTCGCCAAGATCTGCTCTCTGCATACTCTTTACCATATAGGCTCCTTTCCGGGAGGCCCGAAGGCCTCCCACCTGTTGCGACGTCGGAACTATTTCCCTGGGCCAACCGGCGTGTTTCCACCGCCTAAGCCTGGACCGACTGGCGTATTGCCTAATCCCTCTAGGCCAGGGCCTACCGGTGTGTTTCCCTTACCCTCTGCTGCGGGGCCTGTAGCTCCAACGTCACAAGTACAGTCTGCAATCGGCTCAGGGATGTGGGTTCCTGCCTTCTCCTGGTCAAATCCGTTCTCTCCGTGTACTGGGCATTTGTGTGTTCTACTCATAGTTTGAGTCCTCCTTAAAAAATATTTTTGTATAAAAAGAACGTCCCTGATTAAAAGGACGCTCTAATTATCAGCAAGCTATACATTGACTTTTCAGACAAAAAAAGGTATGATGAATACAGCTAAGAAATGTGAGAAGTTTCCATGCAGTAAAAGAACCCCTCAGAGTTGCCGCTCTGAGGGGTTCTTGCTCGTTACGGTGAGCTATTCCGATTATGCTGATGCTGTCTATCTATTTCTGTCCAGCCATTTGCATATGTAGTAGCCAACTACACTTGCTCCGACAGAAACAAGAAATGTGAGAAGTATTTCTTCCATACAGTATCACCTCCCTTCTGCTGGAGGTTCGACAGCGAAGAGCATTATATCATAAATTTCAGTATGATTCTACTCTTTTTGACACATTTGCGTCTGCTCTGGATCACCCGCCGAAGCTGCGGGAGATGAATGGATCACCTCCTTCCCAGCTGTTTTACTGCCTGGTTAATTCCTGTGGCCGCCAGACCGGATGCAATGCCGACCGCCGCCGCGTTGATTACATCCTGAGCCGGAAAATCCGGCATTACAAACATACCAGCTACTCCCAGCGCAGCTCCGGCGCATCCGCAGACTACGGGAATCACCTCATTCTTTACCTTCTCAGATGCCTTCATTCCCATGCCTGCCAGATAGCAGATCATCGTGATTCCTGCCACGCTTGCAATTCCAAAATCCATAGTTTTCTCTCCTTCCTTACCTGAAGAATATCGCTCCAATCGCCCCTGCTGCCGCCCCGATGAGCCCGGTGATCAGACTCTCCCATCGGTTTCCCGGCTTTTCCTTCAGCTCTGCCACATCCTTTTTCACTTCCCCAACCGCCTGCCCCAGATGCTTAATCTCTGCCGTCTGGGCCACCATCTGCTGGGCCAGACTGTGGACTGCATCCACAATTCTCTGCACTTCATCCATGCGGTGCTTCAGCGATCCAATCTCGTTGCGATACCGTTCCAGCGCAATTTCCACTTCCGACTGTGTCACCTTTTTCACCTCCTTCCTAATTTCAGGGTAAAAAAACAGCATATACGTATCTTGTAATTCAAATACGCATATGCTATAATGCCAGTAGGCAAAGAGAAG
>OBYG01000857.1_pt1 | contig 17936 bp, 15 predicted proteins | sample 1538201 | NCBI WGS metagenome assembly OBYG01 (sample SAMEA2580177, study PRJEB22360) | human gut metagenome | biome: human gut; feature: human-associated habitat; material: faeces | place: Denmark | collected 2008/2010 | reverse complement strand
TCACGCCCGCTGGAAGAGGCAGGATTGGACCGCAGCAGCCTGCACTGCGTCCATTGCAGCGCTTTTACCCTGGAAGAAGGCGCGCACTGCATGGAACAGCTGCTCCAGCAGAGCCCGGAACTGGATGGCGTGATCTGCGTCACCGATGTGGTGGCCTTGGGCGCATGGGGCGTACTGCGGAAAGCGGGCCGCCAGATCGGGCAGGATATCGGTCTGGCAGGCATCGGGGACAGCTGGGCCAGTGCGGTGGTGGAACCGGGTCTGGCTACGGTACAGTTCCAACAGCAGCAGGTGGGGGTGGAAGCTGCCCGGATGCTGGTGCAGATGATCGGCGATAAAGCCCATGACCAGAGCAAAAACCTGGTGCGTCAGATGACGTTGGGGTATACCGTGCTGGAACGCGGCTCCCTGTAATAAAAATGCGGGTGTGGAAAGGAAAGAGGAATATGCCAGAGCAGAAGCTGATCTTTTTGGATATCGACGGCACCCTTCTGCCGCCGGGGGAGATGGTGGCACCGGACAGCGCCATTGCAGCGGTGCGCCGTGCGCAGGCGGCGGGGCACAAGGTGTTTCTGTGCACCGGCCGCAATTACCGTATGACAGCCCCCTTGCTGGACCTTGGCTTTGACGGCTTTGTGTGCAGTGCAGGGGGGTATGTGGGCTGCGGGGATCAGATCCTGGTAGACCTGCCCTTGCCTGCACAGCAGGTGCAGGGGCTTTGTGAGGTGCTGGAGAAAAACGGAGTGGAGTGTACGCTGGAAGCCCGGGATGACCCCTTTGGCGGCCAGCGGATGCTCCGGCGCTTTGAGACGCTGCTGAACAAACCGGGCCGCAGACTGAACAGCGAGGCCGAGCGCTGGCGCACAGCCATGAAACAGGGGATGACCCTGCGCCCGCTGTCCGACTACCAGGGGCAGCCCGTCTATAAGGTGGTCTATATTGCACCGGACGAGGCATCCCTGGCGGAAGCCCGCCGCCAGTATGAGCACCAGTTCTTTTTCTGTGAGAGCCGCATGGAGCTGACAAGCTCGGTGATCAACGGGGAACTGATCGACCGCCGGTTCAGCAAAGGGGAGGGCATCCGGGCCATCTGCCGGTATCTGGAGCGTCCGCTGTCGGATACCATCGGCTTTGGCGACAGCGACAACGACCTGGCTATGGCCGATGTGGTGGGCATCAGCGTCTGCATGGCCAACGGCTCCGAGAGCCTGAAGCAGCGCTGCCAGCGCATCTGCCCCGCTGTGACAGAGGACGGCATTGCCCGGGCTTTTGCAGAGCTGGGCCTGGGCTGAAAATAAATTTTCTTTTTCCTCTTGACTCTGACGCTGCGTCAGGGTGTATCATCCTGTCAGACGGGAGGTGAGCAGGATGTGGACGGTCAGTCAGATGAGCCGGATCAGCGGGGTCAGTGTGCGCACACTGCACCATTACGATGCGATCGGGCTGCTGAGACCCAGCCAGCTTTCCCCGGCGGGGTATCGCTTGTACGACCAGGCGGCGCTGGAGCGGCTGTATCTGATCCTGCAATTCCGGGAGCTGGAGTTCCCCCTGCGGGAGATCCGGTCTATGCTGGATGCACCGCAGTTTGATGCTAAGGATGCGCTGGAAAAGCAGATCCACCTGCTGGAACTGCGCAAAGCCCGGCTGGACCGCCTGATCCACCAGGCCCGTCAGATCCAAAAGTCAGGAGTGAACAGTATGAGTTTCAAATCATGGGATAAGACCGAGATGCAGCGTTACGCTGCGGAGGCAAAGCGCCGCTGGGGCGCCACCGATGCCTACCAGGAGTATGAGCGCCGGGCGGCAGACCAGTCGGCGGATCAGGCAGAACAGGACGGGGCTGGGCTGATGGCTCTGTTTGCAGAATTCGGAGCCCTGCGGGATGCTTCCCCGGCTGGCCCGGAGGCCCAGGCGCTGACAGCCCGGCTGCAGCAGTACATCACCGACCATTATTACACCTGCACCAAGCAGATCTTGCAGTGCCTGGGGCAGATGTACACCGCAGGCGACAGCATGACCCAGAATATCGATGCGGCCGGCGGCCCCGGTACCGCAGAGTTTGCAGCACAGGCCATCCAATATTTTTGTTCCCAGTCTTAAGGGAAACTTTCCGGGCGGAAGCGAGGGCGCTTTCGTCCGTTTTTTTGTGAAAAGCCGAGTACAGTCCTTGCCCTGACCGGTCAGGTGTGCTACACTAAAATACAACAGAAACTGTCTCCTCTTACCAAAAGGGGAACAAGAAAGTGGAGGATCTGGATCTTGAGATCATCATCTTTGTTAAAGCGCGGAGCAGCCCTTTTGCTGGCTGCGGTGCTCTGCCTGACCGTGCTTGCCCCGGCAGCCCTGGCGGAAGGCGAACCTGTCCCGGCGGATCCGGCTGCGGGTCCTACCACGATCGGTGGTGCAAACACCACGCTGATTCCCTCGGAGGACGAAAACTGCCTTGCTTGGCTGTTTGGCGATAAGATCACGGTGCCTTATTTGAACATCAAGGAGAAGGGTCTGCGCCGGAATGTTCGTCTGGACCTTTTGGATTGTCTGGTGGGCATCACCTATACAGAGCTGGGTGCCATCGGCAGCTATATGTCCCCTGCCCAGGCTGCCCAGGCGTGGAAAGCCCAGGCTGTGGCGGTACACTCCTACCTGGAGTATCACAAGCAGTATGGCTCGGCTTCCAATGCGCTGATCTATACCCCGGTCAACCAGATCCCCGCAGCTACCCGTAAGGCTATGCGGGATGCCATCCGCCCGGTAAAGGATGAGATCTTGACCTATAAGGGCAGCGTCATCGATGCTGTATGGTCGGCCAGTGCAGGCTACAACCCCCAGACCGGCGTTTATGGCACCTGCTCTGCAAAGGATGCCTGGGGTACCGATGTGCCGTACCTGCAAAGCGTGGAAAGCCCCTATGAGGAGCAGTACCACAACATCCTGCGCCGTGTCATCGGCAAGGACTATCGTTATACCGAGTACAACGACAGCCGCACCGGTGAACCGTATGTCAGCGCAGATACCTCCAACAAGAGCCTGGGCGGCTTTGTGCAGTATGATACCTTTGTGTCCAACGGACGCAAGTACCGCTACATCAGCCAGTTCGTCTCCTCCCGCTACTGCTTTGACTTTGGCATGGATGCAGCGGGCACACCCTGCATGAACTATTATGGCTTTGGCCACGGTGTGGGTATGAGCCAGTGCGGTGCTGTGGGCTATGCGGTGGAGCAGAATATGAACTACCGGGACATCCTGCACCATTACTATCAGGGTGCCTCCATCGAGACCCCCGGCGGTCTGTTCGACTGGCTGTTTGGCTGGCTGCGCTGAACCGGATCTCTTTACAAAAAAGTACTTGAATTGGCCCGCGCGAGCAGCGCGGGCCAATTCAGAGTTTAGAGCAGAGAGCTGCCGTGCATCAGCAGAATGGGGGCACTTCTCAAACACACCTGAATTTGGTATACTATACACAACTGGTCCTGCAGCCGCTCGGCGGCTCAAGCAACAGGACTCATTGACAGGAGGGGCAAAAGAACAGAATGCAGTCGCAGGAAAATACGACCCGGGCGCAGCGCCGCCGCTGCCGCCAGATGGCACAGCGCATCATGGCAGAGCTGTGCCCGAAAACGATCTGGATGCCGTGCGGGGACAGCCCGTTGGCCCAGGCGCTCAGCGCCGCAGGGGCGCAGGTGGCGGCAGACCCGCAGCCGGTGCAGACCCAGCTTACCGTGGTGGAGGACCCCGCTTGGGCGCAGGTGCCGGATGCCTTGTCAGGCCCCTTGCTGCTGGTGGCAGCAGACAGCCCGCTTTTGTCCAGCTGGACCGATACGCTGGCAGAGCGGGGGTATTATCGTGATTTCAGCTGGAAAAACCGGGGCCGCACGCAGCCGGCGGCGCTCTACCGGCAGGCCGATGTCCTGCCTGCGCCTCAGGCGCTGGCCCAGGGCTATGAGCAGGAGCTGGACTCTGTGCGGGAGAACCTGGCCCGCGCCCAGCATCAGCTGGAGGAGCAGGATGCCCAGCTTCAGCGCCTGCGCAGCGATCTTTCGCTCAGCCGCAGCCACGAGCAGCAGCTGGAAAACGCCCTGGCACAGGTCACTGGCTCTAAGTTCTGGAAGATCACCTGGCCGGCCCGTTATCTGGTCAGCAAGACCCGGCAGGTCTGCCGCACCTTCCCGCCTTTTGTGTTCCTGGCATCGCTGCGGCGGCTGGGTCTTGCGGGGGTCCGTGCCCAGATGGAAGCACGGCGGGAGTATGCTGCGCTGTTCCCGGGCAAGACCCTGCGTGCAGATCAGTTTGCGCCGGTGGACCTGCTGGTGCGCCAGGTGCATAACCAGCCCCGGGCGCCAAAGATCAGCGTGATCGTGCCGATGTACAATCCGCCGCTGGAGTTTTTGCAGCAGCTGCTGGATTCGGTGCGCAACCAGACCTATCAGAACTGGGAGCTTTGCCTGGCGGATGCGGGCACCGATGAAGCTGCGTCCCGCATGGCAGGTGCCGCCGCCGGGGGGGGGCCGCATAAAATCCAGCTGCCGCAGCAGCGGAGGACCCGCGCATCCTGTACCGTAAGCTGGAAAAGAATGAGGGCATTGCCGGCAACACCAACCAGGGCTTTGCGATGGCCAGTGGTGTGTTCTTTGCGCTGCTGGATCATGACGACCTGCTGCACCCCTGTGCGCTGTGGTATGCAGCGCGGGCGATTGCAGAGCAGGGCGCAGATTTTGTCTATACCGACGAGGCCACCTTTGAAGGCAAGGTGGATAATGTGGTGCTCTACCACTTCAAGCCGGATTTTATGGTGGATAACCTCCGCTCCAACAACTATATCTGCCACCTGTCGGTATTCAGCCGTGCGCTGATGGAAGCCGCAGGCGGCCCCGAGCGGGAAGCCTACAACGGCAGCCAGGACTATGATCTGTTCCTGCGCCTGACCGAGATGGCCCGCTGCATCGTCCATATCCCCCATGCGCTGTATTATTGGCGTTCCAGCCCGGGCAGCACGGCGGCGGATATCTCGGCCAAGACCTACTGCATCGATGCCGGTATTGCGGCGCTGCGGTCCCACTACCAGCGTCTGGGTGTTGCAGTGGAGGATGTCAGCCTGATCCCGGAGACGCCCGGCTATTATAAGACGGATTATGTGATCGACCGCCCGGGCCGGGTCAGCATCCTGATCCCCACCTGCGACCATGCGCAGGATCTGGAGACCTGCGTGGAGTCCATTTATGCCCGCACCACCTACCCGGATTTTGAGGTGCTGCTGATCGAGAACAACAGCAAAGAGGAGGCCACCTTCCAGACCTATGCCCGGCTGCAGAAACGCCACCCGGAAAATCTGCGGGTGCTGACCTGGCAGGGCAAGGGCTTCAATTACAGTGCGCTGAACAACTTTGGCGAACAGTATGCTACGGGCGAGTATCTGCTGCTGCTGAACAATGATACCGAGGTGCTGACCCCCCGCTGGCTGGAAGAAATGGTGATGTATGCCCAGCAAAAGCGGGTGGGCTGTGTGGGCGCCAAGCTGCTCTATCCGGATGATACCGTGCAGCACGCAGGTGTCGGCCTGGGCATCGGCGGCGTGGCAGGGCACCTGCATAAGTACTTCCCCGCGGCATCCGATGGCTATATGGGGCGCTTGAACTATGTGCAGGACGTGTATGCGGTCACTGCCGCCTGCCTGCTGGTGCGCACCGAGATCTATCAGGCGGTGGGCGGCTTGGACGAGAGCTTTGCCGTGGCATTCAACGATGTGGATTTCTGCGTCCGTGTGCGGGAAGCTGGGTATACCAATGTGTTCACGCCCTTTGCGCAGCTTTATCATTACGAGAGCAAGAGCCGCGGTCAGGAGGATGATCCTGTAAAGCAGCGCCGCTTCCAGGGCGAAGTGCTGCGGTTCCAGCAGCGGTGGGGCAAACAGCTGTCAGCAGGCGACCCCTGCACCAACCCGAACTTTGACATCCAGCGGGAGGATTTCAGCCTGAAGATCCTGCCCCTGGAGTAAGAAAGGAGGCTCCCTGTGGAGCTGAGCGCAACCATTGTGGTCTACAATCACTGGCAGGAGGCTTTGACGGCTGCAGCCACGGTTTTGGACTGTACCCGGCGCCATCCGCTGACCCTTTATCTGGTGGACAATGCCAGTCCTGACGGCAGCGGCCCCCAGCTGGAGCAGGCAGCGCAAGGGCTGACCACCCGCCCGGGGCAGGTGGTACGGGTGATCTGCCGCTCCCGCAACCAGGGCTTTGGCGCAGGGCATAATACCGTGCTGCCGCAGCTTTCCAGCCAGGTGCATTTTATCCTGAACCCAGATATCCAGTTGATGGAGGATACGCTCTCCGACCTGGCAGAGTGGATGGAGGCACACCCCGATGTGGTGATGGCGCGGCCGGGGCTGCAATTCCCGGACGGCCGTATCCAGGCTCTGCCGCTGCGCCGGTGCAGCTTGCGGGCCATGGTCTACCGTCAGCTCCCCATGCTGAAATTTTGGTCCAAGTACAACGATGCCTATTTGATGGCAGATGCGGACCTGACCCAGCCCACCGAGATCCAGTTCTGCACCGGCAGCTTTTCTGCGGTGCGCACAGAGGATTTCTGTGCAGTGGGCGGCTTTGATGAAGGGTATTTCATGTATGTGGAGGATGCAGACCTGACCCAGAAGATGATGCAGCGGGGCAAGGTCTATCTGGTGCCGCAGTACACGGCTGTCCACGCCTGGCACCGGGCGGCCCACCGCCAGCTGCGGCCCTGTTTGTGGCAGACCCGCAGTCTGCTGCGCTATTTCCGCAAGTGGGGCTTTCGGTGGTAAAAAACATTTTGCCGTGCAGGTGGAAAAGCGCAGGAAAAAACAGCTGCGCTGACTCGGCAGAGCAAGCAGACCCCTGCTCAGGTGAAGAGAAAACGTCCCAACCGGCTTTAAGGTGAAAAAATTGCTCTTGACTTTATAGAAATAAAGCGTATAATGCAATCAAACCGATGAGGCGGAAGAGAACCTGCACAGCGTACCCCTAGAGAGCCCGGAGGATGGAAACGGGCGGCAGCGGGGCAGGACTTCGTGGGCCGCCGAGGGCCGGGCAAACGGGCAGCGCAGTGCTGCGCTTAGTAGCTTAGGACGGAAGCCACCGTTACAGGGCAGGGGAGTGTTGGCTCTCCGTGAGGGGCTCTGTACAGAAAAAACAGCAGAGCAAACAAGGTGGCACCGCAGACCGGGGATCCGTGTCTGTCCTTGTGGAAACACACAGGGAGCGGGCTGCTGTACAAATGGAAAAGCAAGGACCTGTTCCCAGGAGGGAGCGGGTCCTTTTTTGTTGCCCGCCCCAAGGAAAGGAGCAGCCATGATGGATACCATGAACAAGATCTCTCGCCGCAGCTTTATGCAGGGCACACTGGCCTGTGCAGCCGTCTCTGCACTGGGTCTGGCGGGGTGCAGCAGCGCCCCGGCTTCCGGCTCGGCTTCGGGGTACAAGGTGGGCATCGTCAACTATGTGGACCACGCCTCGCTGAACCAGATCGTAGATTCCCTGAAGAGCCGTCTGGATGAGCTGGCGAAGGAAAAAGGCGTTGTGTTTGATTACGCCAAGTACGAATCCAACGCACAGGGCGATCAATCCAACCTGAACCAGATCGGCGCGGACCTGGTGGCAGATCAGGTGGATGTGATCGTGGCGGTGGCTACCCCTACCGCTGCCACCATGCTGGCTGCTGTGGAGGATACCGAGATCCCGGTGGTCTATTCGGCCGTTACAGACCCGGAAGCCGCTGGCTTTGCGGGGGAACCCAATATTACCGGCACCTCCGATGCGCTGAATACCAATGCGATCATGGAACTGATCCTGGCATTGAACCCGGATCTGGACCGGCTGGGCCTTTTGTACGACCTGAGCCAGGACAGCTCTAAACAAGCCATTGCGGACGCCAAAGCGTTCTGCGATGCCAAGGGCATCCAGTATATTGAAAAAAACGGCACCACGACAGCCGAGGTGCAGATGGCGGCAGAAGCGTTGATCGCTGCCGGGGTCAAGGCAGTGTTTACACCTACCGACAACACCATTATGACGGCAGAGCTTTCGATCTACGAGACCTTTATCCAGGCAGGGGTACAGCACTACACCGGGGCGGACAGCTTTGCGCTGAATGGTGCGCTGGTGGGCTACGGCGTGGACTACGTCCAGCTGGGGGAGGCTACCGCTGAGATGGCGGCGCAGCTGCTGTGTGACGGCAAGACCCCCGCAGAGCTGCCGTATCAGACCTTTGACAGCGGCATCGCAGTCATCAACACCGAGACCTGCGCCGCTCTGGGGCTGGACCTGGAAACAGTGAAAGAGGCATTTGCCCCCTACTGCACTGACCTTCTGGAGGTAGTGACTGCCGAGGAGTTTGCATAAAAGCGGGTCATGTGCTGACCCCGATTCTTGTAAGGAGCCGATCATGTTAGCAAGTATCTTTTCCGTCAATGTGATCCAGACAGCGCTGGAGCTGGGCTGCATCTATGCTTTGGTGGCCCTGGCGTTGTTTCTCAGTTACTCTGTTTTGAACATTGCAGACCTGTCCACCGACGGCTGCTTTACGTTGGGCTGTGCCGTGGCCTGTCAGGTGGCGCTGACGGGACATCCCTTTCTGGCGCTGCTGGCGGCTATGGGAGCAGGCGTCTGCTCTGGGTTTATCACGGCTTTTTTGCAGACCCGTCTGGGTGTGGAGAGCATCATGGCCGGCATTATCGTCAACACCGGGCTGTATACCATCAACCTGGCGGTAATGGGGTTCTCCTCTACCATGTCTCTGGTCAAGACCGAAACCGTGTTTTCCTTGGCAAAGGATGCGCTGGGCTTTACCGGCAGCTGGTATAAGCTGGTGCTGGCAGCGGTGGTCATTGCGGCAGCCGGTGCAGCGATGTATGGCTTTCTGGGCACGAAACTGGGTTTGTCCATCCGTGCGACCGGCGACAATACCGCTATGGTGCGGGCTTCCAGCATCAACCCGGCGTTTACCATTACGGTGGGGCTGTGCATCTCTGGTGCGCTGACCGCCCTGTCCGGCGGACTGCTGGCGCAGTACCAGAAGAGCTGTGACATCAATGTGGGCACGGGGATGGTCACCATTGCATTGGCCTCTCTGATCATTGGCGAGACCCTGCTGGGCAAGCGCTCTATGCCGCAGCGCATCCTGGGCGTGGTATTTGGCAGCTGCTTGTACCGCTTTGCAGTGGCGGTGGCTCTGCGGTTCGACGTGCCGGCTGCAGCGATGAAACTGGTGTCGGCCCTGATCGTGGCGGTGGCCATTGCAATGCCCGCTGTCCGCGCCCACTTTGCATTTGAAAGGCGCCGCCATACTGCCGCCCGGAAGGAGGGAAATTGACCATGGAGATGCTATCCATCCAGAACCTGCACAAGACCTTTAACCCGGGCACGGTCAACGAAAAAGTGGCCCTTTCCGGTGTGGATCTGGAGCTGGCGGCGGGGGATTTTGCCGCTCACGTCGAACGCGGTCCAACGGCGCGCGAAAATCCCCCCTGTTCAATGCGATCACCGGCGGTTTCATTGCGGACGAAGGCAGCATCCGGCTGGGGGGCGAGGACATCACCTTTATGCCGGAGCACCAGCGCAGCAAGGTGATCGGTCACCTGTTCCAGGACCCGCTCAAGGGCACCGCGCCTCATATGACCATTGAGGAGAACCTGGCTTTGGCCTATCTGCGGGCAGGGACTGACCGTCACGCCATCTTCTCCCGGATCTCCCGCAAAGATAAGGAGCTGTTCCGGGAAAAACTGGCCCTGCTGGACATGGGATTAGAGGACCGGATGAAACAGCCGGTTGGGCTTTTGTCCGGCGGACAGCGCCAGGCGTTGACCTTGCTGATGGCTACGCTGGTCACCCCCCGGCTCCTGCTGCTGGATGAGCACACCGCCGCCCTGGACCCCGCCACAGCGGAAAAAGTTTTGGCACTGACCCAGAGCATCGTGGCAGAAAAAAAGATCACCTGCCTGATGGTCACCCATAATATGCATCAGGCACTGGAGTTGGGCAACCGCACCCTGATGATGGATGGGGGACGCATCGTGTTTGATGTACAAGGGGAGCAGCGCCATCGGATGACGGTGGATGACCTGCTGGAAAAGTTCCGGGAAAATGCCGGGCAGGCGCTGGATAACGACCGCATCCTGCTGAGCAAATAACACCAAAATAACAAGAGCCGCTGTACAGGACGCTCCTGCACGGCGGCTCTTTTCTGTGTTTGGTTTAGGAGAGGGGGAGAGCTTACTTCACGTAGTCCACAGTGTACTCGAAGCCGTACTCCTCCTGCAGCTTCTTCACCTCAGGCTCGCAGTCCTCGATGAAGGTAGGTGCATAGACGCTGGCGCCATTGTGGGTCTTTTTGTAGTCCTCCACGATCTGCTGCAGCTTGACCCAGCCCTCGTTGGCCTTGGCCTGGTCCACGCTGTCGGGGAAGTTGATGATGAATTCACGATGTTTGGGGATACGAGCTTTCATAATGGATCTCTCCTTAATATTTGGTGTGTGTATATCAAGAAACGTGCCGGCGGTTTTGTACCGCCCCACGCAGCTTGTGGGGAAAAATCGTTACAGCTGGAACACCCGGCGGGCATTTTCCGCTGTTTGGCGGAACACCTGCTCCGGCTCCACGCCTTTGATCTGGGCGATGTACTCGCCGATATAGCGGATCATGCTGCTGTCGCAGCGCCGTCCCCGCAGAGGTTCCGGAGCCATGTAGGGGCAGTCGGTCTCCAGCAGGATATTTTCCAGGGGCAGGGCGGCAATGGCCTTGGCTGCCCGCTTGGCCCCCTTGAAGGTACAGGCTCCGCCAAAGCCCAGCAGCATCCCTTGCTCTGCCAGCCAGACAGCGTCCTCGGCGCTGCCGGAGTAGCAGTGCAGCACCCCGGCGGGGCGGTACTGCTTCAGCAGGCGGTAGACGTCTGCATGGGCCTGGCGGTCGTGGACGATGATGGGCTTGCCCAGCTCCAAAGACAGCCGCAGCTCTGCTTCAAATAAGGCCAGCTGCGCATCCTTGGGTACAGGCCAATGGTAGTCCAGCCCGCACTCGCCCACTGCCACGACCTTAGGGTCATCGTAGAAAGGGGCCAGAGCACGCATCTCTGCGGCCCAGTCTCCACCGTATTCTGTGATGGTGGGGGCTGCGTCCTCCGGCCCGCAGTCCGCAGCAGGCAGCAGGCTTTCGGGATGGATGCCGATGGCGGCGTACACCCAAGGGTAACGGTGTGCCAGCTCCAAACAGCGGGGCGCATCTCCGGAGTGGGTGGCCTGTTCGCACACGCCTACCACCCCCTGGCTGGGCAGACTGTCCAGCAGGGCAAACCGGTCCGGGTCAAAGGCACGGGCGCTGTAATGGGCGTGGGTGTCAAAAATAGGGCCGATCATGCTGCGTCCTTTCTGGCCGGGGCTTTGTTTACCAGCCAGATGCCGACGCACACCAGCACCAGGGCAGCGATGTACTTCCACTCAAACAGCGGCTCGCCGTTGAGCAGAGCACTGAGCAGCACATTGACCACCGGGTTCACCAGACCAAACACCGCAATGCGGCTGACCGGGTTGTTTTTCATCAGCAAGGCCCACAGCACATACCCTGCGCCGCTGATGAAAGCCAAGATCAGCAGTACGCCGACTGCAGCCGGGCCGGTGGGGGACAGCCGCCCGCCCAGAGCCAGACCGATCAGCAGCAGGGCAAAGCCGCCCACGCCCAGATTCAGGCAGCATACCATAAAGCTGTCCGCCTTTTTGGTGACCGACTTGTTCCACGGCCCGGCCGAGGTAAAGATGACCGTAGCGGCCAGCATGCAGAACACGCCCCAGCCGCTGCCGCCGCCATGGTTGCCGATGGTGGCGACCAAGACGCCGGCAAAGCCGACTGTACAGCCCAGCGCTTTGGCAGGGGTCATGCGGTCTGCCTTGCCATAAACAAAATGCGCCAGGATCACACCCAGAAAGCTCTGGGTGCTGTTCAGGATGCCGCCAAAGGCGCCAGTAAGCATGGCAACTGCAATGTAATAAAAGGTGTATTGGGTCGTGGTCTGCCACAGACCCAGAGCGCAACATTCCAGTGTGAGCTTTTTGCTCTTGGGCAAAGCAGGGACACGCCCCTGCAAAATCAGGCTGGAGAAAAAGACCAGCACACTGCCAAGCATGAACCGCACGCCTGCAAAGCAGAGGATGGTGGGGGTGTCGCCGGATTGGATCTCAAACAGGCGGTATCCCAGTTTGATAAAGGGAAAGGCGGACCCCCACAGTGCGTTGCACAGGATGGCCAGCAGCACCGCCAGGACCGGCGTACCAAAGATACGGTCCAGCCGCACAGTGCGGGATAGAGATTTTTCGGTATTCATGATCCTCCTCGATCCTGAAAAAGGGGATGCGCTCCGTGATCAGTGGATGCGTGCCCCGGCGGGGACTTCCGGGCCGTAGAAGGCAATGGAGCAGCCGCCATCTGCGGTGTCTGCTGCCACGATCATGCCTTCGCTGACGTACTTGCCCTTCATCATCGGACGGGGGGCCAGGTTTGCCACGATGCCCACCTTTTTGCCCAGCAGATCCTCCGGCTTGTACCATTTGGCGATGCCGGACAGGATGCAGCGCTCCCGCTCGCCGTCAAACACGGTCAGGTGCAGCAGCTTCTTGCTCTCCTTCATGGTCTCGCAGGCACGGATCTCTGCTACCCGCAGCTCTACCTTGCAGAAGTCGTCAAAGCTGATCTCGGGCTCGTGCTCCTGCGGCTCAGCGGGGGCAGCCGGTGCAGCCTTGGCAGCTTCGGCTTCCTCCTTGGCCTTGTTGGCGGCCAGGGCGGCGGCACGGCGCTTCTCGTCCTCTTCTTTCAGGCGGGCGATCTCCTTGGCTACGTCGATGCGGGGGAACAGGGCATCGCCCTTGTGGACGGTGTAGCTCTCCTGTGCGCCGTAGGCAGCAGCCTCCAGCACCAGTGCGTCGGTGCCCAGGCCCAGCTGATCCATGATCTTGGGAGCCGTGGAGGGCAGGCAGGCATTCAGCAGGATGGCGCAGACACGCAGTGCCTCGCACAGGTGGTACAGCACGCACTCCAGACGCTGGGCATTGGCCTCGTCCTTAGCCAGCGCCCAGGGAGCCGTCTCGTCGATGTACTTGTTGGCACGCTGGATCACAGCAAAGATCTCCATCAGAGCCTGAGGGATGGTCAGGTTGTCCATGTCAGCAGTCACCTTGCCAGCCAGGGCATCGATCATGCCTTCCAGCTCAGTGTCGATGGCCTCGCTGCCGGGCAGCTTATGCACGGTGCCGCCAAAGTACTTTTCGCACATGGCCACGGTACGGCTGAGCAGGTTGCCCAGATCGTTGGCCAGGTCAGAGTTGATGCGGTTGATCAGTGCCTCGTTGGTGAACATGCCGTCGTTGCCAAAGGGGATCTCCCGCAGCAGGAAGTAACGGATGGCATCCACGCCGTAGCGGTCGCACAGGATCACCGGGTCAACTACGTTGCCCACCGACTTGGACATCTTGCCGCCGTTCATCAGCAGCCAGCCATGGCCAAACACCCGCTTGGGCAGGGGCAGATCCAGGGCCATCAGCATGGCAGGCCACAGAATGGTGTGGAAACGCAGGATCTCCTTGCCCACCATGTGCAGGTCAGCAGGCCAGAACTTCTTGTAGTCGTCGTAGGTCTCGTTGCCGTAGCCCAGAGCAGAGATATAGTTGCTCAGAGCATCCACCCAGACATACATGGTGTGCTTGGGATCAAAAGGCACCGGGATGCCCCACTTGACCGAGGTACGGGATACGCAGGTATCCTGCAGGCCCTGCTTGATAAAGGCGATCATCTCGTTTTTGCGGCTTTCCGGCTGGATGAACTGGGGGTTCTCCTCGTACAGCTTCAGCAGACGGTCGGCGTACTTGCCGGTCTTGAAGAAGTAGGCTTCCTCATGGGCGTCGTACACCTCACGGCCGCAGTCCGGGCACTTGCCGTCCACCAGCTGGCTGTCGGTCCAGAAGCTCTCGCAGGGCTTGCAGTAGTGGCCGGTATATTCGCCCTTGTAGATATCTCCCTGCTCGTAGAGCTTGGTGAAGATCTTCTGGCAGGTCTCGATATGGTAGTCATCGGTGGTGCGGACAAAGCGGTCGTAGCTTACGTCCAGCAGCTTCCACAGATCCTTGACGGTGGCCACGATCTCGTCCACATACTCTTTGGGGGTAACGCCGTGGTCAGCTGCCTTATCCTGGATCTTCTGGCCGTGCTCGTCGGTACCGGTCAGGAACATGACGTCGTAGCCCTGCATCCGCTTGAAGCGGGCCAGCGCGTCACAGGCCACGGTGGTGTAGCTGTGGCCGATGTGCAGCTTGTCGCTGGGGTAATAAATGGGGGTGGTGATGTAAAATGTCTTGTGCTCGCTCATAGGGTCGCTCATCCTTTCTTGCAAAGGGAAAAAATCGGCGGGCGGGGGACAGAAAAAAAGCCCCCGCCCTGACAGGCAGGAATGCCTGACAAGGACGGGAGCTGTGCTTCCGTGGTACCACCTTGCTTCACCGTGCCCTTGCGGGCAGCGGCCTTTGCGCCGGGGGAGAGCAGATGCATCCCACCCAGCAAAACGCGGTAACGGGCGTACCCGTCGCAGGCTGAGGGACAGTATATGCCCGTTTGCCCGCGCAGCTCAAGGGCCATCTTCCGCTGTGTGCGCCTGCCCGGTTCCACCTGTCGGGCTCTCTGCAAGGCGCAGGCTAAAGCGTACTCTCCCCATCGCAGCCTGTTTACTGATGCCACTTTATAATACGCAAAAAGCGCCGCTTTGTCAACTGTACACAGGATAAAATCGGCGCTTCTGGGCGGGAAAAAGATGCTTTTTCCCGCTTTTGCAGGGGATGCGGAGCAAAACCGCCCAATAGGGGAGGGAGCGCTGCGCTGCAGCAAAGTTCTGCCGGGGCAGAGCGTAGGGCTGGCTCAGACCTCAAAATCCAGGCAGGCCCGGCTTTTTGTATAGGGGCGGACCCTGCCGTCAGCCACAGCCACATGAGCCGGATGGCAGGCATAGCCCTGCAATGCGGCCACAGATTCAAAAGCAGAGTCCAGCATCAGGTCGGCAGTAGAGCTGGGCAGCCCCTCTGTCTGCACTGCGATGGAGATAAGCCCCGGGATCTGCCCGGCAAGCCCCTCCAGTCCGGCTTTGATCTCCGCCTTGACAGCGGCTTTTTCGGTATCAGACAGCTCGTCCTTGAGCTGCCAAAGGATGATATGCTTGACCATGGGGACCTCCTGTGTTTTTAAGATAGCAGAATGCCCGGCGGGCATCCATCCCCAGTATACGCCGCTGTTGGAGCCCTGGCAAGAGCAGGGGGTGTTCCGGCTAAAAGGGGGAAAGGCCGGGATCTACGGCAACAAAAAACCTGCCGGATGAGGCGGTTGCAAGCCCTCATCCGGCAGGATACTTACTTCTTCGGAGTCATTGCCTCTTATCCTCACATTCCTCATTTTTCGGTAGATACCATCCGTTTCATGGGATATCGCTCCTTGGTAATGGGAACTGGGGGAATATTGCTTCCGCTCACGATCCGAGCGGTTGGGAACAAACTACTTAGTACATTGGACTGACCCTCATCTTAACTGTTGGATTGCGGTACACGAATCATGTGGATGAATTTCATATTACCACATCCCCTCAGATAGATTTGCCAGGGGACAAACTGCCTAGTACATTGGTAGAACTCCTTTACTTTTATTCAAATAAGATTCTCCGTAGCATTGTCTTCTTCATCAGAATCACCTTCCGGCGGATCTATTTGAATCGCAAAAGATCATATATGACAGGCTATCTTTTATTCGCCTTATTGATGCTCAAGAGTCGCTCGTTCTTTTTTGTCTTTTTATACGGGGGAAACATCCCGTCTGTGGTGAGCGTCTGTTTTGCTCTCAGCGAACCCCGACAGCCTGTCCGTACTGTGCGGGTTCCATATCAACCATCGGTCTTCGCTCCTTTCTGCTTAAAGTCAGCGGGGTGAACTCTCATTTGAGCTTCTGCTGTACTTATCTGGTTTCTGGCTTTATTATACACGCAGAAGGGGTGGCTGTCTATTCGCTTTTTGCACAATAAATATAACTATATTTTTCAAGTGATAAACAAAATACTGTGAAATACGCCAAAGAAACCGCTCGATTTAGCACTCTGCACATAAAAAGGCCAGCGCCGAAGCGCTGGCCTTAGAGAAAAGCTGTGAAACAGGGGTTACATCTTTTCCGGCACGTTGATCTTGAACATGGTCAGCACGTTGCAGATCGTCTGCTTTACGCCGGTGCACAGAGCCAGGCGGGCCTGCTGCACAGCAGGGTCTGCACCCTGGATGCGGCAGTTGCCGTAGAAGCGGTGGAACGCACTGGCCAGATCGATCACAAAGCGGTTGAGGCGGCTGGGATCATACTTTTCCGCAGCCAGGACGATCTCCTGGGGGAACGCTGCCAGCATACGCACCAGATCCATCTCGGTGGGGTCGGTCAGCAGAGAGGGATCGACCTGGTCTGCACCGGCAAAGGGCACACCCTCGCTGGCCAGCTTTTTCAGGATGGAGCAGATACGGGCATGAGCATACTGCACATAGTATACAGGGTTGTCGTTGTCGGTCTTGACGGCCTGATCCAGGTCAAAGTCGATGCCGCTGCCTGCATCGTGCATATTAAAGAGGAAGCGTGCGCTGTCGATGGGCACTTCCTCCAGCAGGTCGGTCAGGGTAATGGCGTTGCCCGTACGCTTGGACATACGCACCGGCTGGCCATCCCGCATCAGGTTGACCATCTGCATCAGCACGACATCCAGCTTGCTGCCGTCCAGGCCAATGGCATCCATTGCGCCCTTCATGCGGGCCACATGGCCGTGGTGGTCTGCACCCCACACATCAATGGCTTTGTCAAAGCCGCGGGTGGCCAGCTTATTGTAGTGGTAGGCGATATCCGCAGCAAAATAGGTGGGGATGCCGTTGGCGCGCACCAGGACCTCGTCCTTGGCCTGCTCCTCGGTGCCATCTTCGGTCTTTTTCTTGTTTACGGTGCCGTACTTGGCAGCGTACTGCGCGCTGCGGTACATCACAGCGCCATCCTCTGCCTTATAGCAGGCGCCCAGCTCCAGCAGCTTATCCACCACAGCCATTACTGCGCCGGAGTCGTGGAGAGTGCTCTCGTGGAACCACACATCGTAATCGATGCGGTACTTGCCCAGGTCCCGCTTCAGGTTGGCAATGTTCTTGGGCAGGGCATAGGCTACCAGAGCGTCCTTCAGAGCGGCAAAGCCCTCGCTCTCGTACAGGGCATCGCCCTCCAGACCCTGGCAGGGGGCAACGTAGGCATCGCCCTGCTGTGCGGCAAACTCACCTGCCAGCAGCTTGATGTCGCCGCCCTGGTAGCACTCAGCGGGCAGGGGATAAGCCTGCTCCCCGGCAAAGTGCTGCAGATAGCGTACTGCCAGGCTCTTGCCAAACTTCTGGATCTGGTTGCCGGCATCGTTGATATAGAACTCACGGGTCACCTCGTAGCCCGCCCAGTCCAGCACAGCGGACAGGCAGTCGCCCAGAGCGCCGCCCCGGGCATTGCCCATGTGCATGGGGCCGGTGGGGTTGGCGGAGACGAACTCCACATTATAACGCTGGCCCTTGCCGTGATCGGTGCGGCCGTACTCCGGGTTGGAGCAGGCAGCCAGCACGACACCTGCCCAGAAGCTGGGAGCCAGGAACAGGTTGATAAAGCCAGGGCCTGCCACCTCGGCACGCTCAAAAACGGTATTCTCCAGCTGCAGATGAGCGGTCAGGGCCTCGGCGATCATCCGGGGCGCTTTGCGCCAGGTGCGGGCGCCTGCCATGGCCAGGTTGGAGGCGATGTCGCCGTTCTTGGTGTCTGCGGGCACCTCCACGATAAAGGCGGGCAGCTCAGCCTGGGGCAGTTCGCCTGCATCCATGGCAGCCTGCGCAGCGGGCGGTTGT
>OBYG01000853.1_pt1 | contig 18047 bp, 20 predicted proteins | sample 1538201 | NCBI WGS metagenome assembly OBYG01 (sample SAMEA2580177, study PRJEB22360) | human gut metagenome | biome: human gut; feature: human-associated habitat; material: faeces | place: Denmark | collected 2008/2010 | reverse complement strand
CCACGTCCATCGCATTGAGCTGTAGTACCTGATCGACGAGGGCGACTACCGTATTGTTTCGGCTGCCGAGTACGGCGCGGGCGAGGGTTGGCTTATGCATGCCGACCTTGCCGAGAAGGGCTATGCCGATATCGTGCTCAAGACGAAGAGTGAAGGCGGGCATTCGTCTAACCCCTACGGCGGCACTTCGCTCGAGGTGCTGAGCCGTGCCATCGCCGCAATCTGCGATATCGAGTGGCCGACGCGTGTGACCGATCTGCTTGCCGTACAGCTCGTCGAGCTGGGGCTCTACACGGCCGATGAGATTGCTGCCAACGGGGATGCCATTGTCCGCGACTGCCTCGCCAGCAAAAAGCTCTACCCGCTCGTGACGACCACCTGCGCGCCCACGCAGATCGAGGGCGGCAGCACCGGCGCCAACGTGATGCCGCAGGATATGTGGGCCAACATCAACTTCCGCATGCTCGAGGGCACGAGCGTGGCTGACGTTGTGGCGCGCTGCCGTGAGGCGGTTGCCGGGGCGGGCCTTGCCGGACGTGTGGAGGTCGAACTTGGCCCCGGCAGCTCCGAGCCTTCGCCGTCCCCGCGTGTCGGTGGTCCCGGCCTCGAGGCGGTTCGTTCCATCGCCGCCCGCTATTTCCGTGATCCAAAGGGGACGGAGGAAAACGGATCATCAGCGGCGGGCGGAGCTCCTATCGGAATCGTTCCCTCGACCGTGATTGGCGCGACCGATGCTGCCAACTACCAGCGTATTTGCCCTGAGTGCATTCGCTTCTCGGCCTTTGTGGTTGATGACGACGAGTGCGATCGCGGCGTCCACGGCACCAACGAGCGCATCACCCGCAGCGCCTACCTCCAGGGTATCCGCTTTTTCATCGCTCTGCTTCAAACGCTCTAGAATTCGGCAAAGCGACAGTCCTTTTGTTGGCCGTTGTAGTCGTTGGGGACGTTCTTAAACGACTAGTCGTTAAGGAACGTCCCCAACGACTACGTCCACTCATTCCGTGCGGGTTATATGCAGGTTTGCCTGCGCACGCTATCATGTATGGGTTAGACCGCAACTATGTACCCCATACGCGAAGGGATGCGCATGTATCTGAGGATCGACATGTTCTAGCTGGGCTTACCCCCGCAGTGGCGCCATGCGCCCCATCAACTCTGCCGATTTTCACCTTCACGCATATAAAGGAGTCCTGCCATGCGCGACAAGCTCGAAAAGATCATCAAGGCCTACGAGGAGCTCGAGAAGAAGCTCTCCGACCCGGCCGTCGCCTCCGATATTAAGGAGTTCACGCGTCTCAACAAGGAGTACGCGCACCAGTCCGACCTCATCGCCGCTTCGCGCGAGTACATCGGCGCGCTCGACGACATCGAGGCTGCCAAGGAAATGCTCCACGATACTACCGATGCCGATGAGAAGGAGATGCTCCAGATGGACATCTCCGAAAACGAGGCAAAGCTCCCCCAGCTCGAGGAAGACATTAAGTATATGCTCATCCCGAGCGACCCCAACGACGACAAGAACACCATCGTCGAGATCCGCTCCGCCGCCGGTGGCGACGAGGCGGCCATCTTTGCCGGCGACCTGTACAAGATGTACCAGCGTTTCTGCGAGTCGCGCGGCTGGAAGACCACCGTGCTCGATTCCAGCCCCAGCGAGGCCGGCGGCTTTAAGTCCATCGAGTTCAAGGTCGAGGGCGACCGCGTCTACTCCGTCATGAAGTTCGAGTCCGGCGTGCACCGCGTCCAGCGCGTTCCCAAGACCGAGTCCCAGGGCCGCATCCAGACCTCAACGGCAACCGTTGCCGTGCTTCCCGAGGCCGAGGAGATTGACGTCCAGATCAACCAGTCCGACCTGCGCATCGATACTTACTGCGCTTCGGGCCCTGGCGGTCAGTGCGTTAACACCACCTACTCCGCCGTGCGTATCACCCACCTGCCCACCAACACCGTGGTGCAGTCGCAGGAGCAGCGCTCCCAGATCCAGAACCGCGAGGTCTGCATGCAGATGCTGCGCGCCCGCCTCTACGAGATGGAGCTCGAGAAGCAGCAGGCAGAGCTCGGTGCCGAGCGCCAAAGCCAGATCGGCCACGGTAACCGTTCCGAGAAGATTCGCACCTACAACCAGCCCCAGGACCGCGTGACCGACCACCGCATCGGTTTCAACTCCACCTACAACGGCGTCCTTCTGGGCGACCAGCTCGGCACCGTGATCGAGGCGCTCGCCGCCGCCGAGCGAGCCGAGAAGCTGGCACAGGCTGTTTAGGTTACGGCGTTTTACCAAACGCCGTAACTGCTCGACGCTGCGCGCCGCCCAGAGCGACAATTTGTCATTCAAAAGGCAAGGCATGACCAGAAGGTCTATGCCCTGCCTTTTTCATGCCAACTTGTTCGCTCTGGACGTCGCTCGCTGACATTGCCAAAACATCGGCGTTTCCTTGGTTGTCAAATGATCCGTAGGGAGTCATTGGTGACATTGCCTTGATATTTTATTCAGTCGGCTGTGATGGCATTTGAGCTGTTTACCTGCTGAAAGCAATTAACGGTGTGCATCTGCTATTGGAAATATTGCTCGAAAAATCGTTCAAGAAGTCGCGGGGTGATTTTTGACGCGTCGCGCGTCAAGCGATGTGGCAAGCGTTTGGTTAGATATTGGTTAGTTTTGGGGCAACCTTGCCAAAAGCTTGACGAATGCAAATCTAGACGTCGGCGAATGAACACTTTGAGCGAGCCCGGTGCAAAATTCTGGGCTGATTCTCGATAATCGCCTTCAATCGTCTCTTGCCAAGCGCTGGCCTCGCGTACAATCTGCTCCGACATTCGCGCGCCGCCTGGCGCTTAAGAGGGGAGGACCCCATGGCAAACGAGATCTGGACCATCAAGCGTTGTCTCGAGTGGACCAAGGAGTACCTGGCCGAGCGCGGTGAGGAGCATCCCCGTCTTTCTGCCGAATGGCTGCTGTGCGCAGCCACGGGTCTGGCGCGCATCGACTTATATATGCGTATGGACGAGACGCTCGATGCGGCGCAGCTCGAGACCATGCACGCGGCGGTCGGGCGAGCCGCTGCAGTACATCACCGGCAGCACGCAGTTCCGCATGATCGACGTCGCGTGTGCCCCCGGCGTACTCATTCCGCGTCCCGAGACCGAGATGCTCGTCGAGGAAGTCCTCAATTATCTGGATGCCGAGGTGCTGAGTCCCGAGGCTGCCGCCCGTCAGCGCGTTGAGCTGCCCTGGAACGATGAAGTCGAGCAAGCGCGCAAGGCCGAAGCCGCATTGGCCGACGAGCGAGCGACGGCCGAGCGCCGTGCCGCCAACCTCACAGCGATGTACTGGGCAGCCGCGCCTATGCCGAGGAACTGGCCGATCGCGAGGCCGAGGAAGCCGCCGCGCAGGCAGCAGAGACCGAGGCCGAGGAGGCCGCTGAGCCCGAGCTCGACGAATACGGCATCGCCATCGAAGGCGCCGACCACGAGGCGTCTCTGACGGAGGATGCCGCCGCGCCCGCTCCGGTCGAGCCCCGCACTGCCCGCGTTCTCGAGGTCGGCTGCGGCACGGGCTGCATCTCGCTTTCCCTTGCCTGGGAGCGCCGCGGGCATGTCGTCTGCACCGCTACCGATATCGAGCCGCGTGCCATCGACCTGGCCACCAAAAACCGCGACGCGCTCGGGCTTACGTCCGATGAGGTCGCCTTCAACCTCACAAACCTGGTGAGCTCTATCCCCCGCGAGGAATGGGGCACCTTCGACGTGCTCGTCTCCAACCCGCCCTACATTCCGACTGACGTCATGCGCTCGCTACCGCACGAGGTCAAGGACTTCGAGCCCGATTTGGCGCTCGAGGGCGGTGCCGACGGCCTCGATATCTTCCGCCGCCTGCTCAATGCGGCGCCCTATATGCTGCGCGCCGGCGGCCTGTTTGCCTGCGAGCTCTACGAGGGCGCCCTCGACGCCGCCGCCGAGCTCTGCCGCCAGGCGGGTCTCTCGGACGTGCGCATCGTCCGCGACCTCACCGATCGTCCCCGCATCGTCCGAGCCATCGTCACCGAGCCCAAACAGCGCCAGTAATATTTATTAACTGGTTAGCAAAAATTATAAAGTAGTTTATAATTAGGACGGCTGAAAGAGGTCGGCCCATGCAACCTCCTACCTTTCGGGAAATCATTGCCCTACTCAAGCACGATGGATTCGTGAAGGTCGCGCAAGTCGGTAGTCATGCTAAGTATGTTTCTGGTGACCGTGTTGTCACCGTGAACGTCTCTGGTGATGATCGACCAAAGAGGGACACGTGGGCAAGTATTCGTCGCCAAGCTGGATGGTAGTTGGAGGCAAAATGAGGCAGCGATTTACCTATGACTGCGTTCTCATAAAAGAAGACGACGGTTACTGCGCTAGCTTCCCGCAGATTCCCGGCGCCTTTGCCGATGGCGATACGCGCGAAGAAGCGATTGCCCATGCCACCGAGGCACTGATGGCGTTTTTGGCCGACGACCTCAACAACGGTTTGACTCCGGCAGGGTACGAACGCTCGGCCGAGGTCGTGGCCCTTTCAGTCGAAATCGACCACGAGGACGCTCGGGAAGCGGCGTGCCGAACATTTAAAGACGCAGCGCTGGACCTCAAAGTCTCCGCTTCGCGGATTACCGCGCTGGTCAAAGCAGGAAAGCTCGATGTTGAACTCGTCGACGGCCGTCGGATGATAACGATAGACAGCATCGAGCGCTACGCCGCCCAAGAACGCCACGCCGGCAGGCCAAAGAAGTTCGTCGCAGTCCAATAACCCCCTCACTTTCACCGACTACTAGAGCCGCTCACCAAACCAACATGCGCTCTGGGCAAATAGGTTGAACGTTTCGTGCGAGAATGCCCCTCAGTAAACAAACTTTCACCAGAGCGTAAGGGGCTGGCATACACATGCAGACGGTCTATCGGGTATTCGAGGGAGCGCGTGAGCCGCATCGGCTCGCCGTCGAGCGTACGGCCGAGCTACTCGGTCGCGGTGGCCTGGCGCTTATTCCAACCGAGACGGTCTATGGTGTCGCTGTGGCAGTCAGCGCTTTCTCGGACGCCTTGCCCCAAGATACAAGCGAATCTCTGCCGTGGCCGCGCGATCCGCAGGTTGCCGTCAATGGCGCCGCGGTGCCCGCACTCGGTACCGGCTACCGTCGCATCTTTACCCTCAAGCAACGTGAACTCACCCAAACGGTCGCCTGGCTGGTCGATGATGCCGAGGCCCTCGACCGCTACGGCGTGGATATCCCAGAAGAGGCCCGCGCGCTCGCGCGACGATGCTGGCCGGGTGCCCTGACTATCGTGGTCAAGGCAGCCCCCTGCGTGCCAACCTTTATGCGCGCCGCCGACGACACGGTGGCTCTTCGCGCGTCGGCCTCGCCCGTGGTGCAGGCGCTCATCCGCGCGTGCGGCAGTCCGCTTGCCTGCACCAGCGCCAATACGCACGGCGCACCCGCGCCGGCAAGCTTTGCCGACGTTGAGGACCGTATTCTGGAGGGGGTCGATGTGGCCGTCGACGCGGGCGAGACCCCGTGCCGAGACGCTTCGACCATCGTGACGTTTAAGCATGGCGAGCTCCAGATCCTGCGCCAAGGCGCACTTCCCGCAGCAGAGATCGAGCGGGTCCTGTCCGACCCGATGCAATAGAAAGGTGTAAGCGATGTCGTTGAATCTGGACAGCCTGGGCATGGAAGGTGCCTCGTTTAACTTTGGCGGTTCCTACATCATGGCGCTCGACTGCGGCACCACCTCGGTACTTGCGACCATCGTCGACGAGTACGGCTGCATCGTCGCGCAGGCACGTCGCAGCGTCAAAACGAGTTTTCCACGTCCCGGTTGGGTAGAGCAAGACCCCACGGCGGTCCTTGCCAGCCAGATCGCCGTCATGATGGAAGTCCAGTTTAAGAGCGGTATCCACTCCGACCGCATTGCCGCCATCGGCATCTCCAACCAGCGCGAGACCACGGTGGTCTGGGACCGCGTGAGCGGCCAGCCCATCTATAACGCCATCGTATGGCAGTGCCGTCGTACCGCGCCGGCAATCGACGCGTTGGTTGAACAGGGTTGCGAGGAGCTGGTGCGTTCCCGCACCGGCCTTACGCTCGACCCGTATTTCTCGGCTTCCAAGGTGCAGTGGATCCTCGACAACGTCGACGGCGCGCGCGAGAGCGCGGCGGCGGGCGACCTTATGTTTGGCACCATCGATACCTGGCTCATCTATAACCTCACCGGCGGCCAAACCTTCGCCACCGACTACACCAACGCCAGTCGCACGGCGCTCTTCAATATTCATACGTTGGACTGGGACGATGACCTGCTGGCTCTCTTCGATATCCCGCGTGCCATGATGCCCGAGGTCCGTTGGAGCTCCGGTGACTACGGCCGCGTCGCGAGCGACATCATGACCAACATGCCGCCCATCATGGGTGTGGCGGGCGACCAGCAGGCGTCGCTGTTCGGTCACTGCTGCTTCCATCCCGGCCAGACCAAAAACACCTATGGCACGGGCTGCTTTATGCTCATGAACACCGGCGACGAGATCGTCGAATCCAAGAATGGCCTGGTCTCCACCATCGGTATCGCTGCGGATGGCAAAGTCAGCTATGCGCTCGAGGGCTCTATTTTTGCCGCCGGCTCAACGATGAACTGGCTACGCGACAACATGGGCGTTATCTCCAACGTATCCGAATCGGCACAGCTCGCCTCCTCGATCAGCGATAACGAGGGATGCTACTTTGTCCCCGCTTTCGCGGGCTTGGGTGCACCTTGGTGGGACGCGCACGCCCGCGGCATCGTATGCGGTCTGACCGGCGCCTCGAGTCGCGCGACCATCGTGCGTGCCGCTTGCGAGTCTATGGCCTATCAGAGCTATGACGTGCTGCGTGCCATGGAGCAGGACGTGGGTCTTTCGATCGAGCGCCTGTCCGTCGATGGCGGCGCCTCGCGCAACGAGTTCATCATGCAGTTCCAGGCAGACTTGCTGGATATCCCCGTACTGCAATGCGAGTCGGTGGAGACTACGGCAATCGGCGCCGCGTATCTGGCGGGCCTTGCGGTTGGGTATTGGGAGGATCTGGAGGAGCTGGAGCAAAACGCCCAGATCGCCAAGACGTTCCATCCCCATATGTCCGTTGAGCGTCGCGCGCGCAACCTGGACGGTTGGCACGATGCGGTCAAGCGTTCGCTCAGCACCGCTCAGTAGGGCTGCGACGGGGCACTCGATACAACAAACCGCTAAACTTATGCACGGCGCGTGGCAACAGCACCGCGGCGTGCCTTGTCAGCAAGGCCATCTTCCGGCCGCAACGAAAGGGGCAATCAACCCATGACCGTTACCTACGATGCGTCCCGCGTGACGCTTGTCGACCATCCACTCGTCCAGCATAAGCTGTCGATCCTGCGCGACAAGAGCACCGGCACCAACCAGTTCCGCCAGCTCGTACGCGAGCTCGCGCTCTTTGACGGCTACGAGGCCATGCGCGACCTGCCCATGGAGGATGTCGAAGTCGAGACTCCCATCACCACTGCCACGTTTAAGCAGCTTACCGGCAAGAAGCTCGCCATCGTCCCCATTCTGCGCGCGGGCTTTGGCATGGTCGACGGCATCCTCGACCTGGTGCCCTCCGCTCGCGTGGGCCACATCGGCATGGAGCGCGACGAGGTCACCCACGAGCCGCACGAGTATTACTGCAAGATGCCCAAGGATATCGACCAGCGCATCTGCCTGGTCGTCGACCCCATGCTCGCCACGGGCGGTTCGGCCGAGATGGCCATCAGCTACCTGCGCGAGCGCGGTGTCAAGGACATCCGCATGCTGTGCATCGTCGCGGCCCCCGAGGGCCTCAAGTCGCTGACTGAGAAGGACCCCGACGTGCATATCTATACCTGCGCCATCGACGACCATCTCAACGAGGCTGCCTACATCGTTCCCGGCCTCGGCGACGCCGGCGACCGCATCTACGGCACGCTCTAGTCGTCGGGCCTTGTCGGCTACGGTCACAAATACGAAGAAATGGTGCGCGCGGGCGAGCAAAAGACGTTCACGCGCACTCCTGTTAACGGACGTTTAGCCCAGAGGGGTTCGAGAAAAACGTATTACCTACCTGCGGCATAAAGAAGGTCTTAAGAAAACGAACAGGTGCGTATTAACCGATGTTTTTACGGTTGTACTTTAGCGATTGGCTCGTACAATAGTCACCAATGTTTGGCGGGAACTGTTCTGTGAGGCGTTAAAAAGGAAAGTGAGGACGCCAGTGTTTCAGATAGCCGATCTGCTCGCTATCGTTGCAGGCGCCATCGCGGGCGCAATTGCCTTCCTTCCCTTTGTCTTTACGCTCAAGCCGGTTCTTGACGATAAGCAGAATGCGGACATGCTCAAGGGTATGGTGAGTCTGGCGGTCTCGGCAATCGCCCTGCTCGTCTTTACCTTGGTTGTGTTTGTGTTGTTCGGAGAGGCATTTCGCATGTTCCTCCTGGGCGAGGCGATCGGCTTCGTGGCCTTTATGGCCGCCTGCACGGTTCGCGTCGCCAAGGCGCTGCGAGATCCTCATGAGGTCGAAAGGTAAGTCGTGGAAATTTTTGAAAAGCTGCCTGATGAGATTAATCATCTGGTCAGCGAGTTCAGCTCCACCCCCGTCGTGGGCGATCTGAGCTGCGGCATCACGCAGTACTCGTTTTGGCTGATCGTCTCCACGATCGTGCTCCTGATCGTCCTGGCCGTGTTCAAGAAGAAGCAGACCCTGGTTCCCAAGGGCTTCTTCGTCAACGGTTTCGAGTACATCATCGAGTACGTCGAGAACGATATCGGCAAGGGTGTCGTGGGTGAGAACTGGAAGAAGCACTTCCCGTTCCTGTGCTCGCTTTTCCTGTTCATCCTGATCAATAACATGATCGGCTTGATCCCGGGAATGAAGCCCGGCACCGGCGCAATCGGCTCCACCGCCGCGCTCGCCATCTTCGCCTTCGTGTATTTCATCTACTACGGATGCAAGGCTCACGGCGTGATTGGATACATCAAGAGCCTCGCCCCGCAGGGCGTGAGCTTCCCGATGAACGTGCTTGTGTGGGTCGTCGAGCTTTTCTCGACCTTCCTGCGCCTCATCACGCTCGCCGTCCGTCTGTTCTGCAACATGTTCGCAGGACACGTGGTCATGGGCTCGTTCGCCATCATGGCGAGCATGTTCATGCAGCCGCTGCTTCAGCAGGTTTCCGCGGCCCACGCCGTCGGCGCCCTGCCTTCGCTGGCCTGGCTTGCCATCCTCATCCTGATTTATACGATCGAGCTTGTGGTCGGCGCCATCCAGGCTTACGTCTTCACGGTCCTTACCGCCGTGTATGTCTCCGAGGCAGAGGAGGTTGCGGAGGAGGAGTAGTCTTCCGTTCGCGCCTTAAAGGTAAGGCAATTCGTTAAACCGCCGGTGCCCGTACCCATGGAGCCCGGCAGTTATAAAAAGGTTATCCTGCGTGAAATAAGACACGCACGACAAAGGAGGAATCGTGGGAGTTATCGGTTACGGTCTCGGTGTTATCGGCGCTGGTCTTGCTATCGGCCTGTCTGCTCTGGGTGCTACGGGTGCTATGGCCCGTCAGCCTGAGGTCCAGGGCCGCGTGTTCACCGTCTTCATCATGGGCTCCGCCTTCGGCGAGGCTCTGGCTCTGATCGGCTTCGTTGTCGCGCTGATCGTTAAATAGCACGGAGCGTCAAGTATGAATCTTTCATCCCAGAAGAGCGCGATCGCACTCTCCGCGTCCGCGGCCGCGCTGCTCATGCCGGTTTCCGCGTTCGCCGAGGACGGCGCTGCCGGTGCGGACATCCTCATCCCTAAGATGGCGGAGTTCATCCCGGCGCTTATCGCCTTCCTGATTATCTGGATCGTGCTGGCCAAGGTCGCCCTGCCGGGCATCATGAAAACCATGGAGGAGCGCGGCAAGAAGATCGAGGAGAGCCTCGACGAGGCCGAGAAGACCAAGCAGGAGGCTATCGCCAAGCGCGCTGAGTCCGACTCGATCGTCACCGACGCCCGTCGTCAGGCTGCCGACATCGTTCTCGAGGCCCGTAAGGACGCCGAGTCCGAGCGCGCCCGTATCATCGAGGCTGCTCACAAGGAGGCCGAGGAGATCATCGCCAAGGCCCATACGACCGTCGAGGACGAGCGCAAGTCCATCTACGCCGGTGCCGCGAGCTCCATCGCCGACCTGTCCGTTGCCGTCGCCACCAAGATCGTGGGCGAGGCACTCGAGGACGAGGCCGAGCAGAAGAAGCTCATCGAGCGCTACATCCAGGAAGCAGGTAGCCTGAATGCCGACTAGCCGCTATCAGGACAAGGTGCTCGAGACCTACGCGCGCTCCCTTCTGGAAGCCGCTAAGGCCGAGAACCATGTGTTCGAGGACATCGAGATGATCGAGCGCCTGGCTAGCGCCAGCCCCGAGATCATCGCCGTGCTCGACACCATGTCCAAGCGCGACCAGCTCGACCTTCTTCCCAAGGTGGCAGCTGCCTTTAAGTATGTTGCCGAGGAAGACGAGGATGTAGTGGGCGTGACCGTCACCACGGCGATCCCGCTCGACGACGAGCTGCGTCAAACCATCACTAAGAAATGCGAGCAGGACTTCGGTCGCAAGGTATTCCTTATCGAGCAGGTCGACCCGTCTATCGTGGGCGGCCTGGTGCTCGAGGCCCGCGGCGAGCGTCGTGACATTTCCGTCAAGACGCAGCTGCGCGTCGCGCAGGAGACCCTCGCAAACTCTGCTAATTCGTACGGAGGTGAAGCCTAATGTCCGAAACCCTCAATGCCCAGGATATCGCCAAGAAACTGCAGGAGCAGCTCACGAGCCTCTCCGCGACGGTCGATACGCATGAGGTTTCAACGGTCGACGAGGTAGGCGACGGCATCGCGCGCGTCTCCGGCCTCAAGAGCGCCATGGCAGGCGAGCTTCTGGAGTTCAAGAGCTCCGATACCGGTGAGACCGTCTTCGGCCTTGCCCAGAACCTTGACCGTGACGAGGTCGGCGCCGTTCTGTTTGGTGCCGTCGACTCCATCAAGGAAGGCGACGAGTGCCGCACCACTGGCCGCATTATGGATATCCCCGTGAGCCGTGCCATGCTCGGCCGCGTCGTCAATCCGCTCGGCCAGCCTATCGACGGTTTGGGTGACATTGTCGCCACGCACCGTCGTCCTATCGAGTTTAAGGCCCCCGGCGTCATCGACCGTACCCCGGTGTGTGAGCCGGTTCAGACCGGTCTGTTGGCCATCGACTCCATGGTGCCTATCGGCCGTGGTCAGCGTGAGCTCATCATCGGCGACCGTAAGACCGGTAAGACCGCCATCGCCATCGACGCTATCCTCAACCAGCGCGGCAAGGGCATGGTCTGCATCTATGTCGCCATCGGCCAGAAGGCCTCCACGGTTGCCAACATCCGCGAGACCCTCGCTCAGCACGGTGCGCTCGAATACACCATCATCGTTTCGGCAACCGCTGCCGATTCCGCCCCTATGCAGTACATCGCGCCTATGGCCGGTGCCGCTATCGGCGAGTTCTTCATGTACAACGGCGAGGACGGCAAGCCCGCCAGCGAGACCAATCCCGGAGGCCACGTGCTCGTCATCTACGACGACCTGTCCAAGCAGGCCGTGGCATACCGTCAGATGTCGTTGACGCTGCATCGTCCGCCCGGACGCGAGGCCTATCCTGGCGACATCTTCTACCTGCACTCTCGTCTGCTCGAGCGTGCCGTCAAGATGTCAAAGAAGAACGGTTACGGCTCCATGCCGGCCCTGCCGATCATCGAGACCCAGGACGGCGACGTCTCGGCCTACATTCCGACCAACGTCATTTCCATTACCGATGGTCAGATCTACCTGCAGTCCGAGCTCTTCTTCCAGGGCCAGCGCCCGGCAGTCGACGTGGGCATCTCCGTGTCCCGCGTCGGTGGCGACGCACAGACCAAGGCTATGAAGCAGGTCGCCGGCAACCTCCGTCTGGACCTTGCTTCGTACCAGGAGCTCGCCGGCTTTACGCAGTTCGGCTCCGACCTCGACGAGGCCACGCAAAAGCAGCTTACCCACGGCGCTCGCATGACCGAGCTCCTTAAGCAGCCGCGCTACAAGCCGTTCGAGGTTTCCGAGCAGATCGTTACGCTGTTCGCTGGCAACGAGGGCTTCCTGGATGACCTGGAGATCGCCGACGTGCTGCCTTTCCGTGCCGAGCTCATCGAGTACATGGACAATGGCTTTGGCTCGCTGCTCGACAAGGTTCGCGCCAAGAAGATCGATGATGACACCAAGGCTGAGCTCTTGCGCGTCATCGGCGACTTCAAGCAGCAGTTCATGGCCAAGCACCATTCGGATGTTTCTGGATCAGAGGAGAACTAAGCCCCATGGCCAACCTTCGCGACATTAAGAAGCGAATCTCCTCGGTTACCACGACCAAGCAGATCACGCGCACGATGGAGATGGTCTCTACGGCCAAGATCCGTCGTGCTCTCGATCGCTCCAAGCAGGCCGAGCCCTATAAGGAGGCGCTGACCGACGTCATGTTGACGGTCGCCGGCGACGCCTCCTGTTCGGGCACCGATCCCATGCTGCAGAAGCATGAGAGCGTCAAGCATGGCCTGATTGTCGTTATTGCCTCGGACCGCGGCCTTGCCGGCGGTTTCAATACGACGGTGGAGCGCACGGCCGAAAAGCTCGCCGCTTCTTGGGCGAACGACGGCATCGAGTGCGAGATCATCGCGTGCGGGCGTAAGCCGGCCACGTATTTCCGTGACCGCGCAAACGTCGTCATGCACTTTGAGGGCAACTCCTCTGAGCCCGATTTCAATCAGGCCCGCATGATCTCCTCTCATATCTGCGATGCGTATCGTGCCGGTGAGCTTGACCGTGTCGAGCTTGTCTACCACCACGCTAAGAACCGCGTGGATCAGGAGCTTCGCGTCGAGCATTTGCTGCCGCTCGACCCCGAGATGATCGCTATGGCCCACGGTCCGCGTAAGAACGAGACCGACGCCCCTAAGCGCATCTCGTCCACGTTCGAGTTCGTGCCCTCTCCCGAGCATGTTCTCGGCAAGCTTGTGCCGTCTTATATCCTGACGGTCATCTACCAGGCCCTGATCGATTCGGCGGCTGCTGAGCAGGGTGCACGCCGCAAGGCCATGCACTCCGCGACGGAAAATGCCACCGCGATCATCTCGACCCTTACCCGCACGTATAGTCGCGTGCGCCAGGCTTCGATCACGACCGAGATTAACGAGATCGTCGGCGGAGCCTCAGCATTGGAGGAACAGTAATGGCTAATAACACCGTAAAGCTTGCGGTCGAGGAAGCCACCAAGAAGACGACTGCCGGTGATGGTCGCATCGTGCGAATCATCGGCCCTGTCGTCGACGTCAAGTTTGACGGCGCGGTGCCCCCGATCTACAACGCGCTCACGGTCGAGGCCGAGACCCCGATCGGTCATCTGAGCACGATCCTCGAGGTCGAGAGCCAGCTTCCGGGCGGCGTCGTCCGCACGGTCGCCATGTCCTCGACCGACGGCCTGCAGCGCGGCCTCATCGCCACCGATACCGGTGAGCCCATGAAGATGCCCGTTGGCCCCAAGACGCTCGGCCGCATCTGGAACGTTATGGGCAGGCCCGTCGACGGCAAGCCCATGCCCGAGGTGGAGGAGTTCTACCCCATCCACCATGCAGCGCCCCGTTTCGACGAGCTCACCACCAAGACCGAGATCTTCGAGACCGGCATCAAGGCCGTCGACCTGCTCGAGCCCTACATCCGTGGCGGCAAGACGGGTCTGTTCGGCGGCGCCGGCGTCGGCAAGACCGTTCTGATTCAGGAGCTCATCAACAACCTCGCCCAGGAGCACGGCGGCACCTCGGTGTTCACCGGTGTCGGCGAGCGCACCCGTGAGGGTACCGACCTTTATCTCGAGATGAGCGAGTCTGGCGTTATCGACAAGACCTGCTTGGTCTATGGTCAGATGAACGAGCCGCCCGGAGCGCGTCTGCGCATCGGTCTGGCCGGCCTTACCACCGCTGAGTACTTCCGCGATCGCGGTCAGGACGTTCTGCTGTTCATCGACAACATTTTCCGCTTCTCCCAGGCAGGTTCCGAGGTTTCCGCACTGCTGGGCCGTATGCCGTCCGCCGTCGGCTACCAGCCTACGCTGGCTACCGAGATGGGTGACCTCCAGGAGCGCATTACCTCGACCAAGACGGGTTCCATTACCTCCGTCCAGGCTGTCTACGTCCCCGCAGACGACCTGACCGACCCGGCGCCTGCCACGACGTTTACGCACCTCGACGCCACCACGGTTCTTTCGCGTAGCATTTCGTCGCTCGGCCTGTTCCCGGCTATCGACCCGCTCGCATCTTCCTCCGACGCTCTCGATCCCTCGATCGTCGGCGAGGAGCACTACCGTGTCGCCGTCAAGGTCCAGGAGCTCCTGCAGGAGTACTCCGACCTTCAAGACATCATCGCCATTCTGGGTATGGACGAGCTGTCCGAGGAGCAGCGTCTTACGGTCAACCGTGCCCGCAAGATTCAGCAGTTCCTCTCGCAGTCCTTCCACGTCGCCGAGAAGTTCACCGGCAACCCCGGCGTCTACGCCCGCGTCGAGGATACCGTCCGCTCCTTCGCCGAGATTGTCGACGGCAAGGCCGATGACCTGCCCGAGCAGGCATTCCGCTATGCTTCCACGATTGAGGACGTGCGCGAGCGCGCCCGCAAGATGGGGGAGAAGTAGGTTATGCGTATCCGCATCGTGTGCCCCGTGAGCCTCGCCTATGAGGGTGACGCTGCGTTTGTGTCGATTCCGTCTACGGATGGCGAGTTTGGCGTTCTGCCTGCTCACTCCAGCGAAATCTGCACGATCGACCGCGGTTACGTTCGCGTTTCCGATAAGGCCATGGGCACTGTCGACCACACGTTTGCCGTGGCCGGCGGCTATGCCCAGGTTGCGGACGATGTCGTGACCGTTCTCGCCGAGCGCGCTTGCGATTTGGCGACCGTCGATGCCGACAAGGTTAAAGCTGATATTCAAGGTTTTGAAGAGAAGCTGGGTAATTTGTCGGAGGATGATGCACGCCGCGCCTACCTCTATAATGAAATCGCATGGTGTAAGCTCAAGCTTGCCCAATAGTCAAACGATTTAGCGTTCGACCATTTGCGAACACATCATGCCCGGGATGGCCCAGCCACCCCGGGCATGCTTTTTGAAAGGGTAGACCTTGGATATTATCCGCGTTGAGGGTGGCCACGCCATCGGAGGCTCCGTGCCCGTCTCGGGTGCCAAGAACTCCGCGCTCAAACTCATGGCGGCAACGCTTCTGGCGCCGGGCAAGACGACGCTGCAGAACGTGCCCGATATTTCCGATGTCCACGTGATGGGCAAGGTGCTCAAGGGCATGGGCGCCACGATTGAAGTTCTCGATGAGCACACGCTCGAAATCGATACATCCCAGGTTGATTCCTGGGAGGCTCCCTACGAGCTTGTCGCCAAGATGCGCGCCTCTACGGCCGTGATGGGCCCCCTGCTGGGTCGTTTCCATCGCGCCAAGATCGCCATGCCGGGCGGCTGCAACCTAGGCGCTCGTAAGATCGATATGCATATCTTGGGTCTCGAGGCTCTGGGCGTCGAGTTCGACACCGCCCACGGCTACATCAACGCTAATGCGCCCCAAGGTCTGCGCGGTACCACCGTCACGCTCGAGTTTGCCAGTGTCGGTGCGACCGAGAACCTCATTATGGCATCCGTGCGCGCGCAGGGTACCACGGTTATCGACAACGCGGCCCGCGAGCCCGAGATCGTCGACCTCGCCAACATGCTCAACGAGATGGGTGCCAAGATCATCGGCGCGGGCACGCCCGTCGTGACCATCGAGGGCGTGGAGGAGCTGCATCCCGTTACCCATTGCGTGGTGGGAGACCGTATCGAGGCCGGCACCTTTATCGTCGCCGGCGCCCTCATGGCCGATGAACGCGGCGTCGATGTTACGGGCTTCTGCCCCATCCACCTGGGCATGGTGCTCAAAAAGATGGAACTTATGGGCATCGAGTGCGAGCGTATCGAGAACGGTGTCCACGTCAATCGCGCCGAGCGCATCAAGCCGGTCGATATCCAGACGCTTCCGTTCCCGGGTTTCCCGACCGACATGCAGGCGCAGATCATGGTGCTTTCGGCCCTTGCCGACGGAAGCTCCGTAATTACCGAGAACATCTTCGAGAACCGCTTCATGTTCGCCTCCGAGCTCGTGCGTATGGGTGCCGATATTCGTATCGAGAGCCATCACGCCATGATTCACGGCGTCAAGGGCTTCTCGGGCGCACAGGTCACCTCACCCGACCTGCGTGGCGGCGCGGCTCTTGTGGTTGCCGGTCTTATCGCCGATGGCGTTACCGAGGTCTCGGCCATCCATCACATCAAACGTGGCTACGAGCAGTTTGTCGAAAAGCTGCAGGCGCTTGGCGCGCATGTCGAACATGCCACCGTTCCCGATCCCGTCATCTACTAATGCAGGTTGCCTATGTTTAACAAGAAGCCCCTAGCGGATAACACCCGAAGACCCTCGACTGGTGCGCAGGCCAAGATCTACAGTCGCGACAATGTCGCACGCTATTCCGAGCGCGCCCGTCAGCGCCGTCGCGGCCGCACGGTTCGCCGTGTCGCGCTCATCGCCGTGCTCGGTGTGTTGCTGAGCGCCACGACCGCTGCAGGTCTGTGGTTTGCCACTATCATGGGCAAGCTTGGTGACTCCAATGTCATTACCAACAACCTGCGCCAGATTCTGGTCGATACCGATGAGGCAAAAGATCCGTTCTACGTACTGCTTCTTGGTACCGACGGTCGTCCGGGCGAGGATACGTATCGTGCCGACTCGATTATCCTGGCTCGCATTGACCCTACGAAAAAGCAGGCAACGCTTATCTCCATTCCGCGCGATACCAAGGTCGTGTACAAGGGCGAGACCATGAAGATTAACGCCTGTCATACGCATGGCGGCGCCGAGGCCATGGTCCAGGCGGTCAACGAGCTGTGCGGCGTGCAGATTTCTCACTATGCCGAGGTCAGCTTTGACGGCATGCAGTCGCTTATTGATTCGGTTGGCGGTATCGACATCAACGCGACCGACGACGTCGACGATTCCGAGCACCTGGATATTAAGATTACCGCTGGTCAGCAGCATATGGACGGCGCTACCGCCCTTACCTATGCCCGCTGCCGCTACACCTATGCCGACGGCGATTACACGCGCATGCGCCATCAGCGTCAGGTGCTTGGCGCCCTTGCCAACCAGATTCTCAATAACTTCGATGCCACGAAGATCTTTGGCCTGGTTAATTCGCTGTCCGATATGCTCGTAACCGATATGAGCGTTCAGGATATCGTCTCCACGGTCAATGCCATGCGCGGCATGGATGTCGAGGGCATCTACTCGGCCAACCTGCCTTCGTATGCTGACGACAGCACTATGATCGACGGCGTGAGCTATGTCTTTGTCTACGAAGACGAGCTTAAGGAAATGATGGCCCGCGTCGACGCCGGTGAGGATCCCAAGGGTCCCAACACCATGGGCCTTTCAGACGGCTCCAGCTCCACGATCGGTGACCTCAACAACAATACGTCCGAGGACTACGCATATGGCACCGCGACCTCGTCGGGTGGCTCGGACGATTCCGACGATTCGAGCGACGGCTCCGATTACTACGAAGAGCCCACCGGTGACGGCAACGGCTACGAAGCCAACTATTAGAGTTACGCGGGCTTACCAGCCCGCGTAACGGCTTGACGCTGCGCGCCGCCCAGAGCGACAATTTGTCATTCAAAAGGCAGGGCATGACCAGAAGGTCAATGCCCTGCCTTTTTCATGCCAACTTGTTCGCTCTGGGCAGCGCTCGCTGACGTTGGCTCAACCTGCGATGCCGACTACTTTTCTTGCACCAAAAACCGCCCCGTTCTCGGTTTTGAGGACGAGGCGATTTTTCTTACCTAGATTATGCGAGCTCCTTATGCGAAGCGGGCGACGAGTTCCTGGAGGACG
>OBYG01000824.1_pt1 | contig 18678 bp, 15 predicted proteins | sample 1538201 | NCBI WGS metagenome assembly OBYG01 (sample SAMEA2580177, study PRJEB22360) | human gut metagenome | biome: human gut; feature: human-associated habitat; material: faeces | place: Denmark | collected 2008/2010 | reverse complement strand
CATCGAGGCTATGGCTGACGGCGGCGTAAAGCAGGGGCTCCCCAGGGCTACAGCTTACCGCCTGGCGGCCCAGACCTGCCTTGGAACCGCCAAGATGATTCTGGAAAAAGGCATCCATCCAGGCGAACTGAAGGATATGGTTACTTCTCCTGGCGGCACGACGATCGAAGGCTGCGAAGCCTTGGAAAAGGGCGGTATGAGGGCAGCCGTTATCGAATGCATCAACGCTGGAGCCGAGAAGTTAAGGAACTTATGAGTGTACATATATAATTCAGGTCTCATTCTGCCAGTTAGATATCATAAGAAAAACATCATAAGAGAAATATCATAAAAGGAAGCGTTCCCTGGGCGGCGCCGAACCGCCCGCCCACAAACGCTTCCTTTTTGTTTACAGTCTAACTAATACTCATCATCCACCCGCAGCCGTCCTGCAATGATGTGAAATATCACCGCCACGCCAATCAGGCATGCGGCCGCTGCCTTTCCCGACGTGGTTGCCACAGTTGCCAGGATCCTTCCCAGAAATGGAACGGATAACGCTACCTTGCCCAGTAGTTCGTCATAATCGACAGGCATAGGATCCTTCTTTTCATTGGCATCGCCTTTTGTGATAAATTTACCGGATACAGTCTGGTTTTTCACCACCCGGTGGGTGACGATCGCACCGCTATCCGTGCCCCTGTAAAATGCAATGACATCCTCCTTCTTTACCTCTTTTGGAGGAATCTCTTTCGTATAGATCAGGCTTCCTGTGGGGATCGCCGGCTCCATGCTTCCACTGATGACCGTATATATATCATAGCCAAACAGCCTGGGGACTGTAATCGGGATGCATAGTACGATAACCAGGATCAAAAGTACCGTTCCTCCGATACTGAATATCTTCGCCAGAGTGTTTCTATGTTTTCCTGACGCTGCGCGTCTCTTTTTTCGTTTTCCCATTTCCCTTATGAATCTGCCTTATGCTTTTTCTTGAAATATACGTAGGTCCCTATCAAGGCTCCCAGAGCGATCACTGCAACCATGATTCCCAGAACGATCGGTACTGGGCTGGGATTCCTTACAGTATCAGAATCCGAAGCATCAATATTGGCCTTCGGCGTATCTTCGTCATCCAGATCAACCGTCCCCTGCGGTACCTCTTCATCCGGATTCTCTGCCGTCGGCGTTTCAACCGTGCCCGCAGCAGCCCCTGCGCCGCCTGCCGTTGTACCAGGCGTAGCCGGCGTTCCAGGCGTTCCAGGCGCGCCCGCATCCGTACCGCCTTCCGTTCCTTCGCCGCCTGCAGCAGGCTGTTGAACGATTGACTGCGTGTACGTAAATGCAAATACATTGTCCGCCTCATTTTTGCCAAGCGTCTTTGTCAGGTTATACGCATCAGGGCGATATCCTTCAATATATTGATAGGCTATCACCGGCTTGTCGCCCACGGCTGGGGGCAAGTTCATTCCCGCCGCCGTCCTGATAATTGACCGTATAAGATACCATATCGCCTTGGATGCCATAAGCAACCACATATTCTGCATCCTTCGTCACCGTAAATGCAGAGTCCGCAACCGTATTGTTGTCGCGGCCGCTTTCACGGACGCCCTTTATATAGTACTTATCGCCGTTTTTCAGATCAACCATTCCAGCAGTTGCATCCAGCACCACCACATCTCCGGCTCTCAGTCCGGTAATCCTGATGGCATCCCCGCCTGATATCTGGGCTGAGCCGCCGATTACGTGTACGCCGCCGGTTCCATTAAAGGTTCCCTGGTTCCCTGCGGATAGCGTTACCGTATAGGTATATTCCTTCTCATTTCCTCCTTCCGCCGCAAATGCAGTCTGAACGGTCATACACAGCAAAAGTGCCATTATCAGAAGGCCTTTTCGTAATCTCCCGCAAGATCTCATACTTACTCTCATACTTATTCGGCCTCCTTTCCATTCCCATATCCGCCATGTGCTTCTGATGTCTGCTCATCCTTCTGGTCTCTCATTCGCTTGAGTACAAGAAGCAGAATCATCAGTCCCAGCGCAAGCGCTGCCAGAGATATGTAAAGCATTACGCTAGACTCATCGCCAGTCTTCACGGTCTTCGCCTTCTTGCCCGGAGTACCCGTCGCAGGCGGCGCGCCTGCCGCTTTCTCAGCGGCGAATTTCATCTGCAATTTTGCCAATGTATTCTGGTAATCATTTCCGTGCGTCTCTCCCTCCAGAGATACTTTCAGGACAATCTTTGCTGATTTCCCACCTGATATCCGCTCCAGATAGAAGAACTCCTCCAATGAACTCGTTGCCTGATGAAGGCCTTTCCCGCCTTTGCTGTCGCCCTCGCCTCCGATGGAATCGCTGCTGTAAAGTAATGTAGATTCACCTCTCGGATTTACATAGTTAAGGATGTAGGAGTAAGCTCCGCCATTCGCGCTATTGTCGCTGTCTTCCAGGCTTTGCAGCACCTCGTTGGCCATGTACCAGTCTGTATCCGCGTTATAAGTATTCTCCAAAGTCAGCGTAATCTCTATGGAATCTCCTGGCTGCAGTTTATATACCGCCTCATCAATATCAGAACTTTTGAACGTGCTGTCCATCTTGTCTCCGTCAAAACTTACTTTCCATCCATCCTTGCCTTTAAAATTCTCTGCGGATACGCTCATAGGGATGGCAGCAAGCATGACCAGCATCAGAACAAAACGAATGATTTTCTTTCTCATGTCTCTCTCCTCCCTACTGCAGGCTTATAGTCCCGTCAGAAGCCACATTTACGTCAATGCCCCATGCGCTTTTGATAGCATCCTTCGCATTATGCGTCTGAACCGCGTCCACTTCTGCTTCCAGATTGAAATTCACGCCGTCATAGTTAAATGTAGTGGTAATCACCGTGTGACCGTCTTCAATCCGGGTTTCCTCGGTTACTTTATTTGCCACTGCATCGTCAATCCGGATGCTGTCTGCAAATATGGGCGCCATCTCTCCACTCTTTAACACCCTTGGATAATAAAGCATGATACGTTCTTCCGTGGAATTGTTCTCATCTTTTATCCATCCGTTTCCCGTCAGCCCAAGATCAATTAATTTCGGCGACAGGGATGTTACCTTGTTTCCATCTTTATCCGTCCAACTCTTCACGATGCTTACCCGAACATACTCATCGATTGCACCGCTGTTCTTTACAGTTAGTTTCTCTTCATACTTCTTCCCAAGGGCAACCTTTTCATCTTTCCCAAGCATATCCTTAAGAAGTTCTCCTTGACTTTCCTTCCACGCATCCCCGCTTCCGGCATAATCCCTGGAACTAATGTTCTTGCCGTTCTCCACCAGCGTTACGCCGATGTGGGATACTTCCAGCTGGGCCGTATAATTTTCGCTGAAATAGGTAAGCGCTGCCCTTGTGCTCCCCAGCGCGCTGGCTGCCAGCAGTATGATTGCCAGCGCCAATAACGCCATCGTCGTCTTATGGTTACTGCGGGAGGTCCTCTTCTTATTGTTCATTCATTATTCCCCCTCTCCGCCAATATCCGTTGTCGTATCGATAATCTTGCTCCAGTCTGCATAAGGGGTGCCATCTTCTTTATAAAGCACCTGCGTGCACTCCTGGATTACTACGACGTTAAAACTATCCTTCAGGTCTTCCGGTATTGTAATCTCTGCCAGAAGTTCCTTTGTCATCTCTCCTGCCGGAAGAACGTCGTTATAGTACCAATAGCCGTCGCCGTCTCTTTCTTCCCATGCTCCGGCCTCTCCGGAGAACTGAACCGTAAACTGGCTACCGCAGAATACCTTTACACGCACAAAGCATTCATTTTCTCCCGTATTCTGTATCTGAATATGCTTGGTCCAGTTGTCAAACTCCTCCACAATCTCCGTCTTCGACCCGATGGATATGGGATGGGATCCGCTAGCCGTCGCATAAGTTGTAAAATATGCGATGGCACTGTGTATCGTCATGCTTCCGGCCAAAGCAACTGCTACGACGGTCAGCCAGACGGTTTTCTTTTTTAAGAATCTTCTCATTGCTTCCAGCCTCCCTTACTTCTGCGACCAATTCCAGTCATCGCCTTCTTCCTGTGGCGGTTCAAAATGATTCACCACTCCTGTGCCTGGAATCAGCCTATCGTCATATTTATTATTAAATGATACGGTTGCTGCCACTGCCTGACCTGCATCCACCAACTGCTGGGCTACGATAGTCGCTTTCTGGACTACCTCCCCTTCCGGCGTATAGCTCGCCCCGCTGTATACCTCTGTAACCGTAACTTGTGCGCCTACCGGAATCCGGTCAACAACTACGGATTGTGTTCCCGCCCCATTGAACCGGATACGTTCCACCGTGCTTCGCACCGCCTCTCCATTCTTGTCTGCCTCCACCTGGAACACAAAATCAACGCTACCCAGAGACTCATTATAACTGCTTAAGGTCTTTTCAATGATCAGGCTTCCATACTGCTCTTCACGCTCTGCTTTCAGCCCGATAACCGGGTCATAGAGCCATTCGTCAGTGCCTCCCTGGGCATACAAGTTGCCGGGCAGCGCCGTCAGATACGGCGTAAATGTATACTTATAAGAATAGTCCTGGTTAAACGTTTCCCCGGGCACCACCAGATACATTCCAGTTGCAAGATTTCCGGCGCTCCCTGTCCCGCCAGCAACGAATATCTCTTCCGTCTTTTGCGTTTCATCGGTAATGGAAGCCTCCACTAGCCCGCCTCTGCCATGTCAAGCCACTTTTGCGCAGTCGTGGAAGCGCTGATGCCATCAAGCCCCAGGCCCTGGAATCCTTCCAGTTCCGTATATCTTCCGGATGCATCCACATCAGCCACCTTATAGAGCGCTACCGGAATCGTCATCTGCCCAAGGTCTTCTTTGAAATCCCCTGTGGTAGACTCTGTATCCACCTTTACTGTCAGGCTGCACAGTCTGCCCGTATCAATCCTGTCCGCTGCCTGTGTATTCACCAAGGTCAATACCGGAAGGGCCAATGCACAGATGAGCGCGACTGCGCTTCCCTTTTTCATAATCTTTCCTAGTTTCACTTCTTACCCTCCTCCGAATCTTTTCTAGCCTGCTTTCTATGAGGCTTGAACAGATGTTTCATTAGTATGATCATGATCGCAGTCACTGCCAAGCCAAGTAACAAGAATAACATATAGTAATTCTGAATCGCCTGCACCATGGAGTCTGTCAGGCTGCTTTCCAGTTCTTCCCCATCGTAAGGAATCCTGTGGCCTCTCACTAGAAGCCGGTGCGTGTTCACGCCGTACGGCGTGCAGGTAAATAAAGTTACATAATCCTGGCCCTCTTCAATCTGAAGGGCTTGCTCCAGCGCCTCGTGGTCATCCTTATCAACCATTGAAAGAATCTGGTCTACTTCATATGCAAAATTCTTATCCAGAATATGAAGATAGAATCTGTCTCCCTTCTTCATCTGGTCGATATCTGTAAATAGTTTTGCCGATGGAAGCCCTCTGTGAGCAGAGAGGACGCTATGCGTACTCTTGCCGCCCATCGGAAGTTTTGTTCCGTTCAGGTGTCCGACGCCTGTCTGTAATACCTCGTCGGAGGTTCCATGGTAAATAGAAAGCTCTACATTAATCTTGGGAATCGTCAGATATCCCATAATTCCATTACCGCCTACATTCAAAACTTTCCAGTATTCTGTGTCTTTGATGTCATTCAGATCGGACTGCGTGCTGAAGACATCGCCAAAGATATTATTAAGGTCGAACGAATTGTTAAAATTCTCGGCGGCCTTCCACGCCTTATCAAAATCTTCCGGCGTCATATTGCTGACCGCGTTATCATAGTTTGAGATCAGCTGTTGCTGCCTGTAAGTATTCCATTGATTAGAGACAGTCGGATATATGAGAACTGCAAATCCGATTAGGAACAATAATCCAAATATAAATGTCGTTATCTTACGCTTCATGCTTCTTTTTACGCTCCCTCACATACATTCCTCCTATCAATGCTGCCGTAAGCAGCAATCCTATAACTACCCAGAGAATGTAATTCGTTTCCAGGCTGATAGAAGAATCTTTCTCACTACTATAAGCCTCTTTATACGGGACCCTGTGACCTCTTACCAAAAGCCTCTCTGTGTTGACTCCATACGGCGTGCAGGTCAAAAGCGTCATCAGGTCCTTGCCTTTTTCTACATTCAGATCCGACGTATCCTCCGGCTTCACGATACTGATCCTGTCAACTTCATAACAGAGGATGTCATCCAGAACATGGATCATAAAGTGATCGCCCTTCTTCATCTTATCCAGATCTGTAAATAGTATTGCGCTGGGAAGGCCTCTATGTGCGGAGATCACGCTGTGGGTACTCTTCCCTCCTACCGGAAGAGAACTTCCTTCCAGATGCCCCGCCGCATTCTTAAGCACCTCCTCGGTAGTATAATGGTAGATTGGCAGTTCCACATCAATCTTTGGAATCTCCACCATCCCCATTATGCCATCGCCTGTAATATTCAGACACGACTCATAGAATCTATCCTTTTCTTCCTTTGCGTCAGCAATGGCAAAAGAATCGGGCAGAATCATTGGAACCAGCGCGCTGTTATAATCCCGCGCGTTCTTCCACTCTTTTTCATAATCAATCTTTCCGGCTTTCTTAAGTTCTTCCACCTTGGCGTCATAATTGCTGATAAGTTTTGACTGCCTGTATGTATTCCATTTGTTCGCTATAGTTGGATACAGCAGCAAGGACAGCCCTATGATAAAAACAGCCACGATTATAATGTTAGAATATTTCTTCTTCATATGAGTTCTCCTTGATGCTGTATATATAAAATGCAGGGCGGACGCTTCTCCGCCCTGCAGCCAAATAAACTATTTGTTTTCTTTGCGGCGTGATGCAAAGAACAGTGCTGCTGCGATAATCATGATCAGGCAGCCGCCAATTGTGAAGATTGTCGTACCGATACCACCAGTTCCCGGCAAGGCGTTAAGTTTCGTATCCGCCATGGAAGCTGTTGCCTCTACAATTGCTGTAGCCGGTTTTCCATCTTTTAACTCTAATTTAGCATCAGAATCCGTCGTATTTACACTGTATCCATCCGGAGCCTTTGTCTCTTTGAAGTAGTAGGTTCCTAAATCCAGGCCCTGAACTTTAACGGTTCCATCCTCGCCTGTAACAATGACCGTTGCTGCATCTTCCGTTCCCCAGCCTGACAGTTTGTTATCCTTGTCAAACTGCGCGAATAAAATTTCTTCTTTCCCCGCATCATTCTTTACTTTCTTATATACTTTGAACTGTGCATCTTTAAGTTTTTTCCCACCGTCTCCGGTCTTGGTTAATATAATCTGGCCTGTATAAACATCCTCATGATCGGATCCATACTTATCGTTCGGATTATTTTTGTCATTACCTACTTGAATATCGTTTCCAACTTTCGTATCTGTCACTGTAACATCATAAGAAATTACGATGCTCTGATTTGCATAGTCATTATTTTGAACTAAATCTGATAAATCTAATACAAATGAAGACGTGTCATCAGCATTTTCTGTTACATCGGCAGAGTAAGATACCGGCTCTCTTGTTCCAACCTTTACATCCACTGGTAATTTTCCATTAACTACATTATAAGTCGCGCCGCTCAATGTATCCGCGAATACATAGGTCTTGTTCGTATCTGTCTCAGGAATATAAGGTATCGTTGATTTTGCAGTATATGTAACAGTCTTATTGATCTCTGTCACTTTCTCTATATCTTCTGCAGTCTTATCAACCTTATTTGGCGCTTTTTTGGCATTGATCTGTGTTGTATCTTCCTTGCCAAATCCTACATAAACTGCCATTGGACTATATACGTAACCTTCTTCTGTTGCCCTGATCGCATAAACGCCGGCGGAAGTAACTGCACTGCCATTTACGAAAGGCGTAAACATATCGTTGCTAAGCCCTTTTAATGCTGCCGCAATCTTATCTGCGTCCGCAGAGATTATGTTATCCTTGATGGAATCATCAATTACAGCGTCTGCGTCAACATACTTTATCAGACCGGCAATAATTCTCTGATCATCATCTCCATTTTCCGCGCCGCCAAATGCAGTTCTATATGCCGCTGCCGCGCCACCCGTGAATTTCCATCCTGTTACCGCCGTATTGTCCGTCTCAATTACCTGCGCAATCGTTAACGTAGCATTGTCTGCGTTTTGAACAGTAACCTTACTGTTCGCATTGCCCGGTGCCGCGAAGGTAGTGATCCCCATTCCCAGCACCATAGCGAATATTAAAAACATTGCTAGAGCCTTTTTGATCTTACTCATAATCTTTTCTCCCTTTCTCCATTGGATTTTTAATTTCGAAGCACAGCCTCGTTTTTCTTGTTTTTATATAGAGCCAGCATGCCTGCTAATATCATCAGCAGCGTACCGCCAGCAGTATACCAGAATATTCCCGGTCCTCCGGCTTCCGGAAGTGCATATGCCGGATCATTCTCAAACTGGAAGAATACAGTTGTCGTCCTTTCTTCCCTGTTGCCTTCTATTACTTTGCCATCGGACGTAATGGTCTTTAATGCGCCATTCTTTGTAACTTCTACCATCCAGATGTCCGTGCTTACGGCATAGCCGTCAGGCGCTTTCATCTCCGATAATTGATACATATCTGCAGCAATCTTGCCCGCCAATGCCTGCGTGCAGTCCTCATTGACATACCACTTCACAATGCCATTTTTATCTGACTTTCCATAGTAAGCCGTCCTGCCAGTAGTCGATTGCAGCTTAAACTGTGCATTGGCCAAAACCAGTTTTGGATCGCTGGAACCTACCTTCTTAATATTCCAGTCTTTTATTACCTTCTCGTTCGTATAGATTGCCTGCCCTAAAATGCCACTCTCATAGTCGGCTTCAGCGATCACATCTTTCCCTGCTTTGTTCAGGCCCATCGTAAACGTTGCAGTTTCCTCTGACTCATTCCTGCTACTCTTGCAGTTTGTTTCCTCGCCTATTGAGAATTCCTTTACTGCATACCCATCAGAAAGTGTCTCGGCAACCAGATATTCACCACGCGCAAGGTCGCTTAGATCCTCTCCTGTATAAGTGGCTTGCGTGGCATTCGCAGGCACGGTCAAAGTAACTGTCTTATATATCAATCCATCCTTTTTTATCGTAAATATAAATGTCTGGTCTTTATCGGATGTTTCAGTCAGCTTCTTTGTTATCTGCAATTCTCCGGCAATTACATTTACCACATATTCGCCCTGTGCAATCAGCCGATCCGGATCCGGATTGAGTTCTGTTCCACCGGTCTGCGTTGGCGGAAGGACTCCTTCAAGTTCTGGCATCGCTTCTCGCTCGCTCGTAGCATATGGTATAAACTGAACGTTCAGTTCATAGACTTCTACTCTATCTCCTGCTGTATCAACTACATGTTCCGCCATATTGCCGCCAGGATTCTCGGACAGTTTATAGGTATATACAAAGTATCCAACCGCTTCATCCGTATTTGGATAAACATATTTGACAGACTGATCCTCGCCTAAAGTAATGGTTCCTTTTTCTTGCAGTTCTGCTTTCTGAGACTCTGTCAGTTCCGGATAACTTGGCTTTCCCGTATCTGTAGCGATCTTTTGATCAAGTTCTAGAATCTTGAGCGTATCTGCCAGTTCGTCAGCAAATCCTTCTGGTTTAATGGAGTCTCCTTTATATACTGTAATCTCCTTATCTTCCATATCCAAGGAAAGAAGTCGTACATTGACGGATGGCTGCGGGAACAATTTTGTCGAATCCTCGCTTATATAGATTCCGGATGCTGCACCATTCGTAGGTACCATATTGCCGCCAATAAAGTCATCCTTTGCCTTCACCTGAAAACTAGCGCTCCATGGCTGATTGTCAGGATCTGTTGACTCCGCATTTCCGATCACGGCTGCATCCTTTGTCCAGGTGATGGTAGTCGTGCCATTTTGATTCACTTCCACCGTCACGCCGTCCATTGCTTCCAGTTTCTTCTTGGACTCCTCCGTCAATTCGAAGCGCGCATCGATCACGTCAACGATCTTTTCCGGATTGATCTTATATAAATCTCCAATCTGGCCGGCAATATCTTCAAATATCTTCGTCAGGCCATCGGTGTTATCCGTCGTATAAGCGTAGGTTCTGTCACCCTCAGGGCTCGATGCCAGGTAATTCTTAAGAAAGTCCGCAGCCTTCGTCTCGGTCTTGTGGCTTCCGTGATTATTAGTACTATCCTGGCTATGACCTTCTTCCCACTTAAAACTGCCGCTTAATTTGTATCCAATCGTATATAATTTGGCATATTCCTTGATTTCCTTAGCCTCATTGTTGGCATGATTCGCCACCATGCAGTTGAAACTATTGTTGCTGGAATTATATCCTGGCATTCCATCCGTAAAAAGGAGTGCATACTTGCTGGAATTCGGACGTCCGCTTAATATAGAATTGGCTTCTTCTAACGCGTCGCCCATAGGTGTTCCGCCAGACGCGTTCTTGTTGCTGATGAAGCGATTGATGGCGTCCACGTTATCACTTGTATCCAGCGTATAAAATCCACTGTCCGTAATCGTCGAAGATGATCCCTCTGATCCCTGATACCATATCACGGCAATCTCGCTGATGGGAGATTTCTCTTTCGTCGTGTTCACAAAGGCTTTTGCTGCATCCTGTATGTCCTGCAGTTTCTTGCCATTCTCCTGCATAGAGGCACTTGCGTCCAGCACGAGCACGATGCTCGCCGCCTGCGCTGCGATTCCCTCATCCCTGCCTTTAGTAGATGCGGACAGTTCAATCTGGAAGACTCGATCCGCTTCATTAACCACGCTGGCGGTTTTATCGCTCTCCAAATTCTTGACTGCTTCTTCCTTCTCCGTGTAGTTGACGATTTTTTGCCCTTCCGTCAGAGTTGTTCCATCAGACTGGTATAGGGCTGCCGCAATACTGCCGTCTTTGCCTCTTTCAACTTTTACCTTCCATTCTGCCGTTTCTCTGACATACCCCTTTGCTGCTGCCGTTTCCGTCAAAGTATACTCGCCAACCCGCAGATTCTTAAAGGTAACTTTTCCGTCGCTTTCCGAAACCGCTACATAAGTTTTGGAAGGATCCTTATCATTCTTTAGCAGGAATTTTGCGCCAGCTACCGGGTTGTCTTTTGAATTCACTTTATCAAAACTAAAATCACAGAATGCCTTTTCCACCTGTACGACCGGCATTGCATATGCTGCCGTCTGCTGCAAGGATTCCTTATTTTCCTTATATTTAACCGTTGCAGTACTGTTTGAGTAGAATCCTTCTTTGCCGGAACTGGTGTAATTTCCATCGGCATCCGTACCCTCATCTCCAATATGTGGATATTCTCCATGTTCTATAAAGTAATTCGTTGCAGCATCGGTCGGCTCCACATCAAAACTGATGCTGTATGTCGCCCCTTCTTCCAATGCCTCTCCATGTAGAAGGCTGACGGATATCTTCTTTGTCAAGGAATTATAGTTCAGAGTGTAATCACTCTGGCTAAGCGTTGTCGTCCCTCCATCAGCCGTGGTCTTCTTTACCGTTATTACCGGTTTCCTTTCCTGGTCAAAATCATGAAACTGAACGTATTCGCTCAGAGTATCCTCAATAACCACGTTCTGATACGCCGGTGCGACAATTTGATTGATAATCTCCTGAAGCGCGCTTGCCATATTCGTTCCATCTTTGGCGTGGGCATTAATGTTCTTGGCTGTAAGTTTATTTGCAAACTCAGTCATTCTTGTGCTGGTCTGACTTGTCAGATATACCGAATAGATCTCGGCATCCTTTAAATAGTCAGAACCTGCAACTTCATCCACGGCATTCGTAAGATTAGCGCTGCTATAACTCTGGCCGCCCCCTGTCTCATATTCCTCGTATGGATAATAGGAACGTTTCTCATATCGATACGTAGGCTCGCCATCGGACAAGAACACTACGACTTTCTTATTCTGACTTTCAGCTCTTGGCTTCAACTTCTTATCCGCATTGCGCATTGCCAACTGCCAGTTGGTTCCTCCCTTTGTTCCCAGGCCTTCTATTTTCCGATTAAATCCACTCTTCCCATTATAGTCAACCCAGTCAGTACTAATATCGTTCCCTGTATAATCATCACTGCTAAAACTGATCGCTGCCACCCGGTTAACAGAATCCGAATCCGGCAATATCGTATCGACAAGAGTCGGAACCGTTTTCTTAAGTGTCGGCATCAGGTTGAAATAATTAGAGTCCGTCCGGCCGTTATCATTTAAGCCCATGCTTCCAGACTTATCAATTACAAGCAGTACATCTACGCCAGCCTTTTTTCCTCTCTTCCCGGTAACATCCAGTGTCAGCGTATAATCCTTATCTTTCTCATTATATTTGATACGCTTATTGTGCTCCGGCGCTCCCAAACTGTTATCGCTAGTTCTCACAGAGCCGTTGGCATAATCTGTAAGTAATGGCTCATATTCCTGCCATGCAAGTGTAAACGTAGAAAAACTATCTGTAACAAATTCTGCCTTTTTCACCTTGCCGTTGTCTGTTGTTTCCACAGATGCTTTTGATCCATCATCCGCAACCATGTCGACAACCTTCTTTACCTGGCCCTTCTCATTTTCTTCCAGATGCATCACCGTTACGCCCAGGTCTTTCTCTGTTACTTCCACCTCTTTTGGAATTACATCTTTCTTGTATTCCATCGTGACTTTCACATTGCCGTCTGGCTCGACTTCTTTTCCATCTTCATCAACAAAACTGATATCATAAGCCAGGAATCCTGCAATGCTGTAATTTTCGTTCTTCGCCTTGTCCTTCAGTTTATCTTCTACTTCTTTATACTGATCTTTGGTTTTCTTATCATCAGGAAGGACGGGAATGACCTTAAGTTTTGAATCCGCAGGTATGATGCCTTCTTTATTCGCGCTAACCGTTACCGATACATTCGCATCCTCATACTGTAATGTTCTTGATTCCTCTATGGAAGCCGCCGTACCTGATATATCCGATTTGCCTTCTGTCTCTTCTTCCTTAGTCTCTCCTTCTGTAGAAGCGCCGCCATTCATCGTTCCATCCTCCGGCTTTGGCTCTTTAAGATAGCATCCATAGATTGTGGAACGTCTGCCTTCCATCTGGATCTTATCTGCCGAGCCATCATCTCTCAAAGCGATCTCGGCCAGATCATAATCGTCGATGTGCTCTGTGCTCTGTCCGGCGTTCTGCAATTCTGCGATCTTATCTGCCTTCTGTGTAATCTCTATGATTTCTGCCTGTTGATTTCCTGCGATAGAATTCGCTTCATTATAATAGAAGGTTCTTGCTTTCTTTACATCTGCAATCTGGTAATCTTTTGGCTCAAATGTGATCTTGACTTCACGACCCGGCTCTGTTGGTACGCCATTTATTTTGAAGATAATATGATAGAAGAAATATTTTCCCAGCATCTGCCCCTCGTCTATGGTCGTTTCCATCAATGCCTTTACTTCTTCAGAAATATTGGGTTCCACCGCTGCAACTTCCATTGAAACTTCGGAGGTGTCTGCTTCGAATGTCCCATCTTGAACATTCGCAGTTACGGTGCAGATAACTTTGCCGTTCTCATCTTTCACTTCCTGCTTCAGTTCCAGTGCATCCTGATATACTGCTGTTCCATTATCTATGTTTTCTGTCGATGCAGCTGGCTGGCTTTCGCCTGCCTGTGTATCCGGCTCTATCTCCTGTACGGTCGCCCCGTTCATATCGCCGTTGCTCTCTGAATTGCTGTTGTCCGCGGCTTCTGGCTCTTCGCTTCCTTGCTGTTCCATTGCGGGTCCTGCTGCCGCCCCTTCCGTCGTATTTCCTTCGTCTATCTGACTCGCAGCAATTGGGCTACGTCCGTTAAACGCCACTCCTATAAGCAATACCACTACCACGAAAAACGCGAGCCATCTTTTTAACATTTTCATAACGCGTATTCCTCCAATTCCATCATAATTGCACGTTTTCTCAACTCTTTACAAATGTCTCGTTACCCGACTCGTCGTCTTTATCATTCAACGCTTCGTCTATCAGCTTAATCAGTTCCAGTGCTGACCGGAACGCAACCGTCTTGTCCTCATCGACCCAGGTAATTAGTCCCTGCCAGCTACTATGCTGCCTATGCTGTACGCGGATAATAAAAGTGCCGGCATCTCCGTGATTCTCTAATATGTCCTCTTCTCGCATAACCTTTATCATCCTTTCTTCTCGTTCTGTCTTTTTTCCCGATATACGGAATGTCTTTTCATCTGTCCCAGGAAACGGGAATCCCAATCTGTCAAAGAAACCTTCCAAATAGACGATCATCTCTTCCATGCCTGAGATGTGTATTGCCTCTTTGCTGTATGCGTGATAAATCCGGCCAATCGTCTCTCCATTCAGCCGCTTATCCACGCAGAGAATAACTCCGTTCGGAGAACCGATGTAGTATGTTCTTTTCCCCACCGTTGTTTCTTCTTTCTATTATTTATTAAGGTGTTCCCAACCAGACATTTCGTAAAATTTATCTCCGGCCGCTATGCGCTTTTACCTTTCGTCCATCTTAGCAGACGCACAGACAAAAGAACCGACAAAATTACATGTGAAAAAAGGATTTTTGTATAATATTCATTGACTTTAATATAGCAAGCTGATAAATGGTTTCGGAATGCTCGATCTATCCCCGCTCATTAGAGGAGAAGTTCTTCCGGTGATGGCTGGTTCCGGAAGAACCTCAGACGAGTTGCTAAAACCCCAGGTACAGGCCGGGATCGATTGCCACCCCATCTTCTTCCACCTGGAAGTGTAGATGGTTGCCTGTAGAATTGCCTGTCGTGCCGGACAGCCCTATCTGCTGCCCTTTCTCTACTTTCTGTCCTTCTTCAACATATATTTTGTCCTGGTGCATGTACTTGGTGACCAGCCCATCTCCATGGTCAATTTCAACCATAATCCCGGCCGTCCCCATCTCTCCGGCTAATGTTACTGTTCCTGACGCTGCTGCATAGGTTGGGATGTTATAGGTACCTGTTCCCATATCAATGCCTTTATGATATGTGCTTGCGCCTGCCTTTGGCATGCTTCTTGGTCCGAAGCCGCTAGTCAAGGTCGAGCCGGGACACGGATTTACAAACGTCCCCAAAAGCCCGTCAAACTCATCCAGCGTCATGCGGTCGAGCCTGTATAGATCATATCTCTCCATCTGCCCGATCAGGCTCTGACTATACTGAATATCGGTTGCCCAACGGCTGCCCACCTTTATGGCAAATGTATTGGCATCTTCGACACCAAAAGTCAGATCCTTATATACCTCTTTTAATAGTTCCGTTCTGTCTTCTATACATTCCGTGTAAGTGTTATACACACGGAAACCGGAAGTAATCATATAAGCGGATCCGTCACTGGCCTGCTCGCAGGTACGCATGCCTACGCTGCCCGCAGGTCCTGTTCCTTTGATTCCAAACAGATTATTATACTGGTATGCCAGATAGGATAAGCCTTTCCCTTCTTCCCCTCCCGGTCCGTACTTGCCGAATCCGGATTCCTGAATAATCTGGGCAATCGTCACAGATGCGGGATAACCTGTCTCATCCTGGCACTTTAATGCTCCGATTATCATCTCCTGGGTAATGAAGGATGGGAGATTATCTAGCGGAATCTCCACGTTATACTTTATCTTCTCCCGGTCGTCCGAGAACTTCGCGGAAGGCCTGTAGTTTGCTATGCCCTTTCCTCCCCCGTTTATCCTTGGATGTACTTTTATATTTCCACTTCCAGAAGGGGCTTGCCCGGGCACTTCTGTTCCTGCCCCGCCCCCTGGCTCTACTCCTGCATCCGGCTTTTCTGGTCTCGTATCCTGGCCAGGTATCTCCCCCGTCCCGGCGCCGCTTCCTTCATTTCCTTCCGTCCCGGAGTCGTTTCCTTCATTTCCTTCCGTCCCGGCGCCGCTCCCTTCATTTTCTTCCGTCCCGGTGCCGCTCCCTTCATTTTCTTCCGTCCCGGTGCCGCTCCCTTCATTTCCTTCCGTCCCGGAACCGCTACCTTCATTTCCTTCCGTCTGCCCGCTTGTCGTCTTCCCTGCCGTGCTTCCTTCATCAGGCCACACTGGCATATCTTGCGATTCATCCAGCACGCCCGAGTCTCCTTGGCTTATGCCTTCTGGCTCTTCTTGTGCTGCCTGCGCCACATTCGCAGCATAATTGCCGGGAATCTGGGTTCCAATCAAGCAGACGGTAAGGCCTAGAATGGCTGACACCTTCTGTAATTTCATATATTCTTCATCTCCTCGCCGCTTTGTCTTTCAGCATTATCCCATATAAATCTTGATTCTAATGCCATCATAGCAAAGCGTTAATCAAAGGAAGAATCAAAAATCAACCGTTTTAAAGGAGATTTTGACTTTTTTTATTGATTTCACTTTTCAGGCAGAAAAAAAGCACCGGCTTCTCGTAATAACGAGGAGCGGAGCATTAAGAATGCGCCTTGCACATATATTATTCAATTTCACAAGTCACGCTGCTTACATAGTATTGAACCCCAGTACGCTGCCTCCCAATCAGAAAATTATTATTGATCCGCTTCTGAACCACGGCACAGTTCTCAAGCGTCGTATTAACCAGCAGCACCAAGTACTGGCCTTTTCCATACCGGTTGACCGCGTCTCCGTGGCGGATAGATGTGCAGATCGCATCACCCAGACGGCGGGATAACTCTTCCAACTGTTCTCCGTCCTTCATTGGGTTTCCTTTGCTGTCAATAATCGTGCATAGCATCAGGTAGATGGACTGGCCTCCCCGATCCATCATCCGGGTCACCATGCGGTATATTCCCTGGAATATAGGATAGGAACACAGATATCCACCGTATATATCCGCTCTGGATTCGGCAAGTTCTGTCTGTATCTTGTCAAGCATTCCATAGGGATGCAGCATCTGTTCTCCTAATTGATCCAGCGAATCCATTAACTTCTGCGATGGGCGGATGCCTCTTTCTTTAAAGTAACAGTCAACGGTCTCTGCATATAAGCTGCCTGCTTCCTCATATCTGCCCATTCCGATCAGCGCCTCCATAGTAAGACTCTCCCAGTCGGAAAACGGCGCAATGCCGGACGCATATGTACCTAACTGCTCTAGTTGCAGGTAGTCCTGCCTGTTCCGGAGTATCTCTGCTGCCTCCTCCACGCATTGGCAGAACTGCTTTCTGTATCTCCTTGCTTCTGCGGCAGCCCACATGACACCGGCGTACATAGATAGGAATTCCCCTGTGTAACAATGGCATGCCTCAAGTAGAATTTGAAGTTTGGCATTTATGTCCTTTTCTTGCTGCGCTTCCTTGTACAGGCGGTCGAACTCTGCAGCATCTTCAACAACCAGTATATTATCGGTCCAATAGAACACGCCCTTTTCCATCCGAATATAATTTGCTGTTGGAAGACCGGCTTTTCTCAGTTTATTCTTAGCATTATAGATAACACTCTGCATTGTGTGATGGACATTCTTGATATCTCGGTCTCCAAACAACATCTCTTCCAAACTTTCCCTGCTGACTCCATTTTTCCGGTTATGCAATAGAATCTGCATCATATACGTAAATTGCGTCTCGCTTACCTTATTTCCCAATACAGATTCCCCAGCATAAATCATGGAAAAACTGCCAAACATCTTTACGTATAATACATTGTCTTTACTTTTTTTCTGTTCCATTGGCACATCCCTTTTCAACTATTTTCCAATTGAGGCATCATTTTAGTATACTTTCCTAATGAATAGTATCATTATAACTAATTTACGGGAACGTTGCAATAAGTTGCGTACACCTATATCCATATAGTCAATGATTATCTATCAAATGACGAAATTATTACTTTTTTTGTTTACCATTCCTGTCATTTGGTGCATATTCCTGATGCAGAGTCAAAAAAGAGACGGCCTTTTGTCCATAGACCGTCTCTTTCATCAATGTGCTTCTTATTTGCCCTGCATTTTCTTTATAACCTTCAGCCGCGTGAATTCTTCCCTTTCCTTTTCTTCCAGCGCGTTATTGATCGTATATACCAGATTGCTGTACATAGGGATAGTAATATTTTTAAGCGCATTGGCACGCTTCTGGGTCTTCTTGATATTCGTCGCCAGCCGGTATGCCGCGTTCTCGACCATCGACAGCTTGATGGTCAGATCCTTTACCTCCCGGAACGCCTCACGGACAATATCAATAGACTCATGCGTCGTACTGAATGCATAGGTCAGGTCATTCTGCTTCGCGTCATACTTCACATATGGTATCTCCGTCCCCATGATGCTGCGGGTCTGGATCCGGATTGAATCCTCGATGGGGACGGTAAATGCCAGTTCCTGAACCTTGCTGATTCCATGCTCTATATTGGCTCTCTGCAGGCATGCATAGGCCTTAGTAAAGGTAGTATCGATCTGTTCCTGTATATCTTTGGCCTCATCTATCAGGCTCATCAACTCTTTCAGCAGAATGTTGCGCTTCTTATCCATCAGGTCATATCCCTGGTGGGCAAGGGCAAGCGAATTCTTCGCAAGCATTAAGTTTCCTTTGGTTGGAAATTCCCGGGGATCCATATACCGACTTCCTTTCTGTCAAAATATCGCTTTATCCTTAAGCCTCCTGCGCCTCTTTTGGATAATATTTGTCTATCAGTTTTGTATCGATACGATCCAGTTCCTCTTTTGGTAGTAGCCCTAAAAGCTCCCACCCAAGATCTAGGGTATCCTGAATT
>OBYG01000821.1_pt1 | contig 18781 bp, 18 predicted proteins | sample 1538201 | NCBI WGS metagenome assembly OBYG01 (sample SAMEA2580177, study PRJEB22360) | human gut metagenome | biome: human gut; feature: human-associated habitat; material: faeces | place: Denmark | collected 2008/2010 | reverse complement strand
TGAGCGAGGTGCAGGCAATCGCGGCCTCGACGGTGGGTTCGATCGACTGTACCAGACGGAAATCGATGGGCTGACCGATCTCGCGCAGCACATCGCAGTAGCTGTTGTAGCGTGCCATGTAGACGTGCGGCGAGAAGTTGCCCGCGATCAGACCGATGCGGCGATGACCGCGCTCGGCCAGATGACGCATGGCGAGCACCGCGCCGCCGTATTGGTCGGTGGTGACGCACAGCAGGTGGTCGAGATCGAGTGCGTTGTTGAGCAGCACGACCGGCATGTTTTGCTGCTGGAGGTCAAGCACGGTCTGCATGTCCGAATGACCGGCTAAAATCACGCCGTCCATCTGCTTTTTGACACAGGTTTGACCGTTTGGCAGGTGCAAATCGCGGTCAGAGGAGATAAACAGACTGTATCCATGCTGTGCACAGGTTTGCAGGACGCTCTCGAAGATGGGAGAGTAGAAGGGATTGAGCACGACCGGATACTGCTTTTCGTAGATGACAAAGCCGATGTTGTCGGTTCGGCCGCGTACCATCGCCCGAGCGATTGCATCGGGGGTGTAGTTGAGCGCACGCGCGGCGGCATAGACCTTTTCGCGGGTCTTGTCCGAGACCTGCTCCGGGCTTGCGAAGGCACGGGAGACCGTGGCCTTGGAGTAGCCGCACAATTTTGCAACATCTAAGATCGTGACTGCCATAGTATAAGACCTCTGCTTTGGCTTGAGAACGTTCTCATTTCTGGGATAAAACCAGACAGCATTCAACTTGAATGCTGCCGGGGGAACGTTTCGTGGATTGATCGTGTCTTTATCTTACTCGTATCTGTTAAAAATGTCAAATGGTTTTGCAGAAAAAACGAAATTTTGAATATTTTTGACAAAAACGCCTGGGCGCTTTTAGGCAACTCGGAGAGGGGAAAATGCAGAGCGGAAGGCGGTAGGGATTTTCTTCCAATCATGCGAAAGAGAACGATCTCTTACAAAAAATCCGCGATATTTGCACGGAAAAAGTCCCATGTATCCTGATTTTCGATATGGTCATTTTCTGATGATGACTTTTGCTTTATAAAGCAGATGCAAAAAACTGCCGCGGTGGGACAATCCTAGCGGCGGCAGCTCTGTATCATATATCAGATAAAATTCGCTGGACTTCCTTGGCGACACCGCAATCGACGTTGCTTTCGATCACCTTTTCCGCCAATGTGTGCAGAAGCGGTACGGCGTTTTCCATCGCGCGGGAATGGGGAAAAGTTCGGAACAGGCTTTCGTCATTGCTGCCGTCGCCGAAGACAACGATGTGGTCAAGATCGATGCCGTACAGATGCGCAGCGCGTTCGACCATGCGAGCTTTTCACGCCTCGTGCGCGGCGATTTCGATGTTCCACGGCGCTGATGATGTGATTGAGACACCGTTCAGCGTACCCAATGCCTGTCGGGCGGCAGTGAGTTTGGGTGCATCCCAGCAAAAAACCAAAGAGTTTGCGCACAGTCAGAGGCCGAGACCAGAAGTCCTCGGGCAGAGGAGCGGCGTTACAGAATTGGGTATCAGTCGTAAAGTCGCCCTGATCGGTGTTGATTTCCAATCCAATGCCGTGTTTGCTTAAAATGTCAGTGGCCTGCCGCGCGGTGGCAGTTGACAGCGATGCGTCGAGCAGCAGCTCGCCCTTGGCGCTGCGCAGTTCGGCTCCGTTGAGCAGCACGAAATCGCAGGAGATTCCAGCCTGCTCCAGCAAGGGCGCGGCGGTGTTCCAGGAACGTCCGGTTGCTGTCAGCCAACGAATACCGGCTTGCTGCGCGCGCTGGATTGCCTGTGCGGTTTCGGGCGCGACTTGGCTGTGCTCGGTCAAGAGCGTGCCGTCCAGATCGCTGACAAAAAGTTGAATTTCCATGACTTTCTCCTTATATTTTAACCAGATGGAAACAGAATGTGGTGAAATCGTGCTTGGCGAGCGGTACAGTCAGGCCAATCTGCATCAGTTCATCGCCGCCGTAGACCTTGCCGGTGGCAGTATCTCGATAATCGGACGCAGGGTCCAGACTGCACAGTGCAAAGCGTGCGCAGGATGACAGGGGATTGTACAGCTTTTGGAAAACGATCATCATGCACTGGGTTTGGTCTGGACTGACCACAGACCAAGCCGTGCAGTTTTGGTCGGACCTTTGGCTGTGGAATAAGGTTCCTGCCATCAGCCACGACCGCTGCGCCTTATATGCTGCAATTTGCCGTGCGATCTCGTCGCGCTCTTCCGGGGTGCACAGGGTCAAGTCCAGCTCATAGCCCAGATTGTACAGCCGGCATACCTGATACCGCGTGTCCAGCGTAGTGGAGCGGCCGGTCTGATGGTTGGGGGTGATGCTGACATGTGCCCCCATGACCGACTGCGGGTAAAGCAGATCGAACCCCGACTGAATGGTGACGCGGTCGCAGGCGTCGGTGTTGTCGCTCGTCCAATTCTGCGGGAAATAGTACAGCATACCCGCATCAAAGCGCGCACCGCCGCTCGAGCAGCCCTCGAACAGTACATCGGGATAGCATCGGGTGATCTCATCCAGCACGGCATACAAGCCCAAAATATAGCGGTGTGCAGCCTCGCCCTGCCGCTCAGGCGGCAGCGCAGAAGAGGCAACATCGGTCAGAGGACGGTTCATGTCCCACTTGATATAGTCGATCTGACCGCCTGCAAGGTAGCCGTGCAGCATATCCAGCAGATATTGCCGCACTTCAGTGCGTCCAAGATCGAGCAGATACTCGTGGCGACCCTTAACCGGCGCGTATCCGGGAACGTGCACAATCCAGTCCGGATGGGTGCGGTAGAGCTGACTGTTTGGGCTGATGGCTTCGGGTTCAAACCACAAGCCGAACTTTAACCCCTTTGTGTGGACAATGGAGGCGACCCGATCAATGCCGCCGGGCAGCTTGTTTTGATTGCATGTCCAGTCACCCATGGAAGAGCGGCTGTCATTGCCCGCGCGGAACCAGCCGTCATCCAGAACAAACAGCTCAATACCCAATTCCTTTGCCAGCTGTGCCTGGGTTTCGATCTTGTCCAAATTGACATCGTAGTACATGGCTTCCCAGGAGTTGAGCAGAACCGGACGCTGTGCGTCCCGCCAGTGCGGCGGCATGATGTGATTGCGTATCAGCTTATGAAAGCCCTGCCGCATGCCGTTCAGACCATTTGCGCTGTAATTGAGCACGGCCTCGGGCGTGTCGAAGGCCTCACCGGGTTCCAGCGTCCAAGTGAAGGTGTCGGGGTTGAGGTCAATCTGTGCGCGCACCTGACCGAAGGTGTCCTTTTCCACAGCAGCCGAGAAATTACCGCTGTAAATCAGCTGAAATCCGTAGACTTCGCCGGTTTGCTCGGCTGTTCCGGGCTGTAAGAGGGCAAAAAAGGGCTGGTGACGCGGACTGCTGGAACCATAGCAGCTGCCGATACGCTGTACACCCTGATGCAGCAGGGCGCGGTTTGGTTTGGCCTCTGTGGCGTGGCAGCCGTAGAGCGTGAGCAGTTCATAGTCCCTTGCGGGAAGCTCGAGCGACAGACTTTGTACATTGCGCAGTCGGATTGCGGTATTACCGGTATTTTCCATGCGCTGATGCCGGGTGATGATGTTCAAATCACGGAAAATGGTGTAATACAGGTGCACTTTGATGCCGGCAACCGGGTCGGAACAGACGATTTCCAGCGTTTCACTCTCGTCTGGTGCCGAGAAGGTCATGGGCAAGCCGGGGACGCTGGGCTTTTGCGGCAACACCTGCCAGCTGCAAAACTTCAGATCGACCACCGCAGCTCCGGAAGGCCCTTCCGCGGTCAGCGCAGGCAGACGGTAGTCGCCGCGGCCGGGTGTGGGATATTCAAAGGGCAGGGCGTCGAAGTACAGGTTTTGCGTGCCGTCGGCATACTCGGTGGCATAGCTGCGCTTGCTGGGAATGGTGACCCCGGTACCGTGCCAGGCGCGAATGGCCTGGCTGAAATACCGGTGCAGCAGATAGGTATGGTCGAGCAACTCGATCACATAGCTGATGGTTCCGTTGGTGAGATGGGCGATGGAGCCATCGGAATGGAAGGTAATGCTTATGCCTGATTCTCCATTTTGGAGTGGAAGCCAAAGAAATAGGTTAGAATGAAGGCAACCGCGAAGGCTACGACATTGACCAGAATGTAGAACGGAAGCTGCTCATTGAGATAGAGGAGCGTGCCGGGAATACCGGTGATCGACATGCCGGTCGCACGCAGACCGAGCAGGGAGGCCAGAAAACCACCGCAGCCGCCACCGATCATGGCCATAATGAAGGGCTTTACGAAGCGCAGGTTGACACCGAAGACAGCGGGTTCGGTGATGCCGAGCAGTGCGGACAGACAGGAGGGATATGCAACCTGCTTGGTCTTGGCAGAGAGTGCCTTGATGGCGACTGCCAGAACTGCACCGGCCTGTGCGACGTTGCCGCAGGTGTCGATCGGGTCGAGGTAGTTCCAGCCGTCGTTTGCCAGCATGCTGATTTCGAGGAAGTTTAGGATGTGATGGATGCTGAAGATGCCGAGCAGCTGACCAAAACTGCCGTAGAGCAGACCGCCAATGCCAAGGGCAGCGTGAGCAGACCTTCAACAGCGTACAGGACAACATTTTCTACCGTGTGCAGGATGGGGCCGAGGACGAACAGCGCCAGAACGATGCCGACGACCAGCGTGACGAACGGGGTGACAATTAGATCGATGGCATCCGGGACACGCTTGCGCAGCCATTTTTCAAACTTGGCGGTCAAAACACCGGTTGCGGATGCGGGCAGTACCGAACCCTGATATCCGGCCACTTTAATGAAGCCAAAGAAGACGAGCGGTTCGGCTGCGCCTGAGCCGAAGTTCTTAAAGGTCGACCAGCAAACCAGAGCGGGCAGAAATGCGAATGCGGTGTCGGTCAGAATCTGGGCAAAGAGCAGCAATTGATTGGGAATATCGTCGGGCGTCATGCCGAACACACCCAAAACGGCTTCCTGTGTGAGCAGACCGCGCAGACCCATAAACAGACCGGTTGCGACCAGAACCGGGATGATGGGGACGAATACATCGGAGAACATGCGGATGGCGCGCTGGAATTTATTGCCGTATACCGGTTTGGAGGTGGTATCTTCGGGGACAGGGGATTCGGCCGCGAGGTTCAGCTGCGTCATGGCCTCATCGTATACGCGATTGACAAGACCAGTGCCGAGGATAATCTGGTACTGTCCGGCATTGAAGAAAGACCCCTTGACTTTATCCAGGTTTTCTACTTCTTTGACGTTGATTTTGTCTTTGTCGTGCACGACGATGCGCAGACGTGTGGCACAGTGCTGCACCGAGGCGATGTTTTCCTTGCCGCCAACAAGCCGGATGATGTGTTGAGCCAGTTCTTTTTCAGACATGATGGGTTCCCTCCTTATCAGTTTTCATTCATACAAAGTTCGTTGACTTGAACGGTGGTGTGTGCGTCGATGCCCGAAATGCGAAGATCGGGTTGACTGGCTGTCGGGAAAACGCGGGCAGACAACACATGTGCACCACCGTTTACAAAGAGTTCGATGCTGGACTGATCGCTCCACAGCTCGAGCGCTGTGCATGTTTCCAGAGCAAACGAGCGGGTTTCTTCTCCGTCCTGTACCCAGCTGCGGCGGGTCAGGGTACCGACTTTTTGCTGCGCGTCGTATATAAAACGCCATTCGCCATCGCCAAACGAGAGTTCCAAGTCAGAGCAGCCTGCTGGCGCTTCGAGCATCAGGCGGAAATAGCGGTGAGACGGTGCAAAGCGCAGACCGGAATCCGAACGCTCCGGGGCAACGGCTGCACCGAGCAGTGCGGAAAGCTCGCGCACGGGACGCTGACACAGTTTGCCGTCTTTGATGAAAAGTTCACGCGGCATGGTCAGGCAGTGAATGCGCGGCTCATCCTGACAGAATACGGCTTCCTGTGCATCCTCCATGCGCGACATCCAACCCAGAATCACCCGGCGGCCGTCCGGCGTTTGCAGCGTCTGAGGCGCGTAAAAGTCAAATCCTTGGTCGAGCAAGTGCCGGTTGTCATCCAGGTTTCGGTCGTCCAGCGTTCCCGCAGCCGTGTCAAAGTGAGTCAGCTTGTACGCGGCAAAGGAGTGCAGCGCGAGATCGCGCGCGTTGTCACGCCATTGCGGACAGTAGAGCAGAACGGCGGTGTCGTCGATCAGAAAGAGATCGGGGCATTCGATCATCTGGCATGCTTCGGACTGTGCGAGCGGGCCGACTAGGTTCCAGTGCTGCGCATCCGAGGAGGAGAACAACACGATCGCACCCTTGCCGGTGCGCTGCTGTGCGCCCACGACCATCCAGTATTTGCCACCGGCATGAAAGGCTTTGGGATCGCGGAAATGTTCGGTGTAGCCGTCAGGGGTCGTGAACATCGGGCCGGTTTTGAGAAAGTGCTGTCCGTCTGTGCTGATGGCCAGACATTGACTGCTGCGGCGCTGACCGTCCTGCTTGACGTTGCCGGTGTAGAACAGGTGGAGCGCATCGTCGATGACCAGCGCACTGCCCGAATAGACGCCCTGCGCGTCATAGGACTGATCGGGAAGCAGGGCACTGCCGTGAAATGTCCAGTGCGTCAGATCGGGTGAGGTGCAGTATCCCCACTCTTTGTGAGAATGTTTTTTTTTCAAACCGATTCCACTGGAAGAAGGCGTAGTATAATCCGTGAAACCAGCTCAGACCATTCGGGTCATTGAGCAGGCCACGGTCGGGTTCTATGTGCCAATATTGCTTTTTTGAGGGGATCAATATGCCATTCCTCCTTGCTGAAATTCAATTTTGATCGGTCATTTTATGATTCTATTAAATCATATTTCGCTCGGACACACCATGGAAATAGTAAAGAAGGATATGGAAAAAACAAACTTTTTGTGATATCATATCAATATGATTGAGTATAAAGAAACCAAACACACATTGCAGCGCAAGGCGGTTTCCGATCTCTCGCTGTACAGCGCCGGATATGAACAGTGCGTGCCGGGGCATCATTACGGCCCGATCTGCCGTTCCTATCAGCTCATTCATTTTGTGTTGTCCGGGAAAGGGGAGCTGGAGATTGATGGACACACGTTTCAGCTGGGAGCGGGAGATGCGTTCATTATTCCGTCGGATAAGATCACGCGCTATGCGGCATCTGTGACCGATCCATGGTGCTATACATCGATTAGCTTTCTTGGCATCAATGCGCAGATGTACACATATCAGCTCATCGCCTCGGCGCCCGACCATTACATCTTGCACGGACTGGATGTCGATAAGTATCGTGCGCTGATTGCGCGTATTTTGGAGCTGGAAGGAGCCGCGACAACGCGCTATTTTAAGGCCAACAGCCTGCTGCTCGAAGTGCTCGCCGAACTGTTTGACGATGCACAGTTTGACGAGCGCAGCTGGGGAAAAAACTCGATTGCGGACGAAGTGAAGTTCTATCTGGATGTAAACTATTCGGAGAAACTGCGATTGCAGGAGGTTGCGCGCACGTTTGGCGTGCATCCCAATTATCTTGCACGCGTATTTCACGAGAAATATCATGTGACGCCAAAGCAGTATTTGCAGGGCATGAAGCTCAAAAAAGCATGCTACCTGCTGCGCACGACCGATCTGCCCATCTCGGTGATTGCGCGGTCGATGGGATTTGAAGATCAGCTGGCCTTTTCCAAGCTGTTTAAAAAGTGTTTTGCAGTGTCACCAACCGATTATCGGCAGGAAAAAGAACCTAGGTCAAGTGATTTGGGTAGGCAGTAACGGTTGTAAACTTGTTTGCAGCATGGTTGCGGTTATATACCAAATCTGATTTTATAATCTATATTAAGCAAAAATATGGAAGGAAAGTGTGAGAAAACATAAAATCATTGATGGAGCAAGCAAAAGCGTTGGAGCGTGAACTCAAGAGCCTGAAAGACGACATACATCGTCGCCCGGAACTTAGTTTTGAAGAGCGACGCACGACTGCGATTGTGAAAGAAAAACTCACAGCCCTCGGACTGGAAATTGTAGATTTGGGCATGGAAACCGGTGTTGTGGCTGTACTTCGCGGCGGTTTGCCCGGCGGAACTGTGGCGCTTCGCGCAGATATTGACGCGATTGCACAGCAGGAAGCCGCGCATGAGGGCGTCGTGTCGTGCATCGATGGCGTGATGCATGGATGTGGACATGATTTTCACACGGTGGGACTGTACGGCGCGGCGCAATTGCTGTCGCAGAACCGGGAAACATTGAAAGGAACCGTGGTCTTTCTGTTCCAACCGGCGGAAGAGGTGACGCAGGGCGCACAGGCGATGATTGACCATGGTCTGTTCGATCGGCTGCCCAGTCAGCCGCAGCTTTTATTTGGCCTGCACAATCGTCCGGAACTGCCGTCGGGTACCATTGCGGTGATGGAAGGACCGGTCATGGCCGGTAAATGCCATTTTACAATCACGCTGCATGGCCGTTCGGGACACGGCGGTTCTCCGCATAAATGTACCGATGTCATCGTTACCGGAGCCGCGATCGTCAATGCGGTACAGACGATCGTGAGCAGAAATATTGATCCTCTGGACAGCCTGGTGTGCTCTGTTCTTTCCATTCATGCCGGTACACCGGATAATTTTGTCCCCGATGTTTTGACCATGACGGGCAGCATTCGGTCGCACAGTGATGTAGCGCAAGCATGCGCGCAAGGCCGGTTAAAGGAGATTGCGTGCGGGGGCGCAGCTGCACACGGCTGTACCGCGGAGGTGGAGTTCCATCCGGGTGTCCCTGCCACGGTGAACTCGGCGTATATGACCGGACTGGCCAGAAAGGCAGCCGAAGAGCTGGTCGGTGCCGATCAAATTGTAAGCCCGAGACCGGATATGGGCTCTGAAGATTTCGCTGTTTTCGGTCAGCATATCCCCTCGTTCTTCTACTGGCTGGGCTCTGGATTTCAAGGCCGCAAGAATGCTTGCTGGCATAATGAGCACTTTGAAACCGACGACAGTGCGCTGCCGTTGGCAGCGGCTTTGCTGGCAAATTCAGCCGTCGTAGGATTGGACGCACTGGCAAACGACAGCAACTGACCGAAAGCGGGTTGCGCTAAAATTGAAAACCCTGTCAAAAGGATAAAAAAATCCCCGTATCATCAGATACGGGGCTTTTTTCGTGGTGCCGCCAGCGGGAATCGAACCCGCACACTATTTCTAGCGAGGGATTTTAAGTTTCTCGGGGTGCATCGGTGCTTGCGGCAAGATGTCGAATGAATATGTGAAAAATAGTTAATTTGCCGGAATGGACCGGGCTTTTCTTGGGGAAATGTTCAATTTATGAACCAAGTGGGGAAGGGATAAATCCGTGCTTTTACAGCAAATTTTCGTCCTTTGTTAGAAAACTGTTAGAAGAAAAATCGATGCCTACATGACCACCTGATACTTGGTTCGCGTAGAAAATTTGGTGGCACGCAATAGACCGAGTTCGGTAAATTTGAGGACAAAGCCGCGGATGGTGGCATAGGCCGCATTGCCGAAATCCTTTTCCAGCTGCTTGGTGGAAAACGGCTGATCGGCATAGGCGGTCAGGACAAACTGCCAGAGTGCGTGTTCCTTTTCGGTGATCTTACCATTTTGCAGTGCTTGACGGAAGGTGTCGGTGGTGACACGGTCAGGTTGCTCGCTGCGGAGCTTGTGATAGACTTCCTTGGTGAAGTAGAGCAGGAAGGGGGTCACGTCCAGTACACCGCTGATCCGGGCATTCTGTTCCACCAGTAAAAAAGCATCATAATATTTCTTGCGGCTGTGCTCGATATATTCGGAGAGCGGAACAAACAGGGCAGAGGAGTAGCCCTGCTGTACCAGATACCATAAATGAAGCAGACGCGCCATACGCCCGTTGCCATCAAAATATGGATGCAGGTAGGCGAGGTAAAAGTGGATCAAAGCGGCCTTCCAAAGGTCATTGATCGAAGAGTCCTGCTGTATGAACGCAACCAGCTGCTCCATATAGCCGGCGAGCTTATTCCAAGGCAGGCCGGTGTGTTCCAGCTTGTCACCGACAATATAGACATGATCGTGACGGTATCGCTGTCCGGGTAAGAGCTGATCTTCTTCGGGCAGAAATGCACCGATGACCATCTGATAGAGCTGGTAAATGGTCTTTTCACTGATTTTATTGTTGGGGTCGGCGATAAACTCCAAACCACGCTTCATGCCATAAATGCACTGTTCCCGTTCGTTGGTCGGCGCATATCCGGATAAAATCCTGCGCACGCTGCTGCGAGAAGTGTCAATCTGCTCGATGGTAAAGGTCGATAAGATTTCACGTTCCATCGCCTGTGTGCCGTACAGCTGTGCACTGTTTTGCGGTGTGAGCAAGATTTTTGCGGCGGATAACCGCAACTGTGCAGCATTTTCCAGATAAACGACCGGATTGCCGTGGAAATCGTAAAGCGGCAGCGATCGATAGAAACCGTCTTGCAAGAGCGCAATGAATTCCGAAAGATTGGCTTGCGGATACTTGTATTTTAACTTTTTCAGATGAACCAGCATCGGGTCGGAAAGCATTTTTGCAAACAGTGCGGCATCCATCCAAATCACCTCTAATGTAAAACAGTATCAGTTTATATCAGTATACCCCAAAGCGGGGAAATAGGCAAGGGGGGATGATTATTCCAGCGCCGCCCGAACGAATGCTTCGAGCGCGGCGAGCGGGATGCGATATTCCCGCCCGACCTTGAGCGCAGCCAGCTCCCCGCTTTGAATCATGCGCCGCACCTGCACCCGGCTGGTCTGGAGCAGTGCTGCGACTTCCTTGACACTTAGCAAGCGGTTCATGCCCACGGATCGTCCTCCCATGCATTCGCAGTCTGATTGCGCCCCTCATGGTAGAGTAAATTATGCAGACGGCAGATGTCGTATTTGACAAAGCCGTACACACCGTTCTCATTTCGGCGTGGCTGTACATTGTGTGTCTCGCATGCACTTTTCAGCTCGCTTTTGCTTATCTCAAAGAGTTCACAAGCACCTTTGATGGTATAAAACTCTTCCAGCTGTTTGTAGTTGATGTATGGGACTGACATAAAAAGCCTCCTAATAAGATGATTTGCGATCCTGCAAAGCGGTGTTCTCAGCACACGCTATTTGCATTTACCTTATACCATTGTTATTCATTTGAATTTATAATTTGTTGCGATTTCTGCCAGAATTCCAGCGTGATTGCACGATTATTTCATTTTTTGGTACAGAATCACAACCTCTCCTTCCGAAATCATTCGAAGCAAGGACACCGGTCCGGGAATCTGCTGGGTGCAGAAATTCTTCCATAACGGAATAGGGCTGCAACCCAGCTTGTGCACCTTTCTGAGCAAATCTTCTACAAAAAAGCCTTCGGACGCCATTTCCTCCAATACCTGATCGACCGACTGCTTGCGCTGCATTCTATGGGTAAATTCCAACATTGCCTGCTTGATCTCATCCTCGTATTTTGAACCCATAATCCGCCTTTCAATCTCCTCGATTTGGCAAAACTGAACATCGGCAAAGCACTGTTCAAAGTGCTTGCAGATACGTTTTTCGCTTTTCTGCATCAGATACCATAACAATTCACTCGGATTATCTGTATCCAGCCTCTTTTCCAACCCACGCAGTACAGAACGCTGATACTGCACCTCAAATCGCAGCACACCCTCAGGTAAATCCTCATAATCGACTCGCAAACCTTGTTCGGTTGCCTGGTAGGTCTTGTCATAAATGACGAGGCTATGGGTACCGCATTGAAATTTGATATAGTGCTTGTTGTATTTGTTCGCTTTCTTCTTGTCCTTTTCTTTGCGAGACACGCGCTTGTACTTTGGCGGCGTGGGCAGCTTTCGCAGTACACGGACAACCTCGCGGAAGATTTTCTTATGGTTACAGCGGATATTGACGCATAGATCCACCCGGCTAAGGTAATAGTCATCTAACTGGTCATTAAAAGCTGATGACTTCAGAAGTGCATGAAACGCCGCTTGCAACTCAATGATACTGGACTTTTCAGGTGGGAAAATACCGATGTAGGATGCATTTGGATCGATAACTTTGCGAGGATTAACCACCATGCGTACATAATAACCGCGGCTGTCCTCTTGATCGTGTGCGTGCTCCAATGTGATACGCAGACCATTTGCTTCATACTGTGATACCCGATGTACACCTTTCGACTCTTGATAAATACAAATCTTAGAAGAAACCTGATTCTGATCGTACAGTTTTCCTTTGCAGTAATTCCATTCACTCTTTGTCAGTTTTTTTGAAATCTCGAACGTATGAATAGAGAATCCATCTGCTTCTAACATAAAACGTGCTTTTCTTGTCACAATCTTACTCAAATCAAACAGCCCTTTCATCATAAAACATTGTTTATCAAACTGTCTGATCTATGTGTAAAAAAATACCCCCCTTATTTCTGTGCTATAACATAGGAATAAGAAGGTATTTGAATGATTTTATGTACTTTTATGTGCGGATTTGTTGGAAATACAATAGGGGATTGATGCTAGGTTGTTTATGGATAAAAGCATAGTGAGGATAAAACTGACATAAGCTATAACGGTATATAAAAAGTCGCTGTGATGTCATAACATCACAGCGACGAAAAGAAGCGTTTGCATATGTTCAGTAGCTATATCTCGCACTGGAATCGGGTAAAGGAAAAGAGAATTGATATATTACGACGCAGACACAAAAATTTTTCAGTTATTCCCAAAGTCCTTTTGCCGTCATATCCGCAATATAGTCGTCTACATTGTCAGCAGTTACAACCTGAGAGCCAGAATCGATGAAAGATTCTACAGCCTGTCCATCGAGCAATGCGGTCATGGCTTCCATGGCCTTGTAGCCCATGTCATAGCCCAGCTGTGCAACATCGACTGTCAATTCGCCTGTCTGCAGCGCGGAGATTGCAGCTTGATTGCCGTCGAAGCCGCAGATAACAGTGTCGGAATAGACATCGTTTTTGGCATCGTGGATGATCTTTGCCGCCGCCAGAGCCATGTCGTCGTTGGTGGACAACACCACATCAATGCCATCGGGATGCTTCTGCATGATACCTTCCATGGCGAGCGCGGCGCGGTCAGCCTGTGCATCGCAGTATTGTACTTCCACAATGCTGCCGCCTGCTGCTGTTGCCCCCTCAGTATAGCCTTTCAGACGTGCTTCGTGTGTCTCATCACCTTGCACACCGGTCAAAATCACGGCGGTGGGATTTTCCACGCCGCGGGCCTTTGCGGCTTCGATAGCGGCTGCGCCGCCCTGTGCTGCGGCATCCTCGTTGCCGGTTCCGACAAAAGCGGATTTCTTATCCGATGTAAAATCGGTGTCAAGTGCAATGATCGGCTTTTCCGCGTTTGCGACGATGGTGGATGCCGAGTCGGATTGTAACGGACTGATAATGAGTGCATCAATGCCGGGATTGCTCAAAGCGGTCTCGATCATGTTCAGCTGCTCTTCATACGAGGTCGCGGACGGCGGAGATTGGATCTCTACATTTACATTGTCGTGCGTGTCGGCATACGCCTGCGCACCGGCCATGACTTTGTTAAAGTGCCCATCGGTCAGTTTTACAATGAGTGCAATGTTATATGCGTCATCTGCGGTCTGTCCATCACTCGAAGACGTACCCGCACAGCCAGACAATGCCGCAACAGTCAGTGCACCAGCAAGAACCATCGTGATCAAACGCTTTTTCATCATATTTCCAATCCTTTCTATTTTGTTTTAGAGAGCAGAGTTAGAAAAATCACAGGGCATTGCTTCTTTCAGGACATCAGTGGACTTTTTGACACCGGTCAGTGCGGGCATGGTCAGATCCTCCATCTCCTGACTGATGGGACCGTCGTAGCCTTCCATGCTCAGAATGGACAGAAATTCCTTCCACCAGCGCACGTCATGTCCGTGACCGAGTGCAACATAGTTCCAGGTGCGCTTGGCAAACTGATCGATGGTTTTAGTATCCAGAACGCCGTCGGCGCCAATGTAATTGCGCTCCATGCGCACATCCTTTGCATGTACATGATAGATGCGGTCGGCGCCTAGTTTGTGAATGGCTGCAATCGGATCGCCTCCCATCCACATTAAGTGCGACGGATCGAGATTCATACCAACCATCGGACCGACTGCATCGCGCAGGCGGATCAGCGTCTCCGGATTGTATACCATCTGGCAGCCGTGGTTTTCCAGCGCGATCTTTTCAATACCGTTTTCCTTTGCCAAGGCAACGGTCTTTTTCCAGTACGGGATCAAGATTTCTTCCCACTGCCAGTTCAGGATTTTGGTGGTGATGGGCGGCCAGCTGGTGACAATCCAGTTGGGAGTGCAGTCGTTCGGGGAACCGCCCGGGCAGCCCGACATCATAACGATGGTCTTCACACCCAGCAGACCGGCCAGACGGAAGGTCTTTTCCACCACTTCCTGATGCTGCTTTCCTTCCTCGTTGGGGGCCAGCTGATTGCCCGAGCAGTTGAGCGCTTCCAGCTTGAGTCCGCGGCGCTCGATCGCCTGCATGAAGTCCTTGCGTGCCTGCTCGCTCTCCAGCATTTGGTCCAGGTTGATGTGGGGCGCCTTGGACCAGTTGCCGCAGGCAATCTCGATCGACTCGTAACCGAGTGCGGCCAGGGTGTCCAGCATTTCCTCAAAGGGCATGTAGCCCAGGCCATCGGTATTAAAACACAGTCTCATAATTGGGACGCTCCTCTCTCAGTGCTTGTAAAATGCAGGGGTCTCAGGCATATGGATGTCGACCGGGTGCTGTTCGTCGCGGGCCTTGGAGGCTGCCGCCGCGGTGATCTGACCCATATAGCCGTCCCAGGCCGTCGGACCGTCTACGCGGCCCTGCTTGGTGGCGTTGATCCACTGCTGAAATTCGATGTTGTACGCTTCGGGGAAGCGCTCCGACCAGTCGTGGCAGATCGGGGTGACGCGGGAATCGTTGGTGCGGATCATGGCATTGGCCGGCTCGGGCAGGTTGAGCGTGCCCTCCTCACAGACCACCTCGCACTTGATGTCATAGCCGTAGTGCGAGAAAATGAACGACTCGACATCAATGCGGATGCCGGATTCGGTGGTCAGATACATGATCTGCGGGTCTTTCAGACCTTCGCAGGCGTTGCGCGAGGTGCGAGGGAATACAACCTCGGCCTTGACGTAGTTTTCTCCGAGCAGCCAGCGCAGTACGTCGATTTCATGGATCATGGAGTTTTCTACCGGCATATTAGTGGTGAAACCTACGCCGCCATCATCATAATTACGGTGTGCGCAGTGCAGCATAAGCGGGCTGCCAAACTTACCACTGTCAATCAGTTTCTTGAGCTGCTGGTAGCCGGGATCAAAGCGGCGCATGAATCCAACCTGTACCAGATGCTTACCAGAGGCCATTTCAGCCTCTACGATGCGCTTGCATGCCTCAGGCGTAGGTGCCAGCGGCTTCTCGCAGAATACCGGCTTGCCAGCCTTGATGGCTGATCAGCTGTGGTGCAGATGACAGCCTCTACTTCGTCCGAAGCAATCATTTCCTCACCGCTGGCAAAAGCGTAGATGCCGTATTTCTCAGCGACCGACTTGCAAAAGTCGAAATTTACGTCCGCACAGGCAACAACACGTCCGCCCTGCAGGCTATTGTTGATGCGCTCGATGTGGGTGCGGCCAATTGCGCCTGTACCTACAAGACCAATTTTTAGTTCTGCCATTGTGAAAAACTCCTTTCAAAATAAACCATTTTCAGTAATTTTACATTTCACCGCGTGCTTCACGTGCGGCCAAATCGTGCATAATTTGTGGATAAATTTTATCCAGCTTATAGAAGAGCAGTACGACTGCAGCGATGACCCACATCAGCAGAGTGCCATATTGATAAATGCTCATAATCATCGCTTTCGCAGAAGCGGGCTGTGAGGCGCCGCCGGTTGCGGAACTAATATAACCACTCACCTGCAAAAGTTGGCTGATGCATGCACTAGTCAGACCAACGCCGATCTTAAAGCCAAGCGATCCTCCACCGAAGACCAAACTTTCTTGGCGAATATGACTGCGCCACTGCCCATATTCAATGACATCACCCATCATGCCGAATACGATGGCTGTAATGGGTGCCTGTCCCAGCGCACGCACAATGGTTGTGCCGAGCATCCAGGAATAGCTATAGGGGTTGAGGAAGAATGCCAATTGTGCCACGACAGCAACAACACATCCAACCAGCGAAATATCGCGTTTGCGGTAGTGCTTGAGCAGCACCGGACATACCATAGCACCGAGGATGAGCGTTACACTTTCACCAAAGTACAATGCGCTGTACATCCAGCTGTCATTGCCGAAAATGTATTTGCAGTAGTACGGTGTGACCGTACCGACCAGCGTTTGATGGACACAGGTGATGGTCCAGAGAATGAGCGTTGCCCAGAAATACTTGTTGCCGAGCAGGGCCTGCAAATTTTTCTTGACACCGATTTTTTTCTGATGCTTGACCGCTTCAATGTGTACGCGCTCCTTGCAGTTGAAAAAGCAGATCAGCAGCATAATAAACGCGATCACACACCACATTGCCATCGCCTTGACCCAAGCGGCCTGCGTGTCGCCGAATAGCTTGACGACCGGCATGGTCAGCGTGACCGCGATCAGGCGGCCAACCGGCGCCATCGCCATGCGCACAACCGAAAGCAGATCACGTTCATGAGAAGATCGGGTCATCATGGTGGACAGTGTTCCGTAAGGAACATTAATCGCAGTGTAACAGACGGTTGTACACAGGTTATAGGTGACAAAGATGTACCAGAACTGCACGCTTTCCGATGTTTGCGGCACCGTGAACATTGCGATTGCGCAGATAACGTATGGAATTGACATCCACAGCAGCCACGGGCGAGCTTTTCCCCAACGTGACTTCGTTTTGTTGACAATAACTGCCATGATCGCGTCTGATGTACCGTCAAAGATACGGGATACCAGCATCACGATACCAACCGTAGCAATCGGGATTCCTGCATAGTCGGTATAAAACAATGTCAGCAGTGCATTGATCATACCGCACACAATATTGCAGGCGGTATCTCCGCAGCCATAGGCCAGACGATTTCGCCAAGTCAGGCGTATTTCCTGATTGTCTGCGCCTTGCATCACAGGTGCACTTTGATTCATCAATAGCTTCCCCTTTCTCGTGCCACAAATTATGTAATATTGTTTTGGTTGTCCGGATTTTGCAGATGAAATACAAGCAAAAATAAATTCGATTTGTTCCGGGCTGATATCACATATTTTTGTTATTTTCTTCATTTCTAAGACATGTTTTTTAACTATGTCTCTATTATAGTTTGGATATCAGAAAAGTGTTAGCTCGATTCTGCTGTATTCAGACGGGCTTTTTTGAGATAACCATACAAAAATTATAAAATCTTGCACACAAATGCGCAAAAAAACACAGCGTCTAAAGACGCTGTGTCATTCGCTGTGATCGAGAGAGAAATGTTTGCGGTATTCCCGCGGTGCAATGCCGACGTACTTTTTGAACATTGTAGTCAGGTGGCAGCTGCTGCCAAATCCAAGCTGTTCCTCAATGACATGGATGGGAAGATCGCTTTCCATCAGCAGGCTTTGCGCTTCGCCGATGCGTCGGTGGATCACATACTGTATGGGAGACAATCCGGTCTCACGTTTGAACAGATGAGACAGGTATGAGCTGCTGATGTGCATTTGTACGGCAATTTGCTCCAGAGAAAGCGGTTCGGTATAATGCTGATCGAGATATTCTGTGATACTCCGAACCAGTGCCTCATTTTTTTGCTCATTCTGGCAGCGATCCTGCTGGTTGTGCAAATACAGCGCTCGTTCGACCATCAGCAGCACACTCAGTGCCATTTGTCGGCAGATTTGTGCATTTCGCGGTGTCGCTGCACAAAGTTCGTAAATACAGGGCATCATTTGTCCGATTGGCTTTTCAAATGAGCCAAGCTGCAGTACAGGGCGTTGCTGTTCGGGAATCAGGTAGCCGGCTAAATAACCAGGTTTGTGCACGCCGGACAGCGCACAGCAGTATGTCTGCATGGTGTAGGATTGAAAAGGGGCTTCTCCGTGCAGGGTCTCGGCATTGCAGATAATCAAATCACCTGCTTTGACAGCATATTCTCGGTTGCCAACAATATAGCGACCTTCTCCAGCAGCCACATAGAGCAGTTCTAGGATACCAGTATGCTTGTGCAGCATATGCGCATGTTTTTGTGTGTATACTTCGTCTACATAAAACACGCCGGCTAATCTGACTTTATCAAGCATCGGTTCCTGTAGTTGGGCAAGTTCCATATATTATCACGTTCTCTTTCTTGATATATATTGTAATATGTCACCTATAACTTCCAATATTATAAACAAAATTATATTTATAGGCAAGATTTCTAATCCATAGTACTTTAAATAAAATTTTCGCACAGGTAGACAATTGAGGTTGATTCAAAATAACCTCAATTTCGTTATGATCTACGTACCCCCATTGAATCATAGACAAATTGCGATATAGCTCTGATATAAAACCACATACATATTATAACGATGAAGCCGAAGGAGAAATCCTTCGGCTTTTACTATTCTATAAGGAGCTGATCCAGATGAAACCCTGTTACATCACCCGTGGTATCCAGACAACCATTCCACCTTGGCTGCAAGCCCTCTTATGGTACATGCGCGACAGTATGGAAGTGCCAGAGCGGGATTACTTACAAATCTTCCATTTATCCTGTGATGGCGACCGCCAGCGCATTGAGCATGCTCAGGAACAGCCGGAGT
>OBYG01000816.1_pt1 | contig 18902 bp, 8 predicted proteins | sample 1538201 | NCBI WGS metagenome assembly OBYG01 (sample SAMEA2580177, study PRJEB22360) | human gut metagenome | biome: human gut; feature: human-associated habitat; material: faeces | place: Denmark | collected 2008/2010 | reverse complement strand
CGGCGTCGAGCCGTTGAGGGTGCTGCTGACGAAGAACAAGCGGATGACGCGGACGCGGATGCCGCTGCCCAGGCAAACACTGCCCCCACCATCGCTACTGTCGAGGCCCTCAGGCGCGTGTTGGGTGACGGCGATGTCATCACTGACGACTCGGACGCCGTCACGGCCATTACCTTTGAGTCCAACGCCGATCTTGTCGCCATCTCCAATACCGATCCCGCCATCTACCAGAACGCGAACATCTCCAAAGGTGGCTCGACCGGCATCGACTTCGACGTGTGCGGCGCGGAGATCGTGGACGGCCTGGGTAGCCTCACGTTCCAGGGCTTCGGCAGCGATGCCTACCCTTTCAAAGGCGCGCTCAACCTCGGCGACAGGACCCTGACCGTCAACAAGACGCTCTTCAACAACATCGAGCTCAGCTACGCCAACAGCACCGTAAAGCTCACCTGGAAGGGTACCGATGCCCAGCCCATCGTGGCCGCAAAGGTCACGGGCGCGGACAAGACGCTTGCTGCCACCGTTACCGTGGGCACGCCCAAAAGCGATACCGAAAAGGACATCTGCAAGCTCACCTCGCCGCTTGTGGGCGAGGTCACGGGCGCGCTTACACTTAATGCCACCTACACGACAAGCGCGAACAGCCCCCTGGCAGTCGATATGCAATCGAGCGCAGGCAACATGGGCTTGCTTGTGAACACCCTTGTCGAAGGAGCATCGCTTACGCTTGCTGGCCTCGCCCTGCCGGACAAACTCGACGGTACCCCCACTATCAACGCGACAGCCGCTGATGCCAACGCGGGGGGTCTTATCGGCGAGGCGCGGGAGGGTGCCACCGTCGCCCTACCAACTGGCATCGATGTCTCGGCGCTGAGTGTCGCAGGTAAAAACGCGGCGGGCGGTCTTATCGGTAAGGCAACTAAGCTCACACTCACCGTGGGCAAGGATAACAGTGGAAAAGACGCCTCGGGCAAGGCCATTGCCATCAAGCCCGCGTATGCGGTTGGATCGTCATCTGCCGGGACGTATGCAGGCGGCCTAATCGGCGACGCCTCGTTTACCGACGCATTCACCATCAACAGCGGCATCTTCGACTTTGGTAAGGGCGTGGCGCTCAGCGTGTCCAACACGAACGCCGCCCCTTCTGCCGGCGGACTGTTCGGCGTGCTCGACATCTCGAACGGCGACGTGGTCGTCAATGGCGGTTCGTATACAAGCACGCTGCAAAACGGCAAGGACGACAACAAGCACGGCAACTACGGCGGCTTGGTGGGCAAGCTGTGGGGCCAGAAAAACGGTGACGCACTGCATGCCTTTACGGTGCAGGGTGATACTGCGGTGTCGTTCGGCGTGGGCTCCAACGGCAAACTCACCTACGCAGGCGGCCTAGTAGGCTACCTTGGCGAAGGCGGCGGGGGAGCTAACGGGTCCGCCGGGGGTGGCATCCGACAGTCCGCCGTGTCGAAGGCGGCGGGAGTGCTAACGTGTCCGCCGTGGTCATCCGGGATGCAACAGTGACATGCTCAACCTCGGGCTACGCCAGTGCAAATGGCAAATACGGCGGCGCCGTGGGCGTCGTGGACACAAACAACGTTCTAGAAGTGCGTGGCCTGAAGGTCAAAACCGCCAGCGGCGCTACCATCGGCGGCGCAAACGGCGGCTTTGCCGGAGTCGTTGGGTCGTCGTGGCTCGGCATCGTCAAGTTCAGCGGTATCACCGACCTGTCGGATGCCACCTTCGTGGAAAATGATCACACCGCGCAGCTGATTTATGAGAACTTTAACTCGCTGATTTTTGCCGCCGGTAGCGGAAGCGATAGCGGCACCGCCGCAGGTGATACAAAGAAATGGCAATATAAGCGCCCCTCTACGCCCGTCAAGATCGATGACGTGTACAGCTACGGCCAGGTCATTCGCTTGGGCAACCCGTTGAGCGAGGACCTCATCTCCATCAACGAAGCGCACCAGTGGAACTTTAGCTCTAAGCTCGTAAAAACTGGCGATGCATTTGCGCTGGCAAGTATCGACGATTTCGCAAAGCTGGCGATTACCTGGCAAACCAACGGCTACTACTCGATGGTTGACGGCGTTACCGAAAACAACCTGAACGGCTTGCAGTCCTCGACCATTACGGTGAACGGCACTATTGATCTCAAGGGCACGGGCCTGACGGGTTTCACGCAGGATCGTGCAGACGGCTCGCAAGTTTTCTTGGGAACGTTGAACGGTGGCGGCACAAATGTCAACGGCACAATTAACCTTGCCGTCGGCGAGCCGTACGGCATGCGCGGTAAAGCTGTGCTCGACGGCAATGACACGAGCAACGGCAACGGCAAAATCTACCGCCACGGCCGCTTGGGCTTGTTCGCGGCCGTCAACGGCGCAACCATCTCCAACGTCACAATCGCTGGCTCCATGAAGTTCGATAGCGGTTCGGCTATCGATGCCGGGTCGCTTGCAGGTACCATCGTCGGCAACCTGTCATTGTCTGGCGTAACGTGCAAAACGAATATCGCGTGTGATGATACGTTCAGCAACGAAGTGAACATTGGTGGTATTGCGGGAAGCGTGTTGGCGGCTTCTACGGTTGCGTTTAAGGATAACAACAAGGCTCAAGCGACCATCGCTGCAACTAAAACGCTTAACGGCAACACCCGCATCGGCGGCGCCATCGGCTACGTGGGCGACTATACCTCGACATTCAATGTTACGGGCCTCGAAGTCGGCGGCAAAATCAAAACCGGCGATTGCGCCGGCGGCAAGATTGCCCAAGTCGGTGGTCTTATCGGCTGCATTGTGCAGGGATCGAACGAGAAGAACGTTACCATTACCGGTCTTATCTTTAGTGAATTCGCTATGACCGTGGGCAAGAACGGCGACAAGCTCAACGGCGCCGGTGGTCTTCTGGGCTACAGCTGGGGCAACGCCATCGTCACCATTGGCGATACTGCTGCGAATACCAGCGACAGCACCTACGCCCTAAAAACTTCCAACAACACGACCGTGACTGCAAATAGCTCTACCGAGGTCGGCGGTCTCGTATACGCCGCTAGTGGCCACTGGATCATCAATAAGTATGCTATCAATTTGGCCAACGCTTCCTTCACCGCTAATAGTGCAACCACGCTTGGCGTTCTTATTGCTCGCGGCAGTACATCCGATTCAAATAGCTTTGGTGCCGAGACTTCCTACGGCGGTCTATATCTGGAGGACAGGGCTTGGTGGGGTACCGCTTATGCTGTGGATGGCGTATCTATAACCGCCCCAAAGGTAAAGACATACGACGAATGGCTTGCAAATGGCGTGAAGCCCGAAAGCAATCTGATCGATAACGGCTGCAATGCGGTCGTCTCGCTTCATACCGAGGGCCAAAAGCTGGACATGAGCGGAAATCCCGCTAGAGATAATAGTTATCGAAATCGCATCGCCCCCGCTAATTCTTCCGATAACTTTCCACAAACAAATGGTTCTGTTCGCTACTACTACAATCTTGACAAAGCATATACGGAGGTAGGCAACAAACCGGAAAACGCTAGCAAAGACAATTGGATGAACTCCGCAGAGTACTTATTACTTTGGTGTGCGTACCTGTATGCTCCTAGCGCGATTCAGGACTATATCATTCCGGAAAATCAGGCTATTTTCCAAGGAAACAATATTGGCACGAGCGACAGCGCGGGCGTGGAAATCAATTTAGATGGATACAGTTTCTATCCTACTGATCCTGCGAAGGGCTCAACGGTTACTGTGAATAATGCAACGATTACGTTCCATTATTCCGACATTAAAGCTGAGCAAGAAGGTAACAAAAAGAATAGCGAAGCCACGCAGCACGAAAATATGCACTGCGCTCTCATCGGAACCCATACGGGCAGCCTCAAGGTTAAAAATGTCACGCTTGCAGGCACCGTGGGCTCTGTTGTGAACGATGCGGGAAGTTCGTCCGGTGCACTTGTGTGCCGCTATATCTATGGGCCCATCAATGAGACTAATGTGGCGCAGCTCGAGATAGATGGTCTGACACTCGACGGCTTGACGGTTGACGGTGTGAACGGCAATACCAGTTACGCTCCTCTGCTTATCAACGAGATGCAGACATGCGTGAACCTGAGCGCTAAGAATATTTCTTCAACCCCTAGTTATGCGAAAGGGGACACGGCGGCAACCTCGCTCTTCGGCAGACTCGGCGTGGGAAAAAATTCCGATCAGGTGACGGCGAAGTTTGAGCAAATCAGCTTGCCCAGCCAAAAGAACAATACGATCTTCACCCATGCGAGCCTGCTGGAGAGTTTTGGCTACAAAAGTACGGGTACGGGCTCTGCGGACTATACCTTTACTAGGGCTGATGCCGATGCGGGCAAGGTGACATATGGAAGAGAAATCGATGCCAAGGGGGAGTACTCCGGCAAGCAGCTTTGGTATTACGACAAAGAAACCTATGCCACCCCTAATGGCTTGGTGACGGTTGATAAAAAGCCGGCAGATGCCAAGAATCCTCGGTTTGGTGACTATCTTCCTTATGTTTACAAGGGAAAAGCCACCGAGGATGGCGTCCAGTATCACGAAATCAAGGTTAACCAGCGCATCCCTAACCTGATGACGGGATGCGGTACGTATGGCGATCCGTACGCCGTTACGGACGCGACGGAAATGAACGCCATCGCTAACTACATCAACAACAGCGTGGCGTTGGATGGCTGGGAAGTCACCATTGCCGCAGAACAGAGCGTGCTTTGCACTCGCCGCAACAGCAATTCGACCGACAATGAGGTTACGTACGTCTATAAGCAGGCAAAAGGTACTGATAAAAAATGGGAGAGGAAGGTCGGCGATACGACCGACCCCGCGCAGACGCTGAGCGACGAAACCATGCACCGCTATATACAAAGTGCGTATTACAGCATTGAGCCTGCTGAGGGCAAAAAGATTACCGTCGATGCGGCTTCATTTGGCGGCTTTGGCAATAAGGCCAACCCGTTCCGCGGCGTTATTGTTGGCGACCCTAAGTCCTCTGAGCCTGCAACAATTGAGATTGAAAACAACAACGGCGAGCTTCGCGGCCTGGTTCCCTATAGCTATGGCAGCGTAGTGCGCAACCTCAACATCAACTATGTGAACGCATCGGCGACGATTACTTATTCTGCCAAGGATACCGACGGTGTCCCAACGTCGTTCTTTGGTGGCGTTATCGGCTGCATCCTTGGCGGCGATAACATTATTGATGGTGTGGTCGTAAACGATCCAAATAGCGGCTCGACGACGTACGGCTTTACCGTTGCTGGCGACTCGTACCTTGTTCCCATCGGCGGTTATGTTGGTGCCATTGCGGGTGGCGGCGTGATCTTCCGCAACACGGGCAAATCGTGGCGCGGCGGCACAAAGAGGAAAAAGTTCATGCCCTCTGCGGAGGGTAGCGCAAGCTATGACCTGTACGACAACCCCTACGCTGGCCGTGTAATTGACGGCTATGCCTTTAGCGAGGGTTGCAACGTCGATAACGGCGACGCTAACTACAAAATCAACGAGCTCATAAACAAGGGAACCCCCTGTGTCACCCCCACGGGCACCGACAACAAGTACATCGGCACCAACGCTGAGGCGCCCGTGACTACGGTGGAAAACGCCCAGGGCCTTTTGGTGCTCTCGGCCATCATTAGCTCGGGCGCGGGCGCTGGCGCGGCACATACCAACTACGCCGATTACGGTGTGTTCCGTGGCTCCAAGGCGTACTGGGGCAGCGATACGCAAGATCCGGCGATAGAAGGCTACCTGTTTGGCAACAAGGAATATGGCAAGGTGCGAAATGCCAGCTACGACTGCGTGGGCAAGCCTATGGGCGCTGCCGGTGATTTCGAGACTGCCAAAAACGACGACCAGAAAGCTCCCGGCAAGCAGGGGTGGCACGGCCCGCTTGACCCTGATGACGATGTGAACTCGCCCTACCTGGTGGCGTCCTATGCTGCCGACTACCAAACGGGCTATGTGTGCGCGTCGAAATCGATCGGCATGAGCTTGGAGTTCAAGCAGGGCACCACCTACGATATGACCGGCTACGGCACAGGATATGTGGGCCTCAACGGCCGCTACTATTCCAATGCCTGCAACTCGAACGAAACGACCACCGAACGCGACCGCATCACGCCGCACGTGGCCACGATCGACGGCAACGGAGCCACCATCACGGTGGGCACCAAAGACGCTGCCTACGGCGCCGTCGAATACGCCGATGACGACTATAAGGTCTCGGGCGTGGGCGGACTATTCAACACCGTGATGTTTACCTCTACCAATGTGGGGCAGAGCGTCACCGCGAACGGTGGAGCGCAGGTCAAAGACCTTACCTTTAGCAGCTGCAATGTAGCGCTCACCTATATCGCCGCCAACGGCGGCGCCACAACGGGAACGGCATCGAACGACCTTATCGGCACCGGTCTTTTGGCGGGCGCAACGGCTAACTACGATGGCAACACGTGCGGCGTCTACCGCAACGTGCAGATGAATAACTGCACCGTGTCGGGCGCAAAGAGCGTGGGAGGGCTTCTTGGCAGCTCGGGCCGCGCCAGCCGAAGTTTAAGCAAGGACAGAACCTATATGGTTGCGTTCAGCGACGCACGGGCGACCGCGTATCTCGATGACTGCTCATATACCGACCTTAACGTCACGGGCGAGAAGTACGTCGGCGGCTACGTGGGTACGGTCGCCGCGGCTTGTCGCGTGTGGACAAGCGCGGCCAAAGGGGTGAGTGAAAAGGCTGTTGGCAAAAGCTCGACCATAACCGCCACGGGGGCAACACCCTACGTGGGCGGTGTGCTCGGCTTTGCTAAATCAAGCAACCTCTCGGTCAATACCAACATCGGCACCACCACAGCGGTCCGGTCGAGCACGGCAGTCATCTCTGGGGTAAATGTGCTTGCCACTGGGTCGAATACCGATAAGTATATGGGCGCTGGCGGCGTGGTCGGACGCGCCGATGGCGGCGTTATTTCTATGAGCAACGTGCGCATTGATGCCGGGACCGGCACCAAGAACGCCATCATCGGCGATGGTACCGGAAAGAACTTCAAAATCCGCAATGCGGGCGGACTGATTGGCGAGGTCACGAGCAGCGGCAGCCCCAACAAGTATTGGTTCAAGGACTGCAGCGTAAAGAATGTCAACGTCGCCGGTACCGACCAATGCTCGGGCGGGCTTATTGGCTACTACTTCAGCAATGTGAACATAACCTGCAACAACATCGCAATTGAGAACGCTGCGATCAAGGGCAGCTGGAGCGGCGGTCTACTTGGCGCGATTAACAGCGGGTCCGATGTCATCAACGTCACCAACACAAAGGTTTCCAACACCACGTTTGGCGGAACCTCCAACGGCGGCATTGCGGGCGATGGACGCGGTCAGTTCCATCTGGTAAACGTGCTCATGGACAGCAACACCTACAAATCGGGGGTTAAGCAGGGCGTGCTCTTGGGCGAGGTTGACACAAGAGATAATCAGTACAGCCTCTCCGCAGCGGGCGTGGACGTTAAGCCTGGCGACGGCAAGACCACGAGCGACCTGCCGTCGATGGTTTACACGGACAATACGACCGCCGTAAACAAGAAAACCTACATCGCGTTCGGAGACTACAACGACAGGCTCGACGTACCCGGCAAGGACACCACACTCTACGGTGCGGACGATACCGCCACCACGGCGGCAAGCCCGTACGTGACTACGAGCCCCGTGAGCACGCTGACGGTGCGTGCCTCCAACGACGACACCACTGATCGCTATCTGTTTGGCGACGGTGCCGCCATTGACACCGCGACGACCATCCAGAGCGAGGCAGACACCAGTGTTGCCGGCCGCTACACCTATACCAATATCTGCGGCATCAATGATGCCGGCGCGTACCAAAACAAGAAAACCTATAGCGCGGACAGCGCAAAGAGCACTTTCAACACCAACAACGTTACTTCGGGCAAGAAGGCTGCAACCGACTTCCCTGTACTCATGATTCCCGGCAACGACACGACGACGGTCGAGAAGTATCTGAACATCGTGACTAACGGCGGCTTTTCCGATGCCCGCCGTCTCAACGGCAGCGCCAAGCACGTGACCGCCACCGCTGAGGTCTTCTCGCTTGCCGATAACGGCGCCTTCGTCAAGGACGCAACCGCCTCGCAAACGCCCACGCTCAAGGTGCTCAACAACGGCACGAGCTCCATGGTTTTCCGCGCGAGTACCGACTGGGACAACGAGCGGGGCCGCTTCACGCTGCTCACGGTCACTTTTAGCGAGGCCGGCCAGAGCTACCGCGTGCAGGTGCCCATCATCGTTAAGCGCATGCTCGAGATTGACTTCACCGCCACCTACTCCGAGGGCGCGAACTTCAAGGCTGCCGACTTTGCGACTCAATACGACAATCACGTGCTTGTGAGCAGCGGCGATACCATGACCGGTTACCTTACCTGGACCTATGGCAGCGCCCGGGGTAAGGCAGTCGATTGCGGCTGGAATCCGCTGCTCGAAGCCGGCGGCTCCATGGGCCCGCTCAACAAAAGCATCACCTTTGGCGCCACGCTGCCCAAGGGCACGCAGCTTACGCTCGTGGACACTGCTCATAACAACCGTGAATACCACTGCACGGTGGGCGCGGGCGGAGCGGCGTCGGTCAAACTCACCGAGTTTGTGGACGCTAGCAAGAAGGCCTACGTCGAGCCGTGGCTGAGTGAAACCGTGGGCGTGAAGGCCGATGAGGCCGAGGAGGACAAGGACGGCGCTTGGGTCAAGCTCGCCGATGACGAGGTCAAGGACAAGAGCCAGGCCGAACTCGCGAAGATGGCTGGCGCCAAGGTCGGCGGTGCGTACTACCGCGCGCGCACTTCTTCCGACGCGACGGGCACGTTCTATACCCTCTCCGTTGATAAGGAAGAGCCCAAGAGCGAGAACTTCTACTTGGTGGTGCGCACGCCGGCGGGCTCTGCGGGTGTCAACGGCTACACCGCAACTACGGTGGACACGAGCCTCAACGAGCACATCAACTACCTGCTGCGAGGCAAGATAGCAGCCGACGGCAAGGCTGCCGAGGATGGGCACCAGAATACGCCCTCGACCTACAGCGTGGCATCAAACTACACGCACAGCCTCGTTGACAACAAGCGTAACCTCGTCGACAACAGGGACAGCATCAACCGGATGGAGCTCAAGGAAGCCACCTATTCGCTTTCCATGAACGTGAGCGACACCGTGACGTTTGACTCGAGCCAGCAATACACGAGCTCTGACGCGCTGTATTATCAGCTCGATTCGTCGCTTGTCACCTATCACGATGGCGTCATCGCGGGCTCGGTAGGATACCCCACGGGCACGCAGGGCACGTATGAGTTCTACGTTAAGGTGGGTGATAACTACTACACCTGGGGCGGGTCGGGTTGGAATCTGGCCGGCACGAAGGAGACCCCAGTGGTGTCGGGCCTTAGTTGGACTGCGAACGGTGGCGACATGTCACTGGTGCTTGCCGATGCTGAGAGTAATCCCATCGACATGTCGGGCCTGCGCGAGATCGCCAAGAACCATGTCAACGCCTTCACCGTTACCATGAGGGCCGCGCTCACCATGACGGAGCCTGCCTGCCAGGCGGGTATCGTGGCCTCGCAGAACAGCGGCACCGACCGCTACACCAAACCCAACTACCGCGCGTACCTTTCCACGCATGCCGACACGCTCAGCACCAGTAGCAACTCGGCATACAACGATGGCGGCGCCGGCTACTACCGTATGGATGTGGGCTCATCGACCATCGCGCTCGAGGCGTCTAAGAAATCCCAGTTGGGCATCAACATCGATGACCTCAAGTCCGCTGACGGCGAGATCGCTCTGGTGGGTACCTACGACCTGAGCAAGCTCACGGGCGCCGAGGCTAAGATCGACGCCGCAAGCACGGTGACCTACACGCTGAGCCTGGAGCAGCGGCAAGATAATGGCGGCTATGCTCCGGTCGGCGATATCTCGAACTACATTACGGTGCTCGGCAGCGATTACCTAGGCACGGGTGCGGCATCCGCCGACGGCAACAGCTATGTGTTCACCGACACCAAGACCAACGGCGCGTTCCTCACGCGCGACGGCAACAGCCTTGCCTTTAAGCATGCCTTCCGCGTTAAAGTGAATACGAATGTTGAGGGTGAGAACCAAACTTACGCAAACTACCGCTTGGTGCTTACGGCCAATATTATGACCGGCAACGTTGTCGACGACACACCGGTCAACGTTAGCAACCTTGATGGCTATTCGCACTCCGACTACGTGACGTACACGCTAGCGCGCATCAACACCGAGGGCATTCGGCACGAGACGAAAACCAACTAGCTACGCGAGGGGCGGCAACCACCCGGTTGCTGCCCCCTTTCCTGCCCGCGCGGACTCGTCTGGAGGCCCCTGCTGGACAGTTAGTTCAGATACGTATAAATCCAAGCCGCCGTAGAGGTTCCCGGCGTGCGTTTTAGAGCAATAAGCAGTCCAAAACCAAGGTTTTGCTAGCCGAAAGAATTCGATTGGCGTGCAATATGCCGTCAACGGGGCCTCTCAGGGGACCGGAAGGCAGTTTTGCCGGTGCTAAAAATACGTATCTGAACTAACTGTCCACCCGCTGTCGGAAAGGGGCACTGCAGCTTCCCATCAGCTTTCCAGCTTTCCACCTAACTTGCCATCTAAGGTGGAAAGCTGGAAAGTTAAGTGGAAAGCTGGTAAGTTAGGTGGAAAGTTGGAAAGTTGGGAGGTTCGGCATGAATGAGGAGTGGTTGGCGCAGGTTATCCATCATCTGCGGGCAATAGGAAACGACACCCAGCAGTACGAAGTAAAAGAAGCCAAGGGCGCGCTCCCCAAAAGCATCGTCGAGACGCTTTCGGCATTTTCCAACGCGCAGGGCGGCTTTATCATCCTCGGCATTTCCGAAAAGAACGGGTTTATGCCCGTCGAGGGTTTTGATGCCCGCAAGATGCAAGACGCCCTCTCTTCTGCATGTGAAAAGCTGACGCCCGTTGTGAGGCCGGATATCCAAGTGCTCCCCTTCGAGGGTAAGCTGGTGCTTTGCGCGCGCATCAAAGAAATGCATCCACGCGATAAACCCTGCTATATTGCGGCACGCGGAATGTACGATTCGTCCTTTATCCGTACGGGCGACGGCGACCGGCGCATGACTCCCTACGAAATCGATCGCTTTATGGAGGAGCATGTTCAGCCTACATACGACGACGAGCCGGTCGAAGGTGCCACGCTCGATGACCTTGACGCCGATCTTTTGCAAGGGTTTATAAAACGCCAGCGCGAGCTACACCCTAGGCTTTTGGGCACCAGAAGCGACGATGAGATTCTCCTTGACCTGCATGTGACCAAAAGGGTGGACGACGCAATCGTGCCGACGCTTGCTGCAATTGTCGCGATGGGACGGTTTCCGCAAAAGTTCTTCCCACGTCTCAATGTGACCTTTACGGCGTACCCCGGGACCACAAAAACGCAGCGAGTAAGTGATAACAAGCGTTTTGTGGATTCTCAGACCATTTTGGGTCCGATCCCTTTCATGATTGAGGACGTGCTTGTCGCCGTTGCGAGAAACACCCGAAACGCAGCGGTTATCGAGGGCGCGTTCCGGAAAGATGTGCCCGATTATCCGCCCGTGGCGCTGCGCGAGGCGGTGGCGAACGCGCTCATGCACCGCGACTACTCTTCCGCCGCGCGCGGCTCACAAGTGCAGGTCAACTTGTATATCGACCGCGTCGAGATTCTCAATCCCGGCGGGCTGTACGGCGACGTAACGATCGATTCGCTGGGAGTTTCTGGGGTTTCGTCATCCAGAAACCAGTTCCTTTCAAATATCCTCGAGACCACGCCGTACCCAGACGGTGGCTACGTGGTCGAAAATCGCGGCACTGGTTATCAGGAGATAGGTGAGCAGCTCGAGCGGGCAAACATGTTGCCGCCCGAACCAAAGAACTCGACAGTTTCTTTTTCGTTGACGTTCGATAAGCGAAAGATAATGCGGGCGGAACAGGTGACGTCTGTGGGGCATGTGGACGAGGCAATCTTGGATTACCTGGCAACACATTCTTCGGCCTCGACCAAGGAGCTCACCGACGCTTCGGGTTTGAGCAGGAGCGCCGTTTCCAACCACATAAAAGGCTTGATTGGTGCGGGCAAGATTGAGGCGATGGAGCCTCCGCGCAGCCCGCGACAACGGTATCGACTCGCGAAGTAGGGCTGTCCGTCGCCCATGCTTCGGTCTCCCAACTTCTTTCCAGCTTTCCACTTAACTTACCACTTAAGGTGGAAAGCTGGAAAGTTAGCTGGAAAGCTGGTAAGCAAATGGAAAGCTGACATGTTAGGCGCGGGTTGACGAGGGGTTAATAATTGCATAAACCATACCAGCCAAACAAAAAGATACCAATCTTGTTGGTAAAACACCGTCAATGAGCCGCGAGCCAACTAGCTGCGTAAATAAAACCTAAAGAACTGTTACAAATGAATGGCAAATGCCCAGATGCCACCGTTGCAATTTTCAATTAACTGTTATGCGCGAACAGCAAAATGCTACTATCTAACAAGCACGTAAGAAAGCAGATTAACGGTTAAGGCTAAGAAGTGGCAGGCATGTCAGAAGCAACAAGGACTCGCGCGCATGCGCCCGAGGTTAGGCAGCGCGCCGTCGAGATCCTCCAAGAGGGGGTCGGTCACCGCGCCCTCGCCGCAAAGCTTGGCATTCCCCAGGCCACGGCTCGTCAGTGGGCCCGCGCATATGCCGTGGGCGGTGCCAACGCCGTGCTCAATGCGGGCGCTCGTCATCATACCTATTCGTACGACGTAAAGCTCGCCGTGGTTAAGGACCGTTTGGAAAACGGTCTGACGGTTCGCGAGGCCATGATCAAGCACGGGATTCCCAGCGAGTCTTCGGTCAAGGCCTGGTGCCGCCAGTACCGCGAGAGCGGTGAGTCCGCGCTGGTCGATAAGCCGCGCGGTCGCAAGCCGCGCGTTAAAAAGGCGGAATAGCGAACGGAATGGTGCGCCCACAGGGGCGCATTTTTCTTGCCGTCCCTCTGCTCCAAAGCGGACGTGCCCTTACCCCGTACGCCTAAAACTCCCCAGTTGACCGAAAACCTGCCGTCGCTACTCCTCAATTGAGCTATAACGTTAAACAATTGCAGCGTTTTTGCATGGGGGAGTGATGGTATGACGCTACTGTATTTCCTTACCCTGTTTCCGCTGGTACCGGCGCTGGGCATGCTGCTCGCTCGCGGTGACCGCGCCCGCGATGCGGTGGGGCTCATAGGTTCCGGCATTATTATGGCGGTGACAGTTGTAGTCGTCGTCATGTTTTTTGGCACGGGTCCGCAGAGCTTTGAGGTTGCCCCCGGCACCTCGCATGTGCTCTCGATCATCAGCTCCGTCATCGACGTCATCCTGTGCGCCGTCATCCTGTACAACGCGTACAAATATAGGAACGCGCTCACCACGGTGCTCGGCATAGTCCAGCTGGTGGGCTCGCTCGCCTTTGCAGCCATGACGCTGCCCGCGGCCGAAGCCGTCACGGCGACGCCGCTCTACCTGGACTACATGAGCGTGATCATGGTCCTCGCCGTCGGCATTGTCGGCAGCCTTATCTGCGTGTATGCCCTGGGCTACATGAAGGACTTCCAGGCCCACGACGAGCACGAGGCCGCGCTGCGCGGGCAGACCGCGCCCGACCGTCGCCCGCAGTTCCTGGCGCTTATGTTCCTGTTCCTCTCGGCCATGTTCGTCATCGTGACGAGCGACAACCTTGAGTGGCTGTTCTGCGGCTGGGAAATCACCACCGTGTGCTCGTTCCTCATGATTGGCTACACGCGCACGCCCGAGGCCATCAAGAACGCCTTCACCCAGATCATCCTCAACATGCTGGGCGGTATCGCGTTTTTGGCCGGACTCATCTACCTGCACGTCAACGGCATGCCGCTGACCATCTCGGGTGTGATCGAGCTTTCCGGCGCCGGAACCGCGCAATCCGCGCTGCTGGTGATGCCGGTCATTCTGCTGTCGCTCGCCGCACTCACCAAGGCCGCACAGATGCCGTTCCACACTTGGCTGCTGGGTGCCATGGTTGCCCCCACGCCCACGAGCGCCCTGCTGCACTCGTCAACCATGGTCAAAGCCGGCGTGTTCCTGATGGTCAAGCTGAGCCCGCTCTATGCCATCTATCCCGTGACCGGCTTTATGGTCACGAGTGTGGGTGCCATCACGTTTTTGCTCGCCGCCCTCATGGCCATCTCGCAGAGCAACGCCAAGCGCGTGCTCGCGTACTCCACCATTTCCAACTTGGGCCTCATCAGTGCCTGCCTGGGTGTCGGCGCGCCCGAGGCCGTATGGGCGGCCATCTTCCTGATTCTGTTCCATACGGTGGCAAAGTCGCTGCTGTTCCTGTGCGTGGGCACGGCCGAGCATCATATCGGCAGCCGCAATATCGAGGACATGGACGGTATGTTCAGCCGTATGCCGCACCTGACGCGCTTGATGATGCTGGGCATCATGGGCATGTTTGTGGCGCCGTTTGGCATGCTCGTGTCCAAGTGGGGCGCTCTGGTGGCGTTTGCGCAGACCGGCAACGTGCTCATGATCATGGTGCTTGCCTTTGGCTCGGCCGCGACGTTTTACTTCTGGGGCAAGTGGCTTGCCAAGCTTTCGGGCGTCGACCCCACGGCTCAAAACGTTGAGGTCAATGTCCATAAGACCGAATGGATGGCCCTCAACACCATCGCCGCGCTGCTGATTCTGTGCTGCGTGGCCTTCTCGATTATCTCGAGCGGTTTGGTGTCGCCTTACTTGGCCATGGTGTTTGGCCGCGTGCCGTACGTTATTGGCAAGGACGCCATGTATCTGATGGTGGTTATCGTGGCGTTTATCGCCGTGGTGCTGCTGACGTCATTCCGCGTGAGCAACAAACCGCACGTAAACGTATATCTTTCGGGTGTGGGAACCGACAATTACCGCCATTTCCGCGGCTCGATGGGACATGAGGTGAAGGCCGAAAAGCGCAATTGGTACTCGGAGGACGCCCTTGGCGAGAAGCGTATTGGCCCCGCGGGTAGCGTCGTGTGCTGCAGCATTATCTTGTTTGCGCTGCTGTGCTGCGCGTGGATTGGGCCCGAGCGACTTGCCATGAGTGCGCCCTCGGTGCTGCGCGGTAAGTATTTTGAAGGTTCGGGTGTCGTGGGCATCTTTATTGGCACCGTGGCGTTTGCCCTGCTGGCGCCGCTTGTGGGCGGCCTGATCGACGGCGTTGACCGTAAGCTTTCGGCTCGCATGCAGGGCCGTGTGGGCCCGCGCCTGCTGCAACCGTTCTACGACGTTGCCAAGCTGCTGCGCAAAGCTCCCGCCAGCGTAAACACCATGGACGATACCTACATGGCGTGTGCGCTCATCTTTACCGTGGTGGGCGGCGGCATCTTTGTGTCGGGCTCCAACACGCTGCTGTGCGCCTTTATGGTGACGCTCGCCGCGATCTTTGTGGTGTTGGCATCTGCCTCGACGCAAAGCCCGTTTGCCCAGGTCGGCGCCGATCGTGAGTTGCTGCAGGTTATGAGTTACGAGCCCGCCGTTCTGCTGATGAGCGTGGGCCTGTATCTTGCCACCGATAGCTTCGATTCCATTGCCGTGACGGGGCAGTCGGCCCCCATCATCGTGTACAGCGCGCCCATTTTCCTCGCGCTGCTTGCGGTGCTTACCATCAAGCTGCGCAAGTCACCGTTCGATCTTTCGTACTCGCATCACGCGCATCAGGAGATTGTCCAGGGCGTCGCCACCGAGATGAGCGGCGGCACGCTGGCCAAGATGACCCTTATGCACTGGTGCGAGACCGTGCTGTTTTTGATGTGGGTGGGCATGTTCTTTGTTTGGGGCAACCCGGTGAGCTGGGTGGTAGCCCTGGTCGTGATGGCCGCGACGTACTTTGTCGAGGTGCTTATCGACAACACCTTCGCACGCAGTACCTGGCGCAGCTGCTTTAAGCTCGGATGGGGCGTGGCGCTGGTGTTTGGCCTGCTCAACCTTATGCCCATCCTCGTCGACGTGTTTATTTAGGAGGCGGCATTCATGGATCATAAAATGTCGCGCTCGCCGTGGGTTATTCATTACGACGGCTCGAGCTGCAACGGATGCGATATCGAGGTGCTGGCCTCGCTCACACCGCTGTTCGATGCGGAGCGCTTTGGCGTGGTCAACACCGGCAACCCCAAGCATGCGGACATCTTTTTGGTGACGGGGTCGGTCAATGCCCAGAACCTGCCCGTCGTGCGCCAGATCTACAACCAGATGCTCGAGCCCAAGTGCGTGGTGGCGTGCGGCATCTGCGCGTGCTCGGGCGGCGTATTCCGCGATGCCTACAACGTGATCGGAGGCGTGGACCGCGCGATTCCCGTGGACGTATACGCGCCCGGGTGCGCCATTCGTCCCGAGACGGTGATTGATGCCATCGTGGAGGCGTGCGGCATCCTGGATCAGAAGGAGGCCGTGATGCGTGCTGGCGGTGACCCGCTTACCGTGGGCGGTGCTGCTACCTGGGATGGCGGCGTTGAGCTGGGCGAGGACGGATTTGTGGCCGCGGGGGCCGGGGCTGACGGTGCCGGTGGCGCGCCTGCCGGGAAGCCCGCCGCGCCCGCCGCTGGCGACGCATCTGCTGAGACGCCCGCCGCTGCAAAGGAGGCCGAGTAATGCAGAAGGCTATCTATACCACCGTCGGGATCGACGAGCTCCTGTCGCATGTCCAGGCGCTCAAGGGCGTCGGCGCGCGCTTTGTGCAAATGCATGCCGAGCGCAACGTCGACGACGGCACGTATCGCCTGGTCTATACGTTTATCAACGTTCGTGCTGCACAGGAGCAGATCGCTCAGGATGGCAGCTATGCGATCGAGAACCTGGTGGTCGAGGGCATCGACCAGTACCAGGAGATTCCGTCCATCAGTTCGTATTATCCGGCGGTATTCCCGTTTGAGAACGAGGCGCACGACCTGTTTGGGCTTGCCATTACCGATATGCAGATCGACTTTAAGGGCTTTTTCTACCAGGTCTCAACGGCCGAGCCCATGAGCGTTATCACACCCGAGGTGAAGGCCGCGCGCGAGAAAGCCATGAAGGTCCGTGCCGCCGCAGAGGCCAAGGCGCGCAAGGCTGCGGCCGAGAAGGCCGCTGCCGCTGCTGCTGCGGGGGAGGGCGCCGCGGGTGCCGGCGATGCTGCGAACGCTGTTGCCGCCCAGCCCGCTGCGGCTACCGGCTCCGATGCTCAGCATGACGATGCCGCTGCCAAGGCCGCGCTCAAGGCTGCCGAGATGGAGGCAAAGCTCGCCGCCATGGATCCCGAGAAAGCGGCCAAGGTCCGCGCGGCGCTTGCTGCCAAGGCCGCCCGCGACAAGCAGAAAAAGGAGGCGTAAGGTCCATGGCACATCGCTCCGTTATTCCGTTTGGCCCGCAACACCCGGTGCTGCCCGAGCCGCTTCATCTGGACCTGGTGATCGAGGACGACCGCGTCATCGAGGCAATTCCGCAGATCGGCTTTGTGCACCGCGGGCTCGAGAAGCTAACCGAAAAGCGCGACATGCATCAGTTTGGCTACATCGCCGAGCGCATCTGCGGCATCTGCGCCGTGGGCCACAGCTACGGCTATGCCAGCGCCTGCGAGCGCATGCTCGACATCGAGGTGCCCGGCCGCGCGCAGTATATCCGCACCATTTTGCACGAGCTTTCGCGCATCCACTCGCATCTGCTGTGGCTGGGCCTGCTCGCCGATGCCTTTGGCTTCGAGGCGCTGTTCTATCGGTCGTGGACCCTGCGCGAGCAGATTCTCAAGATCTTCGAGAGCACGTGCGGTGGTCGCGTGATTCTGTCGATCAACGAGATCGGCGGCCTTAAGCACGACATTGAGGACTCCGAGCTGGCGGGTATTGTCCAGACGCTCGATGCCATGCGTCCCGACTACGAGGCCCTGGTGCATACGTTTTTGGACGACAATAGCTGCGGCGAGCGCCTGCATGGCGTGGGCGTGATCAGCAAGAAGGACGCGCTGAATCTGTCGATGGTCGGCCCGTTCGGTCGCGCCTCGGGCGTGGATTACGACGTGCGCATGTTTGGCGACGGTGCCTATGCAGGCCTGGCAGCATTTGAGCCCATCGTTGCTACCGACGGCGACTGCTATGCCCGCTGCCAGGTGCGTTGTGCCGAGGTCACGCAGGCCATGGACATCATCAAGGAGCTTGTGGGCAAGATCCCGCACGACGGTATCGGCGGGCGCACCAAGCTCACGCCGGCCGACGGCGCGCGCGGCGAGGTTGTGATTGAGCAGCCGCGCGGCGAGGCGTACTACTATGTGCGCGGTAACGGCACCAAGAATCTGGACCGTTTTCGCGTGCGAACGCCGACGTCGCAAAACCTGGCGGGTCTGACACATGCGCTGCAGGGCGTGCTCCTTGCCAACGTTCCTATGATTATCCTGACCATCGACCCCTGCATTAGCTGCACGGAAAGGTAGGCGCGGCATGAGTTTACTGACATTTGCCAAGACGGCCTTGGGCTCTATGGTCAAGCAGCCGGTCACGGTGTGCTATCCGCAGGAGAAGCTGACGGCGCCCGAGCGCCTGCGCGGGCATATCGTCAATGACATGGACGTGTGCATCTGCTGCGGCATGTGCGCGCGTCGCTGCCCGGCGGGCGCGCTCGCGGTCGATCGCAAAGGCGGCACCTGGTCGATTGACCCGTACGCCTGCGTGGTGTGCGGCGAGTGCATCGAAAGCTGTCCCAAGCACTGCCTGACTATGGATACCGCCCGCACTCCAGTTGCGGCGGATAAGACTCCCACGGTAGAAACTAAGCCGGAGTAGCGCTGGAATAGAGCTGGAATAGGGGCCGGT
>OBYG01000815.1_pt1 | contig 18932 bp, 13 predicted proteins | sample 1538201 | NCBI WGS metagenome assembly OBYG01 (sample SAMEA2580177, study PRJEB22360) | human gut metagenome | biome: human gut; feature: human-associated habitat; material: faeces | place: Denmark | collected 2008/2010 | reverse complement strand
ATGGTATACGGGTGCATCATCGACGTCTTCAATTCAGAAGATATCAGTGCGGAATGTTCTGAGAGATAGGCCCTTTTTCCGTTTCCGGACGGCCCTGCTCGATCGCCCTTGTGGCGTTAGGTCTGAAGGGGTGGGGCGCGAGGGGCGCTTTGTTGGTGGGGGCTAGTATGCCCGGGCTTGGTTGGGGAATGACTTGTTTAGGGATGCTTGGAGCTTTTCGAACGATGCTCGCAAGTTGAGATTCTGATCGGTTGAGCGTTTGGCTTTTGTGGTGGGGGAGTCGAGGAGGCCGTCTCTCTGTGTCGGGGGGAAGGAGAAAAGGTCTGCATGTTTTAGGGATGGCTGCTGTGCTGCGTCATTGGAAGAATGCATGCTTATGCGGCCTCCTCGATGGCCACCAAAAGGTTGCGCACGGGGTGTGCTGCTAGGTCCCGTGCGTTGGCAGTATTATGCCGCGGCTGTTGCAAAGAAGCGCTAAAGAAAGGCTTAACCTGGTTTGGTGTTACGATGAAACTGAAGGTCAGAGGTATCGAATAACACTTTTGAAAGGTTTTGGGCTTAAGGGCTTTCTAAGGTTAGTGGCGCGGATTTGGCTCGCCTGTGTGGGGCGTGTGGATGGCTCGTTCCTAGCGCTGCGGCTCTGCGGCGCGCACCTGCTCGATGACCTTTTTCATCGTGGCGTCGATGCGGTCTTTCTTGAGCTCACATTCCCAGATGGTTATGGGTGTCCAGCCCATTTGAGTGAGTGCTGCCACGGCAGCGCGGTCGCGCTCGACGTTGCGACGGAACTTTGCCTCCCAAAACTCAACGTTGCGCTTGGGTTGGCTAGGGCTGCATTTGGGGCAGCGGTGCCAAAAGCAGCCGTTGACGAAGATGGCGATCTTGCGCCCGGGGAAGGCGATGTCGGGCTTGCCGGGAACCTTCCATTCCAGACGGTATCCCGTAAGGCCTGCGGCGCGCAGGCGCTGTCGTACGAGCAGCTCGGGCTTGGTGTTCGCACGCTTGTTGCCCTTCATGGACTTTTTTATAGCGGCGCGACGGCGCACCAGTTCGCGCTCGTCGGCGGAGAGGTCCGAGGTATCGATGCCGTCGAGCAGACCGGGCTTGGGACGTTTTTTGCTGCGGCGCTTAGGTGCGCGCTTGGGTTTGGTGGCGGGCTCGTCGGTCGTGGTGGCCTCGGCGTCGTTGGCAGTGCCGTTGGCTTCAAGCCGGTCTTCCTTCAACTCAATCAGAGCGTCGATAAGCCCCTTGTCGGCGGGCATCCATTCCACCGTGGCAAGCGAGGTGCGCGGAATCCAGCGGATATCGAGCTGGCGGTCGTGCTTCTGAGGCTCATCGGATTCATCGGCCAGCGAGCAGTAGTAGCACTCCATGGAGAGATGAAAATCGGGGTAGTCATACTCAACGGTATAGAAATCACGCAGGTTGGTGACTTTGACCTGCAGCTCTTCCATAAGTTCGCGTCGCACGGCGTCTTCGGGCGACTCGCCGCGCATGAGCTTGCCACCGGGAAACTCCCAAAGTCCCTGCATGTCGCCATAGCCGCGCTGCACGGCAAGCAGCTCGTCAGATCCTTCCTTGCGAATGATCCCAGCGGCAACATGAACAGTCTTCAACAGGAGTCCTCCCTCAACATCAACAAGTGGCAGGGTAGTCTTTTTGGGACGGGGCTTTTTTAGCTGCCCTATGTCAAATGCGGCCTCATGCTTCGAAGGCTTCGGATGGGGTAGCTAAAAAAGCCCCGTCCCAAAAAGACTACCCCTACCTTACACAACGGTAAGGCAAGCGTAAGCCATATCGATGGTAGCCGACTCGTCTTCTTGCGACTATAGATGCCGTAGACTAATCGCAAGAAAGGACTCGGTATGCAAACCACGCACATGGCGACCCCGGTACTGGAGGTCGCGCATCTCGAAAAGGTATATGGAGCGCTGGGCAACGTGACCCGCGCGCTCAACGACGTCAGCTTTACCGTCAACCGCGGCGAATTTGTGGGCATCATGGGCGCCTCGGGCTCGGGCAAGTCGACGTTGCTCAACTGCGTCTCGACCATCGATAGCGCCACGAGCGGCACGATCCGCATCAACGGGCAGGACGTAACACGCATGAAGCAGGCTAAGCTTTCGCAGTTCCGCCGCGAGGAGCTCGGCTTTATCTTCCAGGACTCCAACCTGCTCGATACGCTCACGGCACGTGAGAACATCGCCCTGCCGCTCACCATCGCCCGTACAAACTCAGCAGAGATCTCGACCCGCGTGCAGGATGTGGCAGCGCGCCTGTCCATCAGTCAGGTGCTCGACAAGTATCCCTACCAGATGTCCGGCGGTCAGCAGCAGCGCGTTGCCGCGGCTCGCGCGCTCGTCACCGACCCCACCATGATCATGGCCGACGAGCCTACCGGCGCCCTCGACTCCAAAAGCGCCCGCCTGTTGCTCGAGAGCCTAGAGGCCCTCAACCGCCGCCTGCGCGCCACCGTGCTCATGGTCACGCACGACAGCTTTGCCGCCAGCTACACGAGCCGTGTGCTGTTTATCCGCGACGGCAAGATCTTCACCGAGCTGCGCCGCGGCGACACCGACCGCCGAGAGTTCTTCGACCGCATTATGGAGGTCGTTGCCATGATGGGCGGTGAGGGCTCCGATGCTCTGTAAACTCGCTTGGGGCAACGTCCGCCGCGCCGGCCGCGACTACCTCGTCTACCTTTTGACGCTCACCCTGGGCGTCACGGTCTTCTATGCCTTTAACACCATCTCGATGCAGGTCGACATCGCCGGCATCGATGAAGAGGGCTTGGCGCAGGTTATGGGCAGCATGCTCGGCAACCTGACGTACTTTTTGGCCGGTGTCATGGCCTTTTTGATGGTGTATGCCAATAACTTCATCATGAAACGCCGTAAGAAGGAGTTTGGCCTGTACCAGGTGCTCGGCATGGGGCGCGGGCGCGTCGCCACGATCATGGCGCTCGAGACCGTGATCGTCTCGGTCGTGGCCTTTGTCGCCGGCATTGTGTTGGGTATGGGACTCTCCCAGCTCATGACGTTCTTTACGGCCTCGCTCTTTAAGACACAGATCGCCAATTTCCACTTCTTTTTCTCGGTGCATGCGTTCAATCTGACCCTTGCCTGCATGCTCTTAATGTTTGTGCTCACGCTACTGCTGAACCTTCGCGCCGTGCGTCGTACCAAACTCATCGAGCTTATGGGTGCCGAGCGTCGCAACGAGAGCATCAAGACACGCAACCCCTGGATCGCGATTGCCATCTTTGCTGTGGGCGTGGTGCTTGTGGGCGTGGCCTATTACCGTCTGCTACGTGATGGGTTCCCGCTAACCGCGACGGACAGCAAGCTGCAAGAGGCCATGAACCAGTTTGGTATTACGACCGCTATGGTTACCGTGGGCACCTTTGCCCTGTTCTGGGGACTCTCGGGCATGCTCATTAAGCTGCTGCAGAGCCTGCGCGGCGTGTATTGGCGCGGCCTCAATATGTTTACCGTGCGTCAGCTTTCGGCCAAGGTCAATACGGTGTGCTTTTCGATGGGCGTCATCGCGATGATTCTGTTCCTCGCCATTACCTCGGTGACTTGCGGTATGTCGATCGCCAACGTGATGAACGAAAACCTGGAGCGCTATAATCCGGCCGACATGTCGCAGACGTATATCTATTACGCGCCCGATACGCTCGACTACTACAAAGAGTATGTCAATCCGTCTGAGGCCGATCGCATGGTGCTGGCCGATAGTACGGTCGATTTGTACTCCGCATGGCACGGCGATCCATGGCACGGCGATCGTAAGGGCAAGTCGGCGGACAACAACGACGAGACCGGCAAGAAGGTCAATATTGCCGATGTTGCCGGTGAGCATGTGCAGATCGATTCGTATCTGAGTTACCCGCTTGGCGGTTCGGATCCTTCGGTGACTCCAAGTGAAATGTGCAAGGCCATGGGCGAAAAGCTTCCCAAGGCGTTCGGGGGTAGCAATGCCGATACGATGGGTCTGTTTGTGACGCCGGCGAGCCAGTACAACAAACTGCGTCAGATGATGGGCGAGGAGCCGGTGCACATTGGCCGCGACCAGTACTTGCTCACGTGTGATATGGGCGGCGAGCTGGTCGACCTGTACACCAAGTATATGGCTGGCGGCCATACCCTTACCTTGGGCGGGCATACGCTCAAGCCCGCAACCGATAAGTCGGACGAAGATACGGCGGGGGGGAGGCGCGCGAGGGGGGTGGAGAGAAATACAAAGCCAACTCGGCGATGGGCAGTAATGGGGGTACCGTCGTCGTTGCCGACGAGCTGTTGTCCCAACTTAATCTGCAGCCGTATTCCAGTAGCCTGCTCGTTAACTACAAACAGGGGATGGATACGACCGAGGCAGACGAGAGCATTAAATACACTGTGCTCGACAATCTGCTCGTTGACGGCAAAGAGCCGGGGTCGTGGGGAATCTTTATCACACGCTCCGAGATGTACACGCAAGCAGCGTCAATGAACGGTCTTATTAGTTACCTAGCCATTTACATCGGCTTTGTATTGGTCGTTGCATGCGCGGCGATTCTGTCGATCCAGCAACTCTCCAACGTGGCCGACGGCAGTCGCAGCTATCGTGTGCTGGCGCAGATTGGCTGTGACGACCGCCAGATTCGCCATTCGGTGATGGCGCAGCAAGCGGTATTCTTCCTGTTCCCGCTGGCAGTGGGCCTGGCGCACTCCTTTGTGGCACTTAAGGTGATCATCGAGCTGGTGAGCATATTCGGAAATATGAGCATCGGCGGCACCGTGGGCCTCACCTGTGCAATCTTCCTGGCAGCCTATGGCGGATACTTCCTGGTGACCTACCTCATGAGCGCCGGCATGGTGCAAGCTGCCATCGCCACCCGCTATAGCGAATAACAAACGGGCAAAATCGTCGCAAAATCAGAGGCATATGACCGCCGCGAAGGGACTGGGGCCCTCTCGCGGCGGTTATTTTGCCTATCTGGTGCGTTTCGGATGCAAGTGAGTAGATTTTTTTGAACTTGCCGAGCACATCGCGACAAATGATCGATAAAACCGCAGGTCAGAGCTGTGGCGTTTTGGGGCGTGCTTGGCCTCCTGCAAAAAGCCTACTCACTTGGTTTTTCTGCTAGAAGACCGCCACGAGGGAAAAACAGCTCTCTCGTGGCGGCTGGCGTTTGCCCAGATAAAACATACCAAAATAAACCTGTCCCTTTTTGGCAGGTTAGCGCTTCCAAAAGTGGAGGATTAACGTCGTGCGATTTTGCTGTTCGGTTTTGACCAGGATGTTGTGGATGTGGGTCTTGACGGTGCCCACGGCAAGGAATTCTTGGTTCGACTTGCCCCGCACTACCAGACGCAAAACCTCGGCTTCGCGGTTGGAGAGCTTGTAGGCGTTGCGATAAGAGGGCATTTGCCCTTCGATGTGTCGATCAAGATCGCTGGCGTTCTTTTCTTCGGACGCCTCCTGCATGCGAATCGAAAGCACGTGATAGGTGTAGGCGATGAGCAGAATCGCAAAGTAGCACGCAAAGACGTTCTCGCTAAAGTTGCGCTCGGACAGGTATAGCTGCAGCCAAGAGGGCGCCAGGCTCATGGGGACGACCAGGATGCTGTAGAAGTCCTCGGCAACGATGCACCCGACCAGGACGGCGCCGATAATCAGGTGCTTTCGTTGGTTGTTAACGCGTGCCTTCAACTCGACCTTTGTACTTTTATGAGCCGTCCAAAAGATGTACAGCCCCACAAAGATAAGGAACACCTGGCGCATTGCGTAGTAGAGCCACTGATGCATGGGGCCGTAGGGGACAGCTACGATAGTCAGCGACTCGCACAGCAAAAACGTTACGACGGGGATAATGAATTGCTTTTTAGAATGTTTGTCGAGCAAGTCCCTGGCAATGGCCCAAATAAAAGCCTGCGAAGCGGTCGCCACAGGGGTCCGCATCACGGGCATGATGATTGGGTAATAGTCGCTAGCTGGAAAGCTCTAGTTTTTGCAGCGTGTATTCAAAAAAGAAAATCTCGGTCATCTCGAAGGCATAGCAAATAAAAACGCCGCTGCCATAGATAAAGAACTGTCGGCGAGACGAGGCGTAGGCGGCAAGCGAGAGCGCCGCTCTCGAGGCTCTCGAGCAGCTCTAAGCCTCAAGGCTTCTAAAAGCGCGTTTGCGGGCGGCGGATGCTCGTCTCCTGTCGCCCGCTCACCGAGGCTTGGCAATTGTCTTAATATCTTAAGGGTCTCGATTTGTCCAAGACTGAGCGAAGGAGCTCATCATGAGCGACGGAAAGAAGAAGCTTTCCTTCTTGACGGTCATTTCGACCATCATCTGCGTCGTCTTCGTTTGCGAGGCCGCCGCTCCCGCTGCTGCCATTGGCAACCAGCAGTTCTTCTGGTGGATCTTCCTGATCCTGACCTTCCTGCTCCCTTATGGCATGGTTGTCGCCGAGCTCGGCACTACCTATGACGGCGAGGGCGGCATTTACGACTGGGTACGTGATGGCCTGGGCGACAAGTGGGGCGCCCGCATCTCGTACTACTACTGGGTTAACTACCCGCTGTGGATCGCCTCGCTGGCTACCATGTTCCCCGACATTCTGGGCATGGTCTTTGGCGTCGAGTTCAATCTGATCGCCAAGTTGGGTATCGATCTTGCCTTTGTGTGGATCGTCTACCTCATGGGCCGCTCCAAGGCGGCCGACTCCGAGTGGGTCCTGAACGGCGGCGCCATCGTCAAGGTCGCCGTTGCCGTTATCGTCGGCGCTCTGGGCATTTGGTATGCCATGGAGAACGGTTTTGCGAACGACATGTCCGCTGCCACCTTCCTGCCCGAGCTTACCAACACCAACGCTCTCGGCTACCTGTCGATCATCATCTTTAACTTCATGGGCTTCGAGGTCATCTGCACCATGACCGACGATATGGCCGATCCCGCTCGCGATATCCCCAAGGCTATCATCGTCGGCGGCCTGTCTATCGCCGTGATCTATCTGTTCGCTGGCTTTGGCATCGGCGCTGCGGTGCCGGCCGATTCCATCGATCCCGACTACGGCATGATCTACGCTGTCCAGACCATGGTGGGCGACTCCATGATCTTCAAGGTCATCTGCATTGCCTTCCTGATCACCCTGTTCGCCAACATGGCTGCCTGGTCCTTCGGCGTCAACTCCGTTGCTCGTTATGCTGCCGAGCATGGCAACATGCCCAAGGTCTTTGCCTCGATGATCTCGGATGACGACATGCCCAACGGCGCCAACCTGGTCAACGCCATCGTCGCCTCCCTGGTGCTGTGCCTGCAGCTCGTTCCCATCGACGCCATCTCCAACGGTGTCTTCTGGATGCTCTTCGGTACCTCCGTTGTATTCTTGCTGCTCACCTACATCCCGATGTTCCCGGCATTCCTCAACCTTCGTAAGAACGACCCTAACCGTGCGCGCATCTTTACGTTCCCGTTTAAGGGCGCCATGATGAAGGTCATGCTGGCTATTCCCTGCATCGAGCTGATTCTGGCTATCGTTGCAACGCTGATTCCGTTCTCTGTCGATGAGATTGGCGATAAGGTCCCGATGATCGTTATCTTCATCGTGCTTTTGCTTATTGGCGAGGTTGTCCGCGTCGTCAGTGCTAAGGGTCGCGAGACCGAGTACAAGGGTCTCACCCCCGAGCTGGCTGCTCAGCGTCTCGCTGAGGAGGCCGCCGAGGCCGAAGAGGACTAGAGCACCCGGATTCGGGGCTCCAACCCTCCTCGCTACTTGACCATTCCCCGGGGTGGGTGTGAACGATAGCTCTGGTAACCACCGCCCGCCCCAATCTCTCTTCCGTATCCTTCGTGCGTTTTGTCTCCGCGCGCCAGGTTACGTCGTCGCTTGCCGGTGCGACTCCGTGAAAACCGGCGCCGGGCGCCCCGACCTTTGCCGGGGAACGGGCGTCCGCCACCTCTTGGTTTTAGGCTGCGGGTAACCCGCCTGCAGCAAGCGATCGTTCGATTTGGAGGAAATCTTATGCGTACGATCACCGAGTCCGAGTCCACCCCTAAGGCCGACGGCTACTTTATGCCTGCTGAGTTCGCTCCGCAGGATCGCGTGTGGATGGGCTGGCCCCATCGCACCGATACCTGGGCCCATGGCGCCAAGCCGGCTCAGAAGCAGTATGCCGCCATCGCTCGCGCTATTGCCGAGTTCACTCCGGTTACCATATGCGTCAATCAGGCCGACTACGCTAACTGCAAGGCCGTCTTTGAGGAAGACGAGAACGTTACCGTTATCGAGATGACCACCGACGACGCTTGGTTCCGCGACACCGCTGCCACTTTTGTTATCAATGGCAAGGGCGATAAGCGCGCCAACCACTGGCACTTCAACGCCTACGGCGGCCTCGTCGACGGCCTCTATTTCCCGTGGGACAAGGACGAGCAGATCGCCCTTAAGATAGCTGAGCTCTCCGGCTGCCGTCGCTATCGTCCCGATGACATGATCCTCGAGGGCGGTTCCATCACCGTCGACGGCGAGGGCACCGTGGTCGTGACCGACCAGTGCCTGCTTTCCCCGGGCCGCACCTGCTCTGCGGTTCTGGAGGAGGAAGAGGATTCCGAGTCCATCTGGCCCAAGTTCAAGAGGAAGTTCGAGCCCTGGAGCGAGGAACTTCGCGCCTATATGGACGAGCACCTCAAGGATTACCTGGGTGTCGAGAAGGTCATCTGGGTCAAGGAGGGCATCGACCCCGAGGAGACCAACGGTCACATCGATGATGTCGCCACATTCATCGCTCCGGGCGTCATGGCCTGCATCTGGACTGACGATCCCGAGTATCCGTTCTACGAGCAGTGCCACGCCATCTACGAGACCCTCTCCAACGCCGTTGACGCCAAGGGCCGCAAGATGAAGGTCTACAAGCTCTGCATGCCTGTGAACCCGCTGTTCATGGACCAGACTTCCTGCGACACCATCGACGCCGACGAGAACGCCGAGCCGCGCGTCGCCGATGAGCCGCTGATCGCCTCCTACATGAACTACCTGGTCACCAACCACGGCGTTATCGTCCCGCAGTACGGCGACGAGAACGACCAGCTTGCCGTTGACACGCTCCAGAAGATCTACGACGAGGTCTGGGGCGAGGGCGTCTACAAGTGCGTCGGCGTTCAGTCCGAGCAGGTCGTCTTCGGCGGCGGAAATATCCACTGCATTACGCAGCAGGAACCCTCGGCGTAACTGTCTGTCTTCCCGAGGCACGGCGCCTTCCCGTTCATTTTTCGCTTGCGTACCAAAGTACGCGGCGCTCCTCTTTCACGGGAATCTGCTCCACCTCAGAAACCCAGCCGATTAATCGGACCGACGTAGCTTGCTACCGCATTAGTCATTGGTGCCAACTCTGGCAACGATGCAGGTCGAAAAACGTCAGCGAAAACCCGCCAGAGCGAGCAAGGTGCCTTGAAGCGAGGCGGCATTGACCTTTTGGTCATGCCGTCGAAGCTGAAAGGCAGATTGCCGTTCTGGCGGGTTTGCAGCGTCGAGCCGTTACGCGGTTTGGTAAAACCGCGTAACTAAATACGCTCCGCGATCTCGTGGATGAGGTAGTCGGTCTTTTCCCAGCCCAGGCACGGGTCGGTGATTGACTTACCAAAGACGCCGCCATCGACCGGCTGGTTGCCGTCTTCCAGGTAGGACTCGATCATAAAGCCCTTGACCAGCTTAGAGATGGACTCGTTGCGGCGGCAGCTGTCGAGCACCTCCTTGCAGATGCGGTACTGCTCCAGCGGGCGCTTGCCCGAGTTGTCATGGTTGCAGTCGATGACCGCTGCCGGATTGGCGTAGCCGGCATGCTCGGTATAGCGCTCGGCCAGGCGCTCCAGGTGCTCGTAGTGGTAATTGGGGTAGGTACGACCGTCGAGACCAATGTAGCCACGCATGACGGCGTGTGCGAGCGGGTTGCCGTCGCACTCAACCTCCCAGTTGCGGAAGATAAAGCTCTGATGTGCCTGGGCGGCGTAGATGGAGTTGAGCATGACGGTGGTGGAACCGGCGGTGGGGTTCTTCATGCCGACGGGTACCGAAATGCCGCTCGACACTAGGCGATGCTCCTGGTTCTCGACCGAGCGCGCGCCCACGGCGACGTAGCTCAGCAGGTCAACGAGGTATTGGTAGTTGGACGGATAGAGCATCTCGTCGGCGGTGAAGAAGCCCGTTTCCTCAATAACGCGCAGGTGCATATGGCGGATTGCCTTGACGCCCTCGAGTAGGTCGTCGGGAGCCTCGGGGTTGGGGTTGTGCAGAAGACCCTTGTAACCGGTGCCCTTGGTACGCGGCTTATTGGTGTAGACGCGCGGAATGATAATGAGCTTGTCCTTGACCTCCTCGGCGGTCTTGGCCAGACGATTCATATACTCGAGAACCGAATCCTCGCGGTCGGCAGAGCACGGGCCGATGATGAGCACCTTGCGTGCGTCCTCGCCGGTAAAGACTTTGGCGACCTCGGCGTCAAATGCCTGCTTTTTGGCGGTAAGCTCGGCAGAAAGTGGCATTTCCTCGCGGATCTCCATGGGGATCGGCAGCCTGCGTTTGAATTCCATGGCCATAGGGGTCTCCTCAATCTATAGAAAGAGCAATAAGCGGATTGTCGAATGCTCGGCATTATCCGCTGTCGCACGCTAAAGTGCAAGCCCTTGTCACCCCGAAACCTACCAAAAAGGGACAGGTTTATTTTGGCAGGTTTTATCTGGGTAAACGTCGGCGGATGCTGGGAGGGAGCGGCGCCGCGCGGGACCCTAAGGCTGTTGTCAGTTCCCCAGGAAATACCCTGTGGGCAAAAAATGCCAAATATGAGTACGGTTGCTATTTTAGTATCATATTGCCTTCGCAAAATAATAGACATAACAGCAAAATATGTTTATTAACGCAAACACATATAAGTCCGCTATAGGGCTGTTTGATCAATTTAGGGACGCGTGTAAGCCGTGAAAACGGCATTTGGGGCTGTTTTGGCTGTTACTAAAAAGGTAACAGTACTCATATTTGCCCTTTTTTGCCCACGGGGCCTCGAAGGGGCTGCCAATCAGGTCCCAGGGGAGACGGTTTGAGGGCCGCAGAGCAAAACCGGGGGCGCAGGTTGTCCTGCGCCCCCGTTTTCTGGGCATTGCGGTTGTTTGCCGCCGGTTGTTACGCCGCCTCGTCGAACTGCGAGTTATACAGGTCGGCATAGAAGCCACCCTGGGCGAGTAGCTCGTCATGTGTGCCCTTCTCGACGATGTCGCCGTCGCGAATTACCAAGATTACGTCGGCGTTGCGGATCGTGGACAGGCGGTGCGCGATGACAAAGCTGGTACGGCCCTGCATCAGCGCATCCATGGCGCGCTGAATAAGCTCCTCGGTGCGGGTGTCGACGTTGGAAGTCGCCTCGTCCAGAATCAGCGCCGGGCGGTCGGCCAAAATGGCACGGGCGATGGTCACGAGCTGGCGCTGACCCTGCGACAGGTTGGTGCCCTCCTCGTTGATCATAAAGTCATAACCGCCGGCAAGCGTATGGATAAAGTGGTCGCAACGTGCGGCGCGCGCGGCGGCTTCGACCTCGGCATCGCTCGCATCGGGGCGTCCGTAGCGGATGTTCTCGCGGATGGTGCCGTTAAACAGCCAGGTATCCTGCAGCACCATGGCAAACTCGCCGCGCAGCGCCGCGCGGTCCCAGTCGCGCACGTCGACGCCCTCGACACGCAGCGAACCGCCGTCCACATCGTAGAAGCGCTGCAGCAGCTTGATGAGCGTGGTCTTGCCGGCGCCGGTGGGACCGACGATGGCGATGGTCTGGCCGGGCTGCGCCTCGCAGCTAAAGTCGTGGATGATGGTCTTGTCGGGCGTGTAGCCAAACTTCACATGGTCAAACTCCACGTGGCCGGGGCGCTTCTCGGGAATCTGCGCGTCGGCCTTCTGCTCCTCCTCGGGCGCGGCCAGGAACTCAAACACGCGCTCGGTGGCGGCGGCCATCGACTGCATCGTGTTGCTCACGTTGCCCAGCTGCTGCACGGGTTGCGTAAAGTTGCGAACGTACTGGATAAAGCTCTGGATGTCGCCGGGCGTGGCATTGCCGGTCAGTGCGAGCTGCGCGCCCACCACGACGACGCCCACGTAGCCCATGTTGCCCACCAAGCTCATAAGCGGCATCATCAGGCCCGACAGGAACTGCGAGCGCCAGCCACTAATAAAGAGGCGGTCGTTTTGACGGTCGAACTCCTCGATTGAGGCCTCGGCGCGGTCGAACACCTGAATGACGTTTTGGCCGGCAAAATCCTCCTCGATAATGCCGTTGACGGCACCCAGAACCTGCTGCTGCTCTCGGAAGTATGGCTGCGAGAAGTGAATCATTACGGTCAGGATAATCGCGGCGGCCGGCAGCGTGAGCACGGTGACGCCGGTGAGCGGCAGGCTGATCGACAGCATCATGACGAGCACGCCGATAATCTGCGTCACCGACGTGATGAGCTGGGTCACGCTCTGGTTGAGCGACTGGCCCAGCGTATCGACGTCGTTGGTGATGCGGCTGAGCACGTCGCCCTTGCTGTGGCCGTTGAAGTAGCTCATTGGAACGACAGCGATCTTGGCGGCGATCTCCTTGCGCATGCGATAGCAGATCTTTTGCGTGACGCCGGTCATGAGCCAGCCCTGGATGAGGCTGCAAACAGAGCTTGCCAGATACAGGCAGAGCAAAAAGCCGAGCGTCTTGGCGATCCAGTCAAAGTCGACGTCGCCGGTGCCGTTGACCTTGGCAACCAGGCCTTCGAACAGTTTGGTGGTAACCTGGCCGAGCACCTTGGGCCCCACAATGTTAAAGATGACCGAGCACACGGCAAAGGCGACGGCAGCAAACACGGCAATCTTGTGCTGGCCGATATAGCCGAGCAGCTGCCTCATGGTGCCTTTAAAGTCCTTGGCCTTTTCGCCGCGGCCCATGCCACCCATACGGCCCATAGGACCGCGCCGGCGGGTGGGCTTGGGAATCTGAGTCTTGGTCTCGTCTGCCATTAGCGCTCGCCTCCTTCCGTGACGGCTGCAATTTCTTCTTGGGTAAGCCCCAGCTCCTCGGCGGAAAGCTGCGACTGTGCGATCTCCAGGTACGCCGGGCAGCTGTGCAGCAGCTCCTCGTGTGTGCCAGTGCCCACCACGTGGCCGTCGTCGAGCACGATAATCTGGTCGGCGTGCATGATGGTCGCGATGCGCTGGGCCACGACCACGAGTGCGGCGTCGGTAACGTTTTTGGCCAGCTCCTCGCGCAGGCGCGCGTCGGTCTTGTAGTCGAGGGCACTAAACGAGTCATCGAACACCACGACCTCGGGCTTTTTGGCCAACGCGCGGGCGATGGCCAGGCGCTGGCGCTGGCCGCCCGAGACATTGGATCCGCCCTGGCTGATGGGGGAGTCGTAGCCGCCCTCGCGCCCGGCGATAAAGTCCTCCGCCTGGGCGACGCGTGCCGCCTGGCGCATATCCTCGTCACTCACCATATCGCCGGCAAACTTGAGGTTGCTCTCGACGGTGCCCGAGAACAGGCGACCCTGCTGCGGGATATAACCAATACGGCGGCGTAGCTCGGAAAGGGTCATGTCACGCACGTCGATGCCGTCGAGCGAAATGCTGCCGCCTGTGACGTCGTACAGGCGCGGAATCAGCTGCACGAGCGTGGACTTGCCCGAGCCCGTGGAGCCAATGATGCCGAGCATCTGACCGGCATGCGTGGTGAAGTTCACGCCGCTGATGACATCGGCGCGGGCATCGGGATACTGGAAGCTCACGTCGCGGAAGGTGAGCTCACCGCGTGACGCGCTGGTCGCGGGCAGTTTGGGCGAGGAGGGGTCGTTGATGCTCGTGGGGCAGGTGATGACCTCTTCCACGCGCTCGGCTGCGACCTCGGCGCGGGGCAGGATGACCGAAACCATGGTGAGGATCATAAACGCCATGACGATCTGCATGGTGTAGGAGATAAACGCCATCATGTTGCCGACCTGCATCACGCCGTCGGACACGCCCTGCGCGCCAAACCAGACGATAAGCACGGTGATGCAATTCATGACCAGCATCATGAGCGGCATCATAAAGCTCATGGCGCGGTTGGTGTAGAGCTGCGTGGTCATCAGGTCGAGCGAAGCCTTGTCAAAACGCTCGAGCTCATGCTCCTCGCGGTTGAACGAGCGGATAGGCATAAGGCCGTCGAGCAGCTCGCGGGCGGTAAGGTTCACGCGGTCCACAAAGCTCTGCATCTTTTTGAATTTGGGCATAGTGAGGCCCATAAGCACGCCGACGACGGCCGAGACCGCGATGATGGCCACGGCGATGGTCCACTCCAGGCCGGTGTGGTTGGCCAGGACGCGCATGACGGCGACGATGCCCATGACGGGCGCCATCAGACACATGCGGATAAACAGGGTTGCGGCCATCTGAATCTGCTGAATGTCGTTGGTGCAGCGGGTGATGAGCGAGGCCTGGCTAAACTTGCCCACCTCGGCTGGCGAGAAGTGCATAACCTTGTTGAAGGTCTCGCGGCGCAGGTCGCGTGCGATGGAGCAGGCGGTGCGCGAAGCCACGGCACCGGTCAGGATGGTGGCGACCAGCGACACCAGACACAGACCAAACATCGTGGTCGCCATGCGGCCCAGGTAGGCGTTCTGCACGTCGGCGGGGTCGATGCCCTGCGCCTTGTACTCGTCCTGTACATAGCTCACGGCGCGCTGGGTGACGATGGAGCCCGACATGGAGCCCATTTTGTCCGCCATTTCGTTGGCGCCCTCGACGAGCTTGCTTTGGTCTACCAGACCGCCCTCGACACCCAGGCGCAGGCTCTTCATGGTGATCTTGCCGCCGTCGGCGTCGATCTGCTTTTGCATATTCTGCGCCGCTGCGGCCTTCTGCTGCATCTCGGCGAGCTGCTCGGGCGTCATCGCTGCCATTTGCTCGGGCGTGGGCATGGTCTGAGCGGCGTCGCTGTCTTTCTCGCTGGACGTGCCGGTCATGTCTCCCATGGAGTCGGCGTCGATGCCCTGGTTGAGCGAAAGGACGACGGTCTCGGGCAGGCTCATAATGTCGGTAATTTTGCCTCCATCGGCACGCTCTTCCTCGGTGCCCTTGTACGTTCGAATGCCGTTTTTGTCAGCCTTGCTAAACACGGCCTCCACAGCCTTGGCGTCCTTGGCGCTCATGAAGAGTTCGAGGTCGTCGAGCGATTCGGCGCGAATGGTGTCGGGCACGGGCGAGGCGATGCCGCCTTGCTGCACGCCCACGTCGACGATGTCGCTCATATAGGTAGGCAGCGCCAGATCGGCGTTGCAGCTGATTACGATAAGTACGATAGCTGTGAACAGTGCCAGGACGTGCTTTTTAAAGAGCTTGAGAATCCTCACTCGGCATCTCTCCTTTCTTGATTGCGGTCGATAATTTCGTTGGCACGTCTTAGAAGGCGCACCATCTCTTGGGTATCTGTTTCGCCGAGCTGCTCGAGGAAGGCCGCGGTGCGCTCCTCGAATTCCCGTCGTTTGATTTCGAGATCCTGGAATCCCTTGTCGGTCACCGTGACGTGTACGCGACGACGGTCGGTCTTTGAGTGCTCGCGCTCAATCCAACCCTTGGCCTCGAGGGCGCGCAAGATATTGGCGATGCGGGCGCTCGAGACCCAGGCACGATCAGCGAGTTCGCTCGGCGTGAGCGAACCGCCAGCGAGCATGAGGGCGCGCATGACGGCCATCTCGCCGCTGAGAACTTTGTCCACAAAGCGCGAAACGCGCTGGTGAATGCCGCCAAACTCAGTAAGGAGCTGACGTCCAAGCTCATGGAAATCGGTATCTTCCACCGAAAACCCCTAACACTAGAAACTATTTTCGGTGAAAGATGATACCCTTGCACGCGCACCCTATACGGTAGATTTTGGGTCATGCCTAGAAAACAACCTTTAGGCGACCTCCGTACACCGTCGGTATCAGCAAAGTAAGGGGTAGATCGTAAGGCATGTCCCAAAGCCTACTCAGAGGCACTTTACTCTGCTAAAGCTGGCATAACAGCTAGAGCGAACGTCGTACAAAGGCAAGGAAAAATACCAAACAAATCGGTGAACGGTAGTTGCTCGCGCTCGCATTTCCTGCGGATTTGTTAAAAACGCCCTAATGGTATAAAAAAAGAAACATATAACAGCCCTGATGAAGGGGGTGGCTATGTTATCCTTCTCAAACGGGTGAAATCTTGGGTTTTGGGTTGCAGTTCCAAGGTGGACAAACGTTTTTCCCTGTACCAACGTGTGGTGAAGAACGGAAGAAGCCGGTAGTGCAAGCCGATAATTCAAGAATTCAATAAGCAGCGGTGTGAGAGAGCGCCGCATTACACGTAACTAGGAGCGTGGTTACACAATGCAGGAGGCATGGGAAGGCTTCAAGGAAGGCATCTGGACGGGAGAAGTTGACGTCCGAGACTTCATCCAGAAGAACTACACCCCCTATGAGGGCGACGAGTCGTTCCTCGCCGGTCCGACCGAGCGTACCAAGGAGCTGTGGGGCGAGGTTCTCGACCTGCTGCTCAAGGAGCGCGAGCAGGGCGGTGTCCTCGATATGGACACCAAGACTGTCACGGGTATCGTGAGCCACCCCGCTGGCTACATCGATAACGCCCACCGCGAGAAGGAGACCATCGTCGGCCTCCAGACCGACAAGCCGCTCAAGCGCGCGCTGCACGTCAACTGGATGAAGGCTACCGGCATCGCTTGCCAGGCCGCCAGCCAGCACGGCTACAAGGTCGACGAGAACGTTGTCGAGCGCTACACCTTCGAGCGCAAGACTCACAACGCTGGCGTCTTCGATGTCTACACCCCCGAGATGCGTGCTTGCCGCTCGGCTCACATCATCACCGGTCTGCCCGATGGCTATGGCCGCGGCCGCATCATCGGCGACTACCGTCGTGTTGCCCTGTACGGCGTCGACTACCTGATCAAGGACAAGGAGGCCCAGAAGGCTTCCACCCCGACGGTCATGACCGCCGACAACATCCGCGATCGTGAGGAGCTGCAGGAGCAGATCCGCGCCCTCGGCGAGCTCAAGATGATGGCCGAGACCTATGGTTTCGACATTTCCAACCCTGCTACCAACACGCAGGAGGCCATCCAGTGGATGTACTTCGCCTACCTTGCTGCCGTCAAGGAGCAGAACGGCGCCGCTATGTCCATCGGCCGTACCTCTACGTTCATCGACATCTATGCTGAGCGCGACCTTGCCAACGGTACCTTCACCGAGGAGCAGATCCAGGAGTTCGTGGATCACTTCATCATGAAGCTCCGCATGGTCAAGTTTGCCCGTACCCCCGAGTACCAGGCCCTGTTCACCGGCGATCCGCAGTGGGTCACCGAGTCCATCGGCGGCATGGGTGTTGACGGCCGTACGCTCGTTACCAAGATGAGCTACCGCTACCTGCACACGCTCGAGAACATGGGCACCAGCCCCGAGCCCAACATGACCATTCTGTGGTCGACCCGTCTGCCCGAGAACTTCAAGAAGTTCTGCGCCAAGACTTCCGTCGCCAGCTCCTCGATCCAGTACGAGAACGACGACCTCATGCGCGTCTATCACGGCGACGACTACGGCATTGCCTGCTGCGTGTCCTCCATGCGCATCGGCAAGGAGATGCAGTTCTTCGGTGCCCGCGCCAACCTGGCCAAGTGCCTGCTGTATGCACTCAATGGCGGTGTTGACGAGGTCTCCAAGAAGCAGGTCGGCCCCAAGTACCGCGCCGTCGAGGGCGATACGCTCGATTACGACGACGTTGTGGCCAAGTACAACGACATGATGAAGTGGCTTGCTGGCGTGTACGTCAACTCGCTGAACATCATTCACTACATGCACGACAAGTACTGCTACGAGCGCATTCAGATGGCTCTGCACGACAAGCACGTGCACCGCTGGTTCGCTACGGGCATCGCCGGCCTTTCCGTCGTGGCTGACTCCCTGTCCGCCATCAAGTACGCCAAGGTCCACCCCGTACGTGACGAGAACGGCATCATCGTCGACTTCGAGACCGAGGGCGAGTTCCCCAAGTACGGTAACGACGACGACCGCGTCGACCAGATCGCTCACGACGTTGTGCACCAGTTCATGGAGTACATCCGCATGAACGACACCTACCGCAACTCCGTGCCCACGACCTCGGTTCTGACCATTACCTCCAACGTCGTGTACGGTAAGAAGACCGGCTCCACGCCCGACGGCCGCAAGGCTGGCCAGCCGTTTGCCCCGGGTGCTAACCCCATGCACAAGCGCGATAGCCACGGCGCCATCGCTTCGCTGTCTTCGGTTTCCAAGCTCCCGTTCCGCGATGCTCAGGACGGCATCTCCAACACCTTCTCCATCATCCCGAGTGCGCTCGGCAAGGAGGACCAGGTGTTCTTTGGCGATATCGACCTTGATCAGCTGGGCGAGTAACTATTGTTAGTGCTATACTAACAATAACGATTACTGATTAGCGCGCCGGTTTCGGCCGGCTCCTATTAATCGAAGGAGACACATTATGAAGGTTTCTGAAGTTTCCGAGACTCAGGCCGATAACCTGGTCCACATGCTCGACGCTTACGCCGAGAAGGGTGGCCACCACCTGAACGTCAACGTCTTCAACCGTGAGACGCTGCTCGACGCTCAGGCTCACCCCGAGAAGTACCCGCAGCTGACCATCCGCGTTTCCGGCTATGCCGTGAACTTCCACACGCTCACCAAGGAGCAGCAGGACGAGGTCATTGCGCGTACCTTCCACGACAAGTTCTAAAGGGGTTTAACTCCCGCAGGATCGCCGGGGCTGTTTGGGCTACCTCCCAAAACGTCCTCGGACATGCAAGAAGCCCTCGCTGCGCACTTCGTGCGGCGAGGGCTTCTTGCGTCCTGACGCTCCTATTTGGCAAGGTGTTTTTTAGAATTCATTTTGCGCTCGGCCTCG
>OBYG01000796.1_pt1 | contig 19239 bp, 32 predicted proteins | sample 1538201 | NCBI WGS metagenome assembly OBYG01 (sample SAMEA2580177, study PRJEB22360) | human gut metagenome | biome: human gut; feature: human-associated habitat; material: faeces | place: Denmark | collected 2008/2010 | reverse complement strand
AATGATAACACACCAATGAAAAAATAATATAAAATATGACCTGATTACAAAGCAAAAGGGTACTATGAATAAATAGTATTAAAAGTATGAAATAACTAATTTGAAAAATTAAGTTAAACGCAGAAAATTCAAATTGAGACATAAGTCTCCCTATAACATCTCTTCTATTATCATTTTTCTCGATTACCTCAATGATTTCTGGTGTAACTAAACTAGTTATAATAGCCATCCCAGCCAACGTCATACCTAATAATGCAAATTCTCCTCCAATTATTCCTAATAGTAAACTGCTCATAATAGATTCATATAGTGCAAAATTTTCATATACTTGCAGAAAAAAACAAGATAAACAAAATAATAATGTAAAACCTGTAGCAAATTTTACCTCCAAGCTTTTTATATGACAATAATCTCGAATCCTATGATATTTAATTATTCTTAATAGCATAACATCACTTTGCCTTTCTTGACGAGAACAACCCTATTATTGTTTCTTTACATGCAGAAACAAATTCCAATTCATTCATAATTTCACGTTTTATAGGTTTTCGCTCCTCGGTTGTATATATCTTCCCATGTTTATCTATTGCTTTTACAGTAGCATATCCATTTTTTATAGCATCTTTTCCGCTTACTTTACTGTGAATTCTTCCTATTCTCTGGATATTATTTTTAATTTCTTGAGAATCCACATTCAGGCCTAATGTTCTACCAGATGAATCAAAAATTACGCTCATAGAATTCGCATTGGCTTCTTCCATTTGTTCTAACGCATTATCTAATCCCTCTGATAAATCATCTAGCATATCATCATCAGCCGGATTAGGAACTTTAAAATTAAAAATTAACCTTTTTATATTCTTTATTTCTTTAAGCTGCTGTTCAATTTCACCAATTTCCAGTCCCTCATTATATAAACTCACAGAAATTTTGTACTCTTTATCATTTTCCAACAAACTTGAATTTATCATTTCTTCAAAAGCATGATTAAATTCTTGATAACCAAAACGATTTCTTGTATGAAACCCAACTACCTCTCTGGTAATATCATAATAAAATTGTACATCTTCGATTGTCGGACGTGTTTTCGACTCAATTTCTCCTGTCTTTGGATTTATTTCTTTGTACCAAACGTGAGCTTCTTTATAAATTACTCCCCAAATATGATCCTCTTCTTTTTCGTGCAATGACATGCGATATAATGTATCATCATTATGAATCTGCCCATCTGCACCTATATAAGTTTCTACTGTTTTAAATATAATCCCTGTTTTTAAATACGAAGCAATACTACTTCGTAAATCTTTATATATGTTTTCCTCTTTGTAAGCATTGAATAATTCTACAGTGCATAAATTTATTTTAGAAAAATAAATTATCATATTACTTCCCCCATCAACATTTTTTTACATTATATCACATCCTTACTATATTTTCTATCTACTAAAACTTAGCTATATTATAGAACATATGTTCTTATTTGTGAAATTAACTTTTCTTCTAAATCTTATAAGAAAATATAACAAAAAGACACCCTATCTCTAGGATGCCTTTCTGTGTATCTGGGAAAATGTCGTATGGGGTAAAACCAGATACCAATTGCAGGAGAAGGATTCGAACCCTCGACCTCCGGGTTATGGGCCCGGCGAGCTTCCAGACTGCTCTATCCTGCTGTATCGCCGGGTCTCCCCGGCATTTATGCAAATAAAAGGGGGTACAGAAGCCGTCAGCCGAATGCCTTTGGCTTCATGGTACACTATAGCATTTTCAAAACGGAAAAACAGGAAAAAACGGAAAAACTTTAGGAAGCTTTCATAAAAGCTTCAAATTCTTTTCTAATACCATCCGCTGTCGCCTTCCGTCCCATCCGGATGGCCACCTGCCCCCATGTCATTTCCTCAAAAAACTTATACCGGATAATCCGCTGCATCCTGGGCGATATGGTCAGAAACCACACTTCCACCTGCTCCTTAATCTGCTCCGCCCTGCGGATCCGTTCCTCCAGCAGCTTCTCCCTCCGTTCCAGCTCATCCGGGTCTTTGACTGCCGCATACCCCAGACCCTCCAAGTGATAGGTCTGGAGCGTATACGGAAATTCATGGGATGAACCTTTCACACTGTCCTGCTGTATCTGCCTGCGGCGCTTCCTCAGTTTTCGGATCTCCTCTTCGGTGTCTTTGACCAACTCACAGGCGTCTATGTACTGCTCTAATATCTGCTTGTCCAATGGCGTCACCTCTCTCCCTATCTTTTAATCTTTATCCGGCATCCGCCTGTGGTATGCCCTCTGCCCTTCTACATATTGTTCCTGCTTTCTCTGCCTACCCAGAAGCTGGCGAAGCTCATTCAAAAACTTCTTGCCAGCACCATCTGCGAAATACTCGGCAATCTCTTTGTTTAACAGCATGATGTCCTTATGCCGGCGCCGGGCTTTCCGGCTCTGCCACAGCTTCAGGGCCTCATTGTGCATATCGTATTTATTGTCCGTAAATTCCAGCGCATGAAGATAATCCTGAAGGCTCTTATCCTCATCCCCCACAGAAGAATAGGATAACCGGTAAGCTTCCTGGCACTGCTCCACGAAGTCAATAAATTGTTCCAGGCTGATTGATGGCAGTTCCTTTTTTCTCTCCGTCATGGCCATACCCTCCCCGTTTTTTTATCTCTTAACACAATCCGGCCAACCACCTCGCAGTCATGCCATCCTGCTATGGTTTTCATTCTCCGGATGGCGTTCTCCACATTATCTGGTTGTCGGTCCGCCTCCCGGATGGCTTTGGCGGCCACCGGATCCCGCACGCCGCTGGCATTGTGATATAAATCAGGTTTCATTCTGGCCTCCTTTGTACGGCTCCGGCAGCGGCTGCCAAGCTGTCACACCCTGTAAATCTTCAAAACAATTCTCTGTGAAAAATCCTTTTCGCATGGTATACCCGTATCTTTCTGTATATGTCCCCTCTTTTACCACTCCGTTTTTTGTACTTATCATCACTCGTTCATCTTCCTCTGGAAGTCTCTCCTCTACTGGGATCCAATGGTATCTACACTGCTCATTGTATTGCTGGATTTCTATCAACGCTTTAGTGCAGCATTCTATAAATTCTTCCATAATATCGCGTCTTAGCCACTCGTCGTCCTCATTCCAATCCTCAAAACATTCTAAATATTTAATCGCTTCATTCTCTGTCACTTCTGTTCATTCTCCCTTCTAACCATCTTCTTACTCTTTCTTCTCCGATATATTCCATGATTTCGTCTTCTATCTCATCCATGAAATATACCGGTGTCTCCTTATCTGGTTCTTCCCACTCATCCGCCATGCAGTCAAATACAATGCAGAATTTATATCCGTCATATCCATTCCTGTACAGCCATTCATGGATATTCTGGGGATTGGCATCTTTTCCAGATACCCGTATAACGGGATAGATACCGTATCTATCTTCTTTTTCTTCCTGGTTTACTTTCACGGTTCTCTCCTATGTCAATTTTATTCCCATAACAACATACCCCGGCTGAATCCCGACAAATTTATCATCGATTAGATAAATCACTTCTGCTCTGGCCTCTCTGCCGGAATATTTAATGTTATCCCATTCCTTCAGAATCAGGATGTCTCCAACGCGATATTTCCTATCATTTTTTCTGATTTCAAATTTCTTTTTGCCCGAAATTACGTCTTCAAAATATTGGGGATAAATTTTTAATTCATGTTCCATTTTCTCTCCTATGCAAACCGCAATTGATTTTCACTGTCATTGATAATCAGGTTTGGAATCCTCTCTCCTACTTTTAAATATCCGCAATTTGCTTTTACTAACGCTTCCGCCATTGTTGGGACAACACTGTTTCCGATTCTGGCCACCTGCTCCTTGATGGGGTACGGTTTCCCCTCAATGTCCCGATTGATGATATAGTCTTTTGGGAAACCCTGCATCAGCTTCAGTTCTTCCGGCTTCAGCATTCGGAGAAAGATATCAGCTATGGCGTATTGCTCTCCTTTTATGTCAATAGCCACATTTACCAGGCCGAACCGGTCTTTAGTGGTAATGGTATCCAGTGGTCTGTCTACTGTCTGGCCTCCACCGGATCCGTAATATTTAACCAAAAACGCGGATACCAGCCCGAAGTGTCCCGGTGATGTCGTGATGGTGTGAATTGGCTCCTCACACCCCTGTCCGATTCCGGATTTATAATATTTTGTGATAAATGCCGTCACCAACCCGTACCGGTTTGATGTGTCAATGGTTTTTATCGGCTCCGACAGGAGCTGGCCTCTGGATTCTCCGGCCTTTTGCTCTCCGTGGTACTGGATGAGGAAAGCGACTGCTCTGTCATCCTGCACAATATACGGTTCGCTCTCCAGGATGTATTTCCGGATCCCATTTGCAATCCGTTTCTGTGTGGCTGCTGCCAGCGGTTTCTTCCGGCCAAATATTGACTTACCAAGGTCTGACCAGTCAATATATTTTCCGCATGGCTCCCAGTTATCTTTTGTTCTGGCCTTCTCTGGCCATACAATTTTCTTTCCATCTCTCCGGAAAATTGCGTACCAGCGTTTTCTGGTAGTGGGCGCGCCGTAATCTGCCGCTACCAGCTCCCGGCTGTCAAACCGGTATCCCAGGGAACACATGGCTGTGATAAACTGCTTGTAGCCCTCTCCTTTTCTTTCCGGAATGATGTATCCTTTTTCGTCCAATGGTCCCCACTGCTGGATTTCCTCCACATTTTCCATGATGATTACTTCCGGGAGGATTTCCCTGGCATGTTTAAATACTGCCCAGGGAAGAATTCTAAGCCCGCTCAGGCGGGGCTGTCCGCCTTTTGCCTTACTATGTGATGTGCAATCAGGGGAAGCCCACATCAGGCTTACCTTGCGTCCTTTTACGATGCCTTTCAGATCCGCCTTAAAGATATCCTCTGTTAGGTGCAGTGTATCCGGATGATTGACTTTGTGCATCCGAATTGCTTCCGGATCATGGTTTACTGCGATATCTACCGGACGGCCTAAAGCCATTTCTATTCCTACGCTTGCTCCGCCGCCGCCGGCGAAACAGTCAATGATTAGTCCCATCTTGTTTCCTCTTTGTTCCGATTTCTTTTATCACTGTCTCCAGAGCCTTCACATCGTGATCCCAGATTGGATCCGCATCACGTCCTGCTGCCATGTCCCGGCAGTGATCCAGCAAATCAGTGAGCTGCTTTACAGCTCCCTCCATCTCCCTGGTATCTACTACGCGCATTCCCGCGGCGCGGAACGCCCGGCAAGCTCCTATCGAATGATCAGTCTCTAATTTTTCATTCTCCAGCATTTCCTGCAGATATATGTTGATTGTCGACACAGAGCAACAAAATTTTGCCGCCAATTCCCGCTGCGTCGGCGGGTAGCCATGTGTTTTTATGTATGCCTTTATTACATCCAAAACTTCTTCCAGGCTAAACCTCCTCTTCACCTTTCATCTCCTCCTCAATCCTCTCCCGGATCCATTTCTCCCCGTGCTCCCGGTCTGCAATCTCCTCTGCTGCCAGCGCCGGGCTGAAATAACATCCAATAGAAGCATAGCCCCGCTCCGTCTCCTGAAGAATCTGGAAGCGGCCGGCTGTCTCTTTTTCGACATAATATTTCCCGTAAATCTGTCTCATATTTCCTCCTACTTCGGCCATTCTCCCAGCGTATTGACGCCCGCCCTGCTGCACCGTATCACGTCCGCCCAGGAATACGCCTGCCCGTTGTCAAACAGGCAGATATGCGGGTATCTGGTATCCGTCACCTTCGTCCGCTTTCTCGCGCCGTCCTCGTCCCGGTAATGGTAAACGGCTCCCGGAGCAACACGCCTCCGAAACCGCGCTATAGTCTCCGGCCAGATAGCCTCGCCTGATTGGTTCTCCTCCAGCTGTTCCCGGTAGCTCTTCGTATCATCCCGGTGAATCGTGTACAGATAGCCATCCTTACACCGCCCCACGCAGTCAATGGCGTTTTTGACTCGCAAATTGCCAAACTGATTTCTGGTATCACTGTGTGTCATCCCCAGATCCTGGGCCACCTTTTTGATAGTCAGCGCCCCAGCCTCGCTCAGATGTCTGAGAATCCGCTCCTGTTTCTCTGCCGAGATACGGTTGATCTCCTCCCGGCTGCTCTTCGGTATTTTCCGCCTCATAAATTCCTCCCATTTGCTCCAGAATGTCCTCGTAGTCATACCCGTGGCTCTCGCAGTTATGGAAACGGTTCTTTACCCGGCCATAATAGTCCCTGTGCTTACTCCAGGCAGCAGTTTCCGCGTCTTTTGCCGATGAGTAAGGGCTGCTTTGCGGCTTGTCCTTGTAATTGCCGTCCAGCACCTTGGCCATATTGGCATCCGCAATCAGCCAGTCAAATGTGGCCGTCCAGTTCCGGTTGTTTTGGCCTTTCAGGAAGCTGCTGGCTTCAGCCATCTCAAACAGTCTCCTAAAATCCTCCACGGTATAACCAGCGCGCAGTCTGGCACGGACTGCCTTCTTTCTGGCCTCTGACATCTTTACCAGGCGGGGATACGACCCGCAAACGGAGTTGTATAACTCTCGAATCGTGGTGATCTGGTCAGAAAAGGCGTCCGTCTTTTCTGGTAGTACGTCAGTACTACTCTTTTGTTGTTTTTGTTTATTTTTATTATTTATTATGTCTCCGCTTTGTACTACGGAATATACTTCGGGTTGTACTACGGAATATACTTCGGGTTGTACTTTCAAATTGTAAGTATATTCCGTAGTGTTTCTTCCGCATAATGAGATAAGGCGATATCGCCCTGGGATGCCTTTTTTCCCTTTCTGGTATTCTACCAGCCCTGCATTCACAAGCCGGTCCCTGCTCTCTGTCAGGGATGCTTCTCTTGCTATCTGCAGGGACACCATCAAGCGACGGTTATCTACTTGCATCCATTCCGGCCATCCGGCTCTGCTGCTCAGGTACACAAGTTTGTACCACAAAAGCTGCGACAGAGTGGGGAGGGAATGGGTTTCGAGCCACCGCTCAAATCCGTTAATCTCTGCTATATAATTCAAGGCTCTACCGCCTTTCTTTCTTAATACCGGGGAGCGGTCATCTCCCCGGCGGATGTATCACCAATGGCATTTCGTGATATATTATTGCCATAGGAGGTCTATTACAAATAGGAGCGGCCGAATTCCTTAATAAACTCGTCCCGGCTCCCGTAATGGCTCTCATAGTATCTCTGAGCCATCTGCTTTAACATTTTGTCTATTCCTGCGTTCTCCGGTGTCCTCTGAAAAGAAGCACCGTTAGGATGCAGCTCCGGCCTCAGAGGGATAATAAAGCCTCTGGCTTCGGATTTCTCCTTATTGTATTTACCAAAAATATGATGCCGCTCCACATAAGGGCTGCCCGTGAAATAACAGTGATCCATATCCTTTGTAAATACACTCCAGAGTTTCTTCATTCTGCTTCTCCTCTCCGCTTCCGATTCGCTTCGTAGAGTTCCAGCATCCGGCTCAGTTCCTCCGGAGTAGCCGTCTCAATACCTACTTCCTTACATTCTGACACCAGGCCGTCAATCAGATGGGCCATTTCCTCCGTGTTGTAGGTGCTGGAGCCTCGAAGCATCACATAAGTGCGAAACCGCTCCCCGTTTCTTCCTGTTTTTATCTCTGACGTAGGTTTAATGTGGTACGTCTCCGCCTCATCGGCCTTTCTGGCGCCCTGATCCGTGTCTGGCAGCACCAGGTAAATCATCTTACCGTCAATCACTTCCGGCTGACCGTACCGCCGAAGCAGAATATTATGCAGATGCGGCTTTGACAGGTTCAGCTTGTCTCCCAGCTTCGTGATGAGCACCCAGTAATACGCATTGGCGTCCAGGCTCCGCTTCTTCCGAAACTTTTTAAATGTGATAGCCAGGGGAATGCCCTGCAGCTTCTCCAGCTGAGGAGCTGCAGCCTCTTCCGTTTCACAGGTAATCAGGGTACGTCCGCTAAAGTAATCACAGGAAATGCTTTTTAACTGTCCTTTCAGCTCCATCCTTCTCTCCTATTAATTCCAGGGAACCCCTTCCATCTGATCCGGCGGCTCTGTCTGCATAGTCGGATCCGGCTTGTCCGGATAACGCTTAAACTTTTCCATCGCATCCCGGAACTGGGAAATGGTCAGCTCCTTCATCTCTTTTACTCCGTAGGTCTCTGCAATCTGTCTCCAGTGCAGGCCGGTCCGTCCACATTCGTTGTACAGCGTCTGAATATGGGCCTTCCCTACCTTCGGTTCTTCTTTCGGCTGTTCCGGTTCCTGGCGCGAAGGAGCAGAAACTGTGGAAGATTTGTCTACCGCCTCCGGATAAGCCAGGTTAAACACGATTCTCCCCCTCTGGCTATCATTTAAAATCACCAGAGAGCAGATATTCCTGGACGCATCATAACCGATTTCTTTCACCGAGAACCGATCATAACAAGTCCACTTCTTCCCACTTCTGTCTCCCTTCTCCTGAATCCGGCAGTTTCCAGCCGGGATCCAGATAAATGGAGCCGTATACAGCTCTCTTCCAATCCCCCAGTTAAAGCAGGCACGTTTAAAGGAGTCGGAGGCAAGCCCCTTCTCCTTTTCTGTATAGCTTTCTGTTCCTGTGTCTTCTTTAGAAATCCACTGCTGCTTCTCGCCATCCCAGATGCTGACTGTGCAGTTGGCATTGTCTCTGCTATGGGCCCGCTGCCAGTTCATAGGGCCTACGGTTTCGTCTAATATGTTCTGATCCACTCTGGCGTCCTTATAAAGCAGCAGGGACACTCCCTTTTCTGTTACCGTGGCAATCCGGCAGTCAATCTCTCCTGCCTGCAGCGTGCGGAATTCAAGCGCTTTCTTCTCCATCGTCTTCCTCCTCTATCCAGTTCCCGGAATAAAACCATTCCACAAGCATCTCGCGGAACTCTTCTCGATCTTCCTCTGTCCCTTTCAAGCATCGTTCCAGTGCATAATCATAAGCCAGGGCTCCCTCTACCACATGCCCTTCTTCCGGTGTGCCTGTCATTCCTTTATAGTACATGTCTTAGGCTCCTTTTAATCTCATCCTTATCTGTCCTTTTTCCGTCTCCTGGAAGACGCCCAGGCTCTGCTTCCTCCGCAAAGCCCGGCTTTTCTTTAACTCCAGGCACTCCTCACAGAGTCTTCCTTCGCCCGGATCCAGGTAGCAGCCGCATTCATCACAGCGATACCGATTCATGAACTGCCTCCTCCGCAGGCTCCAAAACCACGCCCAGCATATCTGCAATGATTTCCCGATCTATGTACTGGCTTTTTCTGATATAGGCCGCCACAGCCTCCACTCTCCCCATCAGCATAAGAGCCTCTTCGCCTTTATTTTCTGGTGCAAACATTAAATTATTGTTTCTCACTTGCTTTTCCTCCTTGATCCGGTTTATAATTTACTTGATAATATTTTTCTCATGGGCCTGTCCGGCGGCAACCGGCGGGCCTTTTCTTTTGAAATCCCTACACGGGTACATCCTGCTGTACTCCAGACACCGGTTCCTGTACCGGCAATCCCTGCAATCCACTACAGCCACCCGGCCGAAGCCAGAACGGCCAGGAATGCTCCAAAAAAACCGGCGGCCAGAATCTCTGTGAAGAACAGGGCCTCATGAAGAAACTTCACTTCGTCTTTCAGCGCCACATTTTCCCTCTGTGCTGCCCGGAGCGGGTGCTCCGGGACTGTATCTCTCTTTCTCATTCGTCACACACCTTTCTTCTGTATCCTGCCATCTCCATAAAGCGATCCGACAGCAGCATGGCTATCTGCTTTCTTTTCTCCTCTGACAGTTCCTCCATCCTGTACTCTTTTCCATGAATATCAATGCAATTCGTAATAGTTGCTTCTTTCATGCTGTTCTCCTCCTTCTCTGCTAAATTTTATGCAAGACGGGTTGTACAAGTTGAAATGTTGTAGTTTTCTCTCACCTCCCTTCAGCAGCTCCTCTACCTTACGCTATCTCCAAATTCATCTGAGAATTTGCTTCGTTAATCAGTTCCTCTAAATAAGTGGGAACCTCATAGCAGTCAATCAGCTCATGAGCATCTGCTATATACCTCCGTTTCAATGCTTTGTATGACTGGGGCCGACCACTATCATCGTAAATTCCGAATTCTCTCTTGACCTGATCGTAAATATCTCGATACACCTTGGAACGGATTTCTGTATCTTTGTAAGCCTCCGACTGCTTTCCTCCTAATACGGACACTCCTTTGCGTTTTACATGACTGGACAACTCGTCCGCTTCGGAACCATACAGAGGGATGTCATATTCCAGTCTGTCCATGCGTTGCTCCATCTTCACCTGCTTCTGATCGATCATCAGAATAGCTTTCATCTCAGTGGACATATTCGGCATCTCATAGAAGCCTGTTTTGCGGAGGGTTGGAAGAACCTCGGAAGTCACCCAACTCTTGAATTTCTTAGCATTTGGCATCTTACTGGAAAGAATAAGGCTGTAAAGACCAGATTCATTGATACATACAGGATTTTGTTCTCTCCCGATGGAGTCACGAATCGTTACCCCATTTGTTTTATCCTCTTCATCCACATGATCAATGATAGCTTTACGTGGATTTGAGTAGCCCAAAATCTCTGTTACATCCTTACCGACAAAATAAATTTCTCCATCGACCTCGACCGTTCTGATCTGGCCAAAGTCCTTATTGTTAAAAATCTGTAACTCGTACATTTTATACATCCTCCTTTTTGCTCACTTTTCGTGAGTTTATTGTGCAAAAAAAATTTTCTGTATTGGTTTTTTATAATAAGAAGAAATACGAATTTTGATATTATCTCGCGGTATGCGCTCTCCTCTTTCATACATAGACAACGCTGAAACACTTACTCCAATTGCTTTTGCAACTTCTTCTTGCGTCCGGTTCCCTCTTAACTCGACAAGTTTCTCTCCAATTGCTTTTGCATCCATTGTTTGCAACTTAATCATCTCCTTTTGCTCACGTTTCGTGTTGTATGAGTATCATATACGATTTGAATGCATTTGTCAACACGTTTTGTAAAATATTATTCTTGATTTTTTTCACAAATTGTGTAATAATCAAATTACATAATTTAAGTAGGAAGGTGAATGCGATGCCAGAATTCAAAGATATGCTAAAATATTTCAGAATGAGAGAAGGCTTATCACAAAGCGAGCTTGCAAGGAAACTCAACGTATCAGCATCTCGCATAAGTATGTATGAAGCAGGAAACAGGGAGCCTGATTTTGAGACAGAGGAAAAAATTGCTGATTTTTTTAACACTGATTTAAATACCTTAAGAGGACGAGACGTTGAAGCCCATGCTACAAGAACAGCAGACCCTGATATACGCAGAATTGAACGCGCACGAAATAATATGGATCAAAAAAACAGAGATAAGATGATGAAAATTCTTGAAGCTTCCTTTGAGGATTACTTCGGAGATGATTATATTGATAACGATAACGATTAGCCCCCGCAGGAGACAAATAATTAAAAATATCGTTCTGTCTGCTCTCAGGTACTCGCAAAATGCCTCTTTACCCGTGAAAATAAAATCAATTTGTAAAGCCTATCCAAATATCCGCCTGGTTTCTTTCAGTACACAAATGGAGCGGCGAAATATCACATATAAAGATATGATAGAATTTTGCGGAACATCAGACTCCTGTGCTGACTATTATGCGAACTTAGATAAATATATTATTTATTATAATGATATAGAATTAACACGTATTGTAAATTCGAATAGATATCGTTGGAATATAGCACATGAATTAGGACACATTTTATTAGGACATCACAAATGCTCTCATAAAACGCGAATATATAGATGTTCTTTATCTGATGAAGAATATAACTATTTAGAAGCAGAAGCAGACTATTTTGCACAGCTAATTTTAGTCCCTCATGTTGTTTTATATGCTTTCAGAATACAAAATGAGCGGCAATTAAAAGCATTATGTAAAATTTCTAATCCAGCTGCTGCAAGAAGATTTCGAGCCTATAAAGAATGGCTTAAAAATATTAACGGAGATGACCCCTATGATAGACCATTATTCCAATATTATTATAAATATATTTTCAAAAAACAATGTAGCACTTGTGGCGCTCATATAATTCAAGCCAAAGGAATATATTGTCCGATTTGCGGTAACACAACTTTACAGTGGGGAGATGGAAAAATGATTTATAGTAAAATAGAACTCAATGAAAAAAACAAACCAAAGAAATGCCCTATTTGTGACAATGAAGAAACTCTAGTTGATGGGAATTACTGTCAAATATGTGGTACATATCTATTAAACGAATGTTCAAATGAAGATTGTGGTGCTAGTTTACCTAGTAATGCACGATATTGTTCCATTTGTGGTTTTCAGTCAACATACTTGCAAATGCATTTTTTAAATGCATGGAACTACCGTGCAGAGGTTGATGGCTTTACGGATATTTCTGATGAACTTCCTTATAATATTGAAGAAGAAGGCCTTCCATTCAATTAGCCCCTACGTGGCGTAGGAGCCAACACCTTGACAAAATAATATACTTACCAGAGCAGCCGTCACGCTCTTGTATTTTTTATAACACCTTGCAAGGAGATAAGTTATTTATGATGTATCCATACATGACTTTAAACGATGACACTGAAATTACCCATTCTGAAATGAAACCTGACGGACGTGTTAAAGTGTATTTTGAGACCCCGGATGATAACGGAGGTTTTCGAAACGCTACCTGCTATCTTCCGGATTATACCTGGGAAAATATATCAGGTTACTCAACTCTGGAGATGGAATACTTCAAGCACCTGCTTCGGAACAATGCCCACCTGATCATAGAGTTTTCACAGGAGGGCTGATTTGAAATAAGGCTACCGCAATACCACTGACTTTAGACAGTGTGATTAGATAATTCACTTTAATTTGTATGTTTAAAAGGAGGTTCCCATGTTACTCAAAAAAGAACTCTATACTTCCGATGATTACTGGAATCTTCCAGAAGGTGAACGGGCCGAACTGATTAACGGCCAGTTTTATGCGATGGCTCCGCCCAGCCGGATCCATCAGGAATTGGTAATGGAGTTATCTGCTACTCTCAGAGACTATATTAAGTCTCATGGCGGAAACTGTAAAGTTTACCCCTCTCCCTTCGCCGTTAATCTGGATGCAGAGGATAAGAACTGGGTGGAGCCGGATATTTCCGTTATCTGCGATAAGTCCAAGCTGACCGACCGTGGCTGCTCCGGAGCTCCGGATCTGATTGTGGAAATTGTATCTCCTTCCAGTCGGAAAATGGACTATGTGTGGAAAGCCGGACTTTACATGGACGCCGGCGTCCGGGAATACTGGATTGTAGATCCGGTCAAGGAATGTACGACAAAATACTATTTTGAGGAAGACAGCGCACCTGTTATCGTACCTTTTTCGGCGGAGCTGAAAGCGGAAATTTATCAGAAGCAGCTCTCCATCTGCATAGCGGGGCTTTTAGAATAGCCCCTGCTCTACAGGGGCTATCACCTTGACAATATAATATACTTACCAGGGGATCGGTAGGGGCGTAATTGTTGGCCACCTCTCTTTTTGAAAGGAGGCCAGAATGCCTATGTACGTTACATATGATGATCTTTTCACCTTTGTAATTATGCTGTGTGCAGTAATCACGCTAGTTTTGACATACAAAAAATAGCGCCCTCACCCTGGAAAAGTAGAGGCGCTATTTTTTAAACGGTAACTCGAAAACCAGGTGGCCAGCCTTACCCTGGCTTACCGGTTCCTTGTTAAGTATATTATAAGTCAAGCAAATTTATTTGTCAAACATAAAAACCGCCCCTGGCTGCAACCAGGAACGGCTTTTCCATAGATTTTCTCTTACCGGACGCTCCGGAAAGATACAATCAGCTTGAACACCTGAATTATATCATTTCCAGAGCGTCCTGACAAGGGGCGTTATTTTTGCACCCAAAATCACATAGATTGTCACTACATGAAGGAGATGATATAATGCTGATAGGAGCTGCTTATATCCGTGTCAGCACGGATGACCAGCTGGATCTGAGTCCTGACTCCCAGCTGGATGAAATCAAAAAATATGCCGCGGCAAACGACATTGTTCTGTCGCCTGATTACATTTTCATGGAGCAGGAAGGCCGAAGCGGCAAAAAAGCCGAGAACCGGCCAGAGTTCCAGCGGATGATTTCTACAGCGAAGGTAAAACCTAAACCCTTTGACTGCATTCTCGTCTGGAAATTTTCCCGGTTTGCCAGAAACCAGGACGAAAGCACCTTTTACAAAGGGATGCTTAGAAAAAAACTTGGAATCGACGTGATCAGCGTGTCGGAGCCTATCATGGAAGGCATGTACGGCCGGCTGATTGAAATGATTATTGAATGGCAGGATGAATTCTACTCCTACAATCTGGGCGTTGAAGTAAAGCGGGGTATGACGAAAAAGGCGGAACTAAAGGGATATCAGATTGTTCCCTGTCTTGGCTATGCGGCCGTAGGAAATGGAAAGCCTTTCGTTATCGTAGAAGACGAATATAAAATCGTAGAGGATATTTTCCGGATGTATGCTCTGGAAAATCTGGACAGGACCGCCATCGCCCGGCGCCTGAACGCCCAGGGGAAAACGGCAAAGCGGGGAAACCCTTTCGAGCAGCGAACTATTACCAGGATTCTTACAAATCCTTTTTACAACGGTACAGTAAGTTGGAACGGCATCTCCTTCCAGGGAAGCCATGAGACGCGCCAATCTGTCACCGATTTATATGATATCTGCCAGGAACGACTGAAACAGGAATTCCGCCCCGTAAAGCGCCGCAGCATATCCACATGCAGGCACTGGCTCTCCGGGATTTTAAAATGTTCTGTCTGTGGAGCGACCATGTCCTACAACGGCGGAGGCAAAAGCCGTCCGGACGCTGTCTTTGCCTGCTGGAAATATGCCAAAGGCCTCCATAAGGAATCCTGCTCTGTGACTGTGGCCAAGGCAGAGCGAGTCGTAATCCACTCCCTGGAAAAGATTCTGGAAACGGGAAACTTTAAATATGACCGCATTCCTCAGCCTGTCTCTGAGCAGGCCGCCGGCCAGAAGGCGGCTGTCGAAGAAAAGCTGGAACGGCTCTCTTTAAAAGAAGAACGAATCCGCGCTGCCTATGAAAACGGCATTGACTCATTGGAGGAGTACCGAGAACGAAAAGAACGTCTCGCAGCCGAGCGGAAGGAGCTGGAGGAGGAGCTTGCCTCTCTGGAGCCGGCCAGCTGCTCTCCTGCCCTATCTCGTGAAGAGCTTCTGGAACGTGTCAAAACAGTCCATGATCTCCTCTGCTCCCCTGATGTGGACTTTGAAACAAAGGGGACGGCCCTTCGCAGCATTTTAAAATTCATTGTATTTGACCGAAAAGCAGATCGGTTCGAATTTCACTATTACATATCGTAATTTCTTATAAAATCAAGGTTTTGAGCACTAATCTGTTACTGACATATGGCGGGCCTGACGGAGAAATCGGCGCTTCCATGCGCTATCTTTCCCAGCGTTATACCATGCCCTACGCAGAGGGAAAAGGACTTCTGACTGACATTGGCACGGAGGAGCTGGCCCATATGGAGATTGTGGCTGCTATCGTCTGTCAGCTTACGAAAAATCTGACTCCAGATCAGATTGAAGAGTCTGGCTTCGGCCCCTACTACATTGATCATACCACAGGAATCTGGCCGCAGGCAGCCGGAGGCATCCCCTTTAATGCCTGCGAATTCCAGGTAAAGGGCGATGCAATCACAGATTTAACGGAGGATCTCGCTGCCGAACAGAAAGCACGCTCCACCTATGACAACATCCTCCGTGTTGTAAAGGACCCTGACGTCTGCGATCCGATTCGATACTTACGGGAACGCGAAATCGTCCACTACCAAAGATTCGGTGAAGCCTTAAGAAATCTGCAGGATCATCTGGACAGGAAGAATTTTTATGCCTTTAATCCTGAATTTGATCGTGTGAAATAGCCATAGCGCTCCCACCTTATAAAAATCCCTGAAATCTCTCGTTTACAGCTGTAACGAGTACGAAAAAGAAAGCTTTTCTGGCTGAATTCAGAAAAACTTTCTTTTTCTTCAGGGTCCCCTTCCCCTCTCCTTCTGCACTCTTCTTTTATTTTTCCAGCAGCTCTTCTGCCGAATGATTCAGAATATCCGCCAGCTTTTCTACTGTCTCTCTGTCTGGTCCCTCCAGCACAATTTCCTTTCCTTCACGATACAGGTCCGCAAACATGCTGATCTGACGGACAGGCCCAATAAATCCTGACCTGACTTCTTCTGCCGTATGGACACTGCGGCACTGGGTTCTGCACGACCAGGTTCCATTCTCCAGCTGAACAATGGCATCTGTTTGAAACATAATTCCTCCTGTAAAATCTCCGCATTTTTTCGGAACCTATTGTCCCGATGTACATACCATATATTATAAATAATAATTAATCAAGGAGATTTTTATATGTGTTGTTTTAGAAGATATAATAACTGTGGATGTCAGAGAAGATGCTGCCGGTGCTATACAACCTGCTATGACGATGCCAATGCCTCTGGTTCCTGCTGTGGAAATACTGCCTCTAACTCCTGCTGCTCCTCCGGAAACGCCAGCTATCGAAACGGTTACAACGACGGCTATGCCGCCGGCTGCCAGGCTGGCTATCAGAACGGCTATGAAGCTGGAATTGCAAACTGCATTATGCCTCTGAATGGAAGCGGATCCTCCACCGGATGCGGATGCAGCTCATAGCCCTCTGTCCAGGCGGCCGAGTCCTCCGGCGCCCTTTCAGCCGCCAGGCAGAACCGCTGCAGGAATCTATCCTGCGGCGGTTTCCGCCGTCTCTGCACTCCTGATCCTATTCATAAATTACTTACGTTCTGTTCAAATATTGTTTACAATTTCTCCAAATTCGGTACACAAACTCTGTCTATACTAATAACCATAGAAACCAAATACTTCTCGAGAGAGACAGTAATATTTTTTTCATAATAAGCCGGGCAGGTATCTGTCCGGCTCCTCCTCTTTTACCGCTCTTTTTCATTCTGTAAACTATTATTTTATCGTCTTTTTTTTATTTTTTGTTAATCTTATCTTAATTCTATCTTTATCTTATCTTTATTTTATCCTGCCCATTTGCTATAATAGCCATATAATCCGCCTCAGGATCGCTCTGTCTGGCAATCCAGGCATTTCAGGCATCCTGCGGATATTAAAGTACAGAAGCTAAACTGTCGGAATGGAGTAACTGTTTTATGAAAATTATTATTATTGGCTGCGGAAAGGTTGGGCGCGCCCTGGCGGAGCAGCTGGTTTCTGAAAACCACAACATCACTGTTATTGACACGAATCCCAAAAAGATTCAGACTATTACAGAAGATTTAGACGTAATGGGAATCAGCGGAAACGGAGCAGGCATCACAACTCTTTTGGAAGCTGGTATCGCGCAGGCTGACATTCTCATTTCTGTCACCGGTTCAGACGAGCTCAATCTGCTCTGCTGCCTGATTGCCAGAAAAGCCGGACGCTGCCAGACTGTGGCCAGAGTCAGAAATCCCATGTACAGCCAGGAGATTGATTTTATTAAAGCTCAAATGGGAGTTTCCATGATTATTAATCCGGAGCTGACTACTGCCCGGGAAATTGAAAAGCTGCTGCGTTTCCCTGCCGCCAGCAAAATTGATACCTTTGCAAACGGCAGAATTTATCTTGTAAAGCTGAAAGTAGACAGCCAGATTCCCCTTGACGGCGTTCCAGTTATGGAACTTCCCTCACGATCCGGCAGCGACGTTCTCGTATGCGCTGTGGAACGGAATGATACGGTCTATATTCCCGATGGAAATTTCATTTTGCGCAGAGATGACGCTATTTCATTTGTGGCATCAAAAGAGCAGGTACACCGCTTTTTTAAGCATTTTTCCCTTCCTGTCAAGCCAATACAGTCTGTGATGATTGTCGGAGGCGGAACGATCGGCTATTACCTGGCTAAACAGCTTCTCAAAAACGGCGTCCGGGTAAGGATTGTGGAAAACAGCCTGGAGCGCTGCAAAGCCCTCAGCAGCCTGCTGCCAGGAGCCACCATTATCCATGGAGACGGCACAGACCGTCATCTTCTGATAGAAGAAGGGCTTGGACGGGCGGAGGCATTCGTCACCCTGACGAATCTGGATGAAGAAAATATTCTTCTGGCTCTCTTTGCCAAAAAGAATTCAAAAGCAAAGCTGATTTCCAAGGTCAATCGCCTGGCTTTTGATGATATTATTGAAGGGCTGGACATTGGCAGTGTCATCTATCCTAAGTATTTGACAACAGACTACATTATCCAGTATGTCCGCAGCATGCGCCATTCTGCCGCCAATACGATTGAGACACTGTACCGTCTGTTGGACAACCGGGTGGAAGCTCTGGAATTTTCTATTTTGAATACCTGCCCAGTAACTGATATCCCTCTTTCCGAGCTTAAAATACGGCCTGGGTACCTGATCTGCTGCATCCGCAGAGGGGAGCAGGTGCTGATTCCAAAAGGACACGATTCCATTCAGGTAGGCGATTCTGTCATTGTAGTCACGCTGGAGCGGGGACAGCAGAATATCCTGGACATTCTGGAACACTAAGGAGGTAGAGCTGTGAATTATGCAATGATCGCCTACGTAATCGGGTGGATTTTGAATTGTGAAGGCTTCCTGATGCTGCTTCCCTGTGCAGCGGCTGTCATCTACCAGGAAACTGCCGGTTTTTCCTTTGCAGCAGCTATGGCGCTCTGTTTCCTGTTCGGCGTTCCCCTAACAGTGCGAAAGCCCAAAAATATGGTTTTTTACACAAAAGAAGGGTTTGTTTCTGTTTCCCTCAGCTGGATTGTGCTGAGCATTATGGGATCTCTCCCTTTCCTGTTCAGCGGATCCATCACAAACCCGGTGGACGCTCTGTTTGAGACTGTTTCTGGTTTTACCACAACGGGAGCCAGCATTTTAAGCGATGTGGAAGCTCTGCCCCGCTGTATTTTATTTTGGAGAAGCTTTACCCACTGGATCGGAGGCATGGGCGTTCTTGTCTTTATTTTAAGCCTCCTTCCCCTGACAGGCGGCTACCATATGAATCTGATGAAGGCGGAAAGCCCGGGACCGTCTGTGGAAAAGCTGGTTCCAAAAATCCAGTCTACCGCTAAAATTTTATACTCTAAGTCATGAACCACCAGTTCAACTGGTGGTTTGATTATGCCCCTATAAGGGGCCT
>OBYG01000792.1_pt1 | contig 19406 bp, 10 predicted proteins | sample 1538201 | NCBI WGS metagenome assembly OBYG01 (sample SAMEA2580177, study PRJEB22360) | human gut metagenome | biome: human gut; feature: human-associated habitat; material: faeces | place: Denmark | collected 2008/2010 | reverse complement strand
AAAGAGTGGGGGTTTAAGACGGTAGATATTACCGGAGGTGCTCCGGAGATGAATCCGCATTTTGAGTGGTTTGTAGATGAAGTGACGAAAGTATGTGATCATGTAATCGTAAGATCGAATCTTGTGATAATGAAAGAAGAAAAATATGCACATATTCCACAGTTCCTGGCAGATCGCAAGGTGGAGATTGTGGCATCACTTCCTTATTATCGTGCGAAAGAGACAGATCGACAGCGTGGCGATGGTGTGTTTGACGGGGTTATTGAAATCCTGCAGAAATTAAACAGCCTTGGCTATGGGAAAGACCCGGAACTTGTGATTAACCTTGTGTACAATCCGAATGGAGCTTTTTTCCCACCGGAGCAGGGTGCTATGGAAAAAGAATATAAGCAGCGTCTAATGGCAGACTTTGGAATTGTATTCAATAATCTCTTTACGATTACGAACAATCCAACAGGAAGATTTGCAGGATTCTTGAAGCGATCCGGCAATCTGGAGAGTTATCTGCAGAAATTGTACGGCGCATTTAATGCAGCAACATTACCAACGATGATGTGTAGAAATCAGCTTTCCGTTGGATGGGATGGGAGAGTATATGATTGTGATTTTAACCAGGCGGCAGATCTCCCTGTTCTGAAAAAAGAAAATATTGCAGACTTGGTTGGGAAACCTTATACAAAGAGAAAAATTTGTTTTGGAAAACATTGTTATGGATGCACAGCAGGACAAGGCTCAAGTTGCGGTGGAGCAACAGAATAGAGGAGGAGTAGAGCATGGAAGAAAAAGCGATTCAGGAGAAGTTTATGCAAGGATATGACTGTTCCCAGGTAGTAATGGTTCATTTTGCAGAGCGGCTTGGAATATCTGAAGAGATTGCAAATAAAGTATCTGCCTGCTTTGGCGGAGGTATGATGCAGGCGGATACCTGTGGCGCTTTCACAGGAGCGTTAATGGTAATCGGAATGAAATACGGACACTATGATGCAGACCAGCTCCTCGCACAGAAGGATGTCATGATGGCAAAAAGTGCTGAGTTTAAGAAGAAGTTTTTTGAAAAACGCACATCATGTAACTGTAAAGAACTCTTAGGATATGATGTATCTAAGCCAGAGGGGTTCCAAGAAGCATTGGAAAGTGGTAGAATGATGTCATTCTGTCCTGGAATGGTGAAGGACGTTATAGGGATTTTAGAAGAAATTTTATAGATACGGAGGAGCAGGGAAATGAAGAAGAGATTAGTGGCAGCAGTGCTTGCACTGACAATGTCCCTGTCATTAGCAGCATGTGCCGGTGCAGACAAGAAAGAAACAAAAAGTGACAAAGAAATCAGCGAGATGAGTTTTGACGAACTTAAGGAGGAGGCCAAAGGCACTACCGTAACATTCTATGGATGGGGTGGAGACGAGATGCTCAATGATTGGCTGGACAATGAATTTGCTCCGGTAATGAAGGAAAAGTATGATATTACTATGGAGAGAGTGCCTATGGATATTGATCAGATATTAAGTCAGTTATCCGGGGAAATCCATGCAGGAGAAGAGGATGGAAGCATTGATATGATCTGGATCAATGGAGAAAACTTCCAGTCCGCAAAAGAAAACAAGATGCTTTACGGACCTTTTGTAGAGGAACTTCCTAATTATCAGGAGTATGTAGATGCAGAATCTGAGGATGTAACACTGGATTTTGCTTATCCGATCGAAGGGTATGAAGCGCCATATGGAAAAGCACAGATGGTGATGATTTCAGATACCGCTGTTACACCAGAACTTCCAAAGACGGCAGAAGAACTGAAAGCGTTTGTACAGAAATATCCAGGAAAAGTTACTTACCCGGCATTGCCTGATTTTACAGGAAGTGCGTTCGTAAGAAATATTATTTACGAAATCTGTGGCTATGAGCAGTTCTTGACAATGGAAGCGGATAAAGAGGTAGTAAGAGAAGCAGTCGCACCGGCAATGGAATATTTGAAAGAATTGAATCCGTACCTATGGAATGAGGGAAAGACATTCCCGGATTCATCCACAACAGTGGATCAGATGTTTGCGGACGGTGAGCTGGTTATGAATATGACCTACGGTGCTTATGACACTGCATTAAAGATTGCGGACGGAACTTATACAGAGACTACACAGGCGTTCCAGTTTGATAACGGTACGATTGGTAATACGAACTTTATGGCAATTGCAGCAAATTCTTCGAACAAAGCTGGAGCAATGGTTGCAATCAATGAGATGCTTTCTCCTGAGATTCAGGCAGATCGGTATGATACGTTAAAGGTAATACCGGTTCTGGATAATAGCAAATTATCTGAAGAACAGAAAAAAGTTTTTGATGCAGTAGATCTTGGACAGGGAACGATTCCGCAGGATGAATTGTTGTCAAAACGTTTACCGGAAATGTCTGCTCAGTTAGTACCAATTATTGAAGAAATCTGGTTAGAAGAGGTTGTTGGAAAATAATGCGGAAAAAATCAGTACCATATGTTTTATTAATTCCGCAGATGTTGTTAACAATTATATTTTTTATAGGATTAGTGACTGGAATCACCCAAAGTTTAGGAGTGATTCCAGCTTTTGGCTTAACAGAACCAACACTAAAATACTATAAAGAGATATTTACAAGACCGGAGATTCTGAATTCTGTGAAGTATAGTCTTCGAATTGCATTGATATCTTCAGCAGGGGCTACTATTATTGGAGTTTTCTTTTGTGCTGTATTTGTTATGCGTGGAAAAGCAAGTAAGGGTATGATGCGAATCATTCAGCTGCCTATTGTTGTGCCACATGTGGTGGTAGCGCTTTTTATTATCAATGTATTTGCGAGCAATGGAGTGTTGGCAAGAATTGCTTATGCACTGGGGTGGATTCAGGATCAACAACAGTTTCCTGCATTGCTGTACCAGTCTAATGGAATAGGCGTTGTTCTGGCATATCTGTGGAAAGAGATTCCGTTTATTATCTATTTTGTAATTGTGTTGATGGAAAACATTAATGGAAGACTGGGGGAAGCCGCAGTTAATCTGGGGGCTGGAGCATGGACCGCCTTTTGGAAAGTGACTTTGCCGTTATGCAGGAAAAACATCTGCAGCGGATTCCTGATTATTTTTGTCTTTGCACTTGGGGCATATGAATTGCCGCTTTTATTAGGAGCAACAGTGCCGAAAGCGCTCCCGATATTGGCTTATCAACAATATGTTCATCCTGATCTGAGAAATAGACCATATGCGATGGCAGTGAATGGTATGATTATCTTAATCTCGCTGATCAGTGCTTTGGTATATTTCCATCTGATGCTTAAGAAAGAAGGTGAACGGTCATGATGCAGAAAAGAAAGACCATATGGAATAGAATTGTAATATGGCTGCTTGTAATTAGCATTCTGCTTCCGTTGATTCTTCTCGGAGTGTGGGTATTTACGGAGAGGTGGGCTTGGCCGGATATCATTCCCCAGGTATTTTCCACCCGAGCTATAAGAGAAGTATGGGGAAGGAAAGAGCAGTTGTTTCAGGTGTTTTTTTCCAGTATTTATATTTCATTCTTGGTTGGACTTCTTGCAGTAACGATTGGACTTATGACATCAAAGGCACTTCTCTTTTATGAGTTTCGTGGGAAATATTGGATACACTTTTTTACAGTTTTGCCATTCATGGTGCCGGCTACTGTATTTGCTATGGGAATTCAGGTGACATTTATTCGTATCGGATGGAATAATACGGTTACGGGGGTGGTGGTCGCACACCTTATCTATTCTTTACCTTATGCGGTGCGGTTGATTATGGATGGAATGGAAGCTGCCGGGGATAAACTGGAAGAGCAGGCGAGAGTTTTGGGAGCATCACCAACATATGCATTCTGTAAGATAACCTTACCAATATTAACACCAGTGATGCTCTCTGCATTTTGTATGTCGTATATTGTATCCTTTAGTCAGTATTTCATTACTCTTTTAATAGGGGGAGGAAAGATTAAGACATTTCCGATGATTATGGTTCCTTATCTTCAAGGTGGCGACAGAAATATCGCATGTATCTACAGTTTGATTTTCCTCGTGGTGACTTTGACTTTATTCGGTATATTTGATCGTATAGCAAAAAGATTCGGCAGGCAGGAAGATACGGAGTTCTATGTCTAAACAGTGTAAATAGATTGTACAAGAATAAAGGAGTAATATATCGATGGCAGGGCTTAAGATAATAAAGCTAAAAGTGCATTTGCAGAAAGAAGAAATTCTGCACCAGGTCGATCTGGATATTCAGGAAGGGGAATTCATAGCGCTTCTTGGAGAATCCGGTTGTGGAAAGACGACGCTGTTAAAAACTATTGCAGGATTATTGGAAGTAAGGGAAGGGGACATCTTGTGGAATGGTGAATCCATGATGCATATTTCCCCGGAAAAAAGAGGGACAGTTATTGTATTCCAGGATCTTAGATTATTTCCACATATGACAGTGGGAAAAAATATTGCATTTCCTATGGAGATCCAGAAAGTACCGAAAGAAGAACAGCTTCGAAGAATACAAAAACTTCTGGAAGCAGTAGAACTTGCGGGATATGAGAAACGAAAGATTCGGGAGATGTCCGGAGGACAGATGCAGAGAATTGCGCTTGCAAGGGCTCTGGCGGCAAATCCAAAAGTGCTGCTATTGGATGAACCATTTTCGGGGTTAGATGAAAGACTTCGATTGGAGATGGGAAGACTGGTGAAGAAGCTTCATGATGAATGGAAAATCACAACGATATTGGTAACGCATGATAAGCGTGAGGCTTTGCAGATGGCTGATCGAATTGCATTTATGAAAGATGGAGAGATCCTGCAATACGATACACCGGAAGATATATCGAGACATCCGGCTGTTGAAGCAGTGTCTGACTACTTTGGCCGAACAAGTTATGCTAAGGGGGTGGTATCAGGAGGAGTATTTCGGAGTTCTCTGGGAGAGTGGAAGACGGATCTGGAGGACGGTGAATATGAGGCAATGTTAAGACCATTATAATATAATAAATGAAGGGAGTGATTTAGTGGAAAATAAGAAAAAAAAGATTATATTTGATTGCGATAATACATTTGGGGTTACAGATTGTGATGTAGATGATGGACTTGCACTTCTTTATTTACTTGGATGTGCGGATGCGGAAGTCTGTGGAATTACAGGAACTTATGGAAATAATAATATTGATGTAGTTATGTCTACCATTCATGCAATGCTTAAGGATCTTGGAAGAGAAGATATTACCGTGAAGAGAGGAGGGGCATCTTGCGGAGAATATGAGAGCGAAGCAGCCCGGTATCTGGCACAGATGGCAGATAAGTATAAGGGGGAAATATCCATACTTGCAACAGGATCCCTCACGAACCTCATGGGTGCATATATGATTGATCCGCACTTCTTTGAAAATGTAAAGGAAATTGTGCTGATGGGAGGCATCACCCAGCCACTGGTATTCAAGAAGGAAGTTATGAATGAACTGAATTTTTCTTGTGATCCGAAGGCGACAGAAATGGTTCTTCGAAAAGGAAATTATGTGTCTGTTATAACGGGAAATAATTGTTTAAAAGTCTTATTTACCAAAGAAGAATATAAGAATCGCCTGATGGATTCAGATACTGAGATTGCAAGGTATATTTTGGAAAAGACCGATTATTATTTTCAATATAACGAAGAGGGGTATGGTATTGAGGGGTTCTATAACTGGGATGTGACAGCAGCAGTATATCTCATGCACCCAGAATTTTTTGAGGATGGGTTGGTAAAACTTCAAGTGAGTGAAGAGGATTTACATACTGGGTATTTGAGACAGGAGGAGCCGGCAAATTGCGTCGTGAATCTTCCGAAGATAGGAGCAGATAAGGCATTTCGTAATAATATATACAATACATGGATGAATGTAGTTTTTGAATAGATAACAGGAGGAAGCATATGAAAAGAAATAGATTATTTGTAACAGGATTAGCAATTCTAATGGTTTGTTCAATCGTAAGTGGCTGCGGAAAGAAACAGGAACCGACAGTTGAAAGGCAGCAAGTGGAAGAAACAAAGGGAAGTGATATAGCCACTGAAGAAAAAGAGGTTGTAGAGGAAGTGCCAGATGATGGAAAATTCCATGGGAAATGGATTGTGGATGCGGAATATGCAATCGGAAGAATCGGGGCAGAAGATACTTTGTTTGTGGATAGCCGTGGAGAAAAACAGGCAATTATGGGGACGATACAGGGGGCTGTCGCAACGGTATGGCAGGATTGGGCAATTCAGGAAGGTAAAGCAGGAGATGAGAATTGGGGATGTATCCTGGAACCAGAAGCATTAGCAGAGAAGTTAGGCAGTTTAGGTATTACAAAAGATAAAGAAATAATCCTTCTGGGGGAGACAGCCAATGGATGGGGAGATGACTCTCGCCTTCTCTGGGAACTACTGGCGGCAGGATATACAGATGTGAAAATGGTAGATGGTGGTCTGAATGCAATGAAAGAAGCAGGAGCAGCTACACAGTTTCTTGCATCGAATCCGCAGCCGGCGGAAGTAACGATTGATAAGATTGATTACACGCATGTAATGACGACAGAAGAATTACAGAAAAACTATGATGACTATAAGATTGTAGATGTGCGTACAGATGACGAGTATAATGGTGCAATATTATATGATGAGGCACAGGGCGGTCATCTTCCGGGAGCAATTCATATCCGATATACAGATTTATTCCAGGAGGATGGAACATTGAAACCGAATAAAGAGTTAGTACAGATGTTTGAAGAGGCAGGTCTTTCCAAGGATGATGCCATTGTTGCTTACTGTACAGGTGGAATCCGTTCTTCTTATATGCAGTTAGTTTTGGAAATGTGTGGATTCGAGAATTCATATAATTATGATCAGTCTTTCTGGAGATGGGCAGTTGTAGGAGAGGTAGAGTAAGAAACATGGTCAGCGTAATACTATGTACTTATAATAGAGAAAAGACAATCTGTGAAGCTGTTGATAGCATTCTGGCGCAGACATATAGGGATTTTGAACTGCTTATCGTAGATGATGGTTCTACAGATGGAACAAGAGCGTTGCTGGAAGAATATCGGGATGAACGTATGAAATGTATCTATTTGCCGGAAAATTCTTATTACTGCTATGCGGCTAATATTGGCATCGAGCAGGTATCTGGTAAATATGTGGCATTTGCTACCAGTGATGATGTCTGGATGCCGGAAAAATTAGAAAAGCAGGTGCGATATCTGGAGGAACATCCAAAATGTGGAGCCGTATTCTCAAAAGTCGCTCTTATAGGCAAAGAAGGAGAACGAGTAGAGAAAGAATATCCAGAAATTATGAAGATGTTCGAACAGGACAATCGAAGCAGAACAGAATGGATGCATCGTTTTCTTGAAGAGGGAAATTGCCTGTCACATCCAGCTTCGATTGTCAGAAAAAGTATCTTAGATAACATAGGCGGATACAATCTCTTATATGCACAGTTGGCAGATTTTGACCTGTGGGTCAGAATTGTCATAGAAAGTGAAATATACATTCATCCGGAAAGATTAGTGAAATATAGATGGTATAGTGAGAAGGGTCAGATTAGTGGATTGACAGAAGAGAAATGGATGCGAATGGTTCATGAATTTACTATGATTAAGAGAAATCTTCTTGAAAACTTAGAGGATGAGAAATTCAAGGAGTTCTTTCAAGAGATGTTTCGTAATCCAGAATCTTCTACACACGTAGAGCTGGAATTTGAGCGGGCATTTCTTATGATGGAAAAGGGTATAGATTTTACGAGGATAAACTTACTTGGATTCCAGAAGATAGAAGAGGCTTTGCGAATACCCGGTGCCATGAAAGTTTTGAAAAAACATTTTGGCATGCGGATTCAGGATTTATATAAGCAAAATGGTCAGAAGTGGTATCTGGATGTGTCGAAAGAGCAACTGCAAAATTTGGAAGAGCAGCTGGAATATTTGGAAGAAGAAAGGAGAAACCTCCAGATAGCTATCGTTCAATGTGAGAAGGAATACAATGGGATTCTTCAGTCAACTTGTTGGAAGATAACCAAACCACTAAGAGCAGTTTTGGATATCATAAAAGGAAAGTAAGACGCAAAAGAAACTGACGACAAAAAAGAATGATAGAGATTATGAGACACAGCATGATTCCTATAAAATAGGATGGTGCTGTGTTTTCTTTATACAAAATGCCTATAAATGGCCAATAATATAAAAAATAGTAATTGGACAACCATCGGAAATAGAAACTAGAATGAAGATGTATTATTATGCCTAAATTGAGGAGGAACGGTATGAAAAGAAAGAAGGAAGGTGCAGTTTTACTAGCGCTGTTGTTAAGCATTTGCATGACGTTTACTACGTTTGCAGCGGATATTCCGATGGATGCTGCAGTGGCAGTAACAGAGGAAGGAGGAGAATCTGAAGAGTCGAAAGAAAGTGGCGACAGTGTCGAATCTGTGCTGCCGGAAGAAAATTCAGCACAGGAAGAACAAGGTTCAGAGATATCGTCTGAAGAGAACGTGGACTTGCAGGGCGCTCAGTATGTGGCACCTGCAGCAGTAGAGGCTGCAGCAAATGATGAATGGACAGCGGCAGACTTTACATATGGAGAGGCTAGCCAGACATTGACCGGGTGTGACTATAAGAGGGAGATTATTGTTAAGGGACAAGTTATTAAAGGATTATCAGAATCAGGACAGGAAAAGATTGCGATAAATAAGAATCTGGTAATTCCATCTCAGACACCAGACGGTACCACAATTGTAGGAATTGGACAAAGTGCGTTTACAGGGATGGGAATTGAGACAGTTGTATTTCCAGAGAATATGATGATACCGTACGATGACCAGCTTACAGGTGTGATCCATGAGAGAGGCAATTTCATTATTCAGTCTAGCGCATTTGCCAATAACAATATCAGCAATATTGAGTTCCCGGAAGGGATTCTTTATATTGATGCATCGGCATTTAAGAATAACAAATTATCGAGTGTAACATTTCCACATACGTTGTGGATGGTAGGCAACAGCTCCTTTGCTAATAATCAGCTGACAAAAGTGAATTTCTGTCTGAATCCTGATTTTATGTTCCAGATGGACAGTCTGGCATTTGCATATAATCAAATTAAATCCGTTACGTTGCCATATAATTGCGAAAAAGTATATATGTATACATTTATGGGAAATCCGGGAATGGAATCTCTTTCTCCGGATGCTCCGGAAAAGTTCCAGGGAACAGGCGGCGTTGTGTATATGTATACCCAGAATCCAGAACACTTTAATATGGACAGGATTCATCATATTGAAAGAACTGCTGCAAATCAGAAATCATGGTTTCAGAAACTGGTTTTAGGAGATGAGCCGATAATTGATCTTTCATGGAAAAGTGAAGATTTTACTTATGAAGGAACATGCATTACCGGATTATCGGATAGTGGTATTACAAAGAGAACGGATAACAAGAATCTTGTTCTTCCGGACAAAAATCCAGAAGGAGAGTATATCACAGAGATAGCAGCAGGAAATTCAGAGACTCAAGGAACGTTTTCGACAGAGGATGAGGTATTTCAAAGCGTGAAGCTCCCGTCCAAGTTGGAAATCATTGGTGATTATGCATTTAAAAATTGTCCTGTTACAAGTCTGGATTTGCCGGTTACAGTAAAGACAATCGGAAAAGAAGCATTTGCCGGCAATCAGTTGCCAGAGTTAGCAATATCGGGAAATCTAAAGGTAATTGATTCTGGTGTCTTCGCACAGGCTGGTACGGAAGGAACACTTAAGAGTCTGGAACTCCAGGAAGGGATTACTAAGATCGGGGCAGAAGCATTTGCAAATAGCGGGCTTACAACAGTAGCATTGCCAATGAGTCTTATGGCATTAGATAAAGATGCATTCAAGGGTAGTACTGCAGGTGTAGTGGAACTTAGTACAGATAATTATCGTCATATTGAAGATAAAGAGAATTTTGCGGAGTCAGAATATCATACAATCAAACTGAATACCGCAAATTGGAAGAGTGAAGATTTTACTTACAATGAAGAAGGAACTATTCTTACTGGATTATCAGACAGTGGTATATTAAAACGGAAAGAGAACAAAAAGCTGATACTTCCGGATAAAGGGCCGGGCGGACTGGATATTACAGGAATCGCAAGTGGCGATTCCAATGTAAGCTATGGCATATTCGGTGCAGAAGGTGAAGTGTTCGAAAGTGTGGAGCTTCCGGAAAAACTGGAGACTATCGGTGATCGGGCATTTTTGAATAACAAGTTGACGTCGGTAATATTTCCAGAGACAGTGACAAGCATTGGGCTGCAGGCATTTGCACTCAACGATCTGTCAGAGGTTGTATTACCGGATAGTGTGACATCACTTGGTGGAGCAGCATTTTCAAACAATATCCACTTGACGAAGGTTCAACTGTCTGCGAATCTGAAGGTTATTCCGGCAACAGCTTTTGGAATTACTCTTGCAAATACTTTAAATGTGGGTCTTGTTCAGCTTACAATTCCAGAAGGTGTTGAGAGTATTGGCAGTGGGGCCTTTGGCGGACATGAGATTCAGACACTTGCACTTCCTGTTTCATTAAAGCAAATTGACAGCAGAGCGTTCAAGAGTAATCAGATTCAGAATTTATATATTCCGGATAATGTGACAGAGCTCGGAAGCAGTGCGTTTGAGCAGACTTCCGGAAAGAATTGTTTAGCGTCTGTCCGTCTGCCGGAAGGATTGTTAAAGATTAATTCTAAAACTTTTGCAAACGCAGCACTTACAAGAGTCGATATTCCATATAGTTTAACGACGCTTAATAAGAATGCTTTTTATGGAAATAAAGATGGTTTTGTTCAGGTATATACACCAAATGATGAACATATAAGTTTTGAAGTGTCAGGGGCGACATTCCAGATACATATACGGACGGATGTCTGGACAATTAAAGACTTTGCATACGATGGTGCGAAGATTACAGGTCTGTCAGAAACTGGAATTAAGAAACGTGAAGAAAACAGGAATCTTGTTCTGCCGGATAAGACACCGACCGGCGACTATATTACGGAGATCGGTGCCGGAAAGCCGGGAGAATATGGATTGTTCGGAGCAGAGAACCTGGGATTCGATAGTGTGAAATTGCCATCTCGTGTAGAGAAAATAGGAAATTTTGCATTTCAGAATAATGGTCTGAAAGAAGTAAGCTTCCCGGATACATTATCTGAGATTGGAGTAGCGGCATTTCAAATTAATCAGTTGGTAAATATTGTATTGCCGGATAGTGTTACAACACTTGGGGGCGGTGCATTCGGAACGAACCCTACGCTGCAGAGTCTTGTATTGTCTGAGAATATTAAAGACATTCCGGCAGGCGCATTCGGCTGCAGTACCAAAACAGAGTATATGACAGGATTTACTTCTGTTGAGATTCCGGAAGGCGTTGAAACAATCGGAGACAATGCATTTGCAGGAAACAATTTTACAGAGATTGTAATTCCATCTACCGTGAAGAGCATTGGAAAGTATGCATTCTCTACGAAAAATACTTTAAATGAAGTAACGACATTAATTCTTCCAGAAGGATTAACAACAATTGGAAACAGAGCATTCCGTAATCAGAATATCCTGACGGTAGATCTTCCGTATTCTGTAACAGCGCTTCCGAAGGAAGTATTTGAAAAAGAATTTAAAGATGGAACAAGTGGTGTAACAACCGTAAGAGTTGAGAATTATCAGCAGTATACGGATAAAACGTTATTTAAAGATTCGGACTATCATGTGTATGAAATTAATGCCGATACATACAAAGCTACAGATTTCGTGTATGACAGTGAGAACCCTGTAATTATAACTGGACTGTCCGACAATGGAGTAATGAAGAGACCATTGAATAGGAATCTGGTAATTCCGGCTCAGAACACAACAGGTGAAACTGTTATAGAAATTGCAAACGGTGTAGCCGGTGGATATGGAGTTTTCGGGACAGAAGGAGAAGGATTTGACAGTGTTTCATTCCCGGAATCCTTAAAAAAGATTGGAAATTTCGCATTCAGAGACAATGGATTAAAGAATGTAAACTTTACAAACGGTCTTGATAATATTGGAATGCAGGCATTTGGACAGAACTATATCGAAGAGGTTATCTTACCTGACAGTGTGAACACTATGGGGTCCGGTGCATTTGCAACCAATCCTGAACTTAAAAAGGTAGTACTGTCAAAAGGAATGACGGAGATTCCTGCATCTGCTTTTACGAATAATACTCCGGCTAAGAACTTTACAGTTCTTGAGATACCGGAAGGAATTAAGACAATCGATAACTATGCATTTTCTGGAAATAGCCTGTCGGAAGTTCGGATTCCATCTACGGTGACGAAGATTGGAAGTAGAGCATTTGCGCAGACAGCGGACAATGCGACAATTACAAATGTGAATCTGCCATCAGGGCTGCTGGAGATAGGCAGCAGAGCATTTACGGAAACACTTATTACAAGAGTGGACATTCCGAATAGTCTGGAAAAACTTGCAAAAGATGTTTTTCGAAATGCTGCAGGAAGAGTCGTGAGTATTCATACTTCTAATAAGGATCATCTGACAAATGCAAAAGGCTTCTATGCTACATCGGATTGGCATAAAGTAGTGTATAATCAGCTTGTTGAATCTGGATGGTCAGAAGACGATTTTACATATGACGGATCAGTGATTACCGGATGGTCAGAAAAGGGAAATCAGACAAGGCTGGAAAATCATAATCTGGTACTTCCAAGTACGAATCCGGAGACCGGAGAAGATATTTCTATGATTGGAGAGGCTGCTTTCCAGATTCCGGACGATGAATGGGAACAGGGAAAGAACGGCATTTATTCTCCAAATGGAATGGAATCTGTTTTACTGCCGGAAAGACTGATTGAGATCGGAAATAAAGCATTTCAGTATAACAGTCTGGTAACGGTTGAATTTCCTGCATCCGTGACAACAATAGGAGAAAGTGCATTTAACTCTAATAAGTTAGAAAAACTTATACTTCCTGATACCATCACAGAAGTTAAGGATGGTGCATTCTCAACAAATGTATTGACAGAAATTACATTATCTGACGGAATGACCAGAATAGCACAGGCAGTATTCTCGATGAACATTAATCTGACACATATAGAAATTCCTGATACAATCACAGAAATCGATGATTTCGCATTTGCGGGAGCAAGACTGGAGACATTGGATATTCCGGAATCAGTAGAAAGAATTGGCAGAAAGGCGTTCCATTTGCATCATCTGACAGAACTTACAATACCGGGAAATGTAAAAGAAATCGGAGAATCAGCTTTTGAAGGGACGTTCAAGGCACTTACTTTGAAGAAACTGGTACTGGAAGAAGGAATCGAGAAGATTGGATTAAAAGCATTTAAAGAAGGTTATCTTGAAAGTGTGGAGCTGCCGTCTACTTTGATGAGTCTGGCTGATGATACATTTATGAATAACACAGGAACAGATAATAGTTATGTGGTGGAGTGCTATACAAGTAATCCGGCACATCTGAAGTTCCAGAGTTCTAAGTATCACAAGATTATCTACCGGGCTCTAGTATGGGATGTAGATGATTTTACTTATGGTGATGGTGTAAATGAAAGTGATACAGTAATTACAGGATTATCGGAAAAAGGTCTTAAGAAGCTGGAGAATTGTACAGATCTCGTTCTTCCACAGAAGAATGCGGAAGGAAAAGTAATAACGGGAATCGGAGCATATGCATTTGCCGATCTTCCATTTAAGCTTACAAGTGTTGTGTTCGCAGATGGTCTGTGTGATATTGGAGAAGGCGCATTTAAGGATAATGCACTTCAGGAAATGACATTACCATCATCTCTTAAGAGTATCGGAGCATATGCATTTGCCGGAAATCGCATTACAGAAATCGTATTACCGGAGAAGGTAGAGTCAATGGATAAGACGGCTTTTGACTCGAATAAAGATGCTGACGGAAATAAAGTGGTCGTAAAAGTATATATTACAAATCCGGGGCAAGAGAAGTTGCCGGAATCTGATGGATATGAAATAATATTTACAAAAGAGGTTCCGGAGCAGAAACCTGCAGAATCACAACAAGATGAGTCAAAGAGTACTGCTGTAAAAACAGGAGATCCGGCCAATACTGTACCGTTACTCGTGGGCATGTGTATTGCTATGTCAGCGATAGCTTTATTGTTAAAGAGAAGAACAAGTTTGAGACACTAAGAGTCAAAATATAAAAGATGCAGTGTTGTTCTAAGAATGGAATGACGCTATATTACAATGCATAAACTCGATGGTAGGAGGAGAAAAATGAAGAAACTAAGGAAGATTGTAGCATCGATAGTGATGTTGTCCGTGGCATTTTGTATGGTGCCGGGTATGAGCGCCCAGGCGGACACTTGCGGAGGTCTGGAAGAGGTGGATGTGTATACACCGGGCGAGGATGAGGTGATTCAGGATCCGGCACTCCACTGGGCGGTAAGATCCGCAATGAATGCCATTAAAGCAAGACCAAAGCTTACAGCAGAGATGGTTGGGGATCCATCAGTAAAAAATATTTCTTACGAGCAGTGTAACCATCCGGAGGATTTCGAACAGTGGACGCAGCCGTACTGGATCGAGGATCTATCAGGCCTGGAATATGCGAAATCAGCTAAGATGATAGATATTGGTTATACATCATCTGTAGAGGGTAAGTCTATCAAGGATTTGCGTCCGCTTTCTGGGCTTACGCAGCTGGAAGAGCTGATTCTGAAGCAGGATGGTATTACCGATATTAGTCCGGTTAAGAATTTGGTAAATCTTACAGTCTTTGACGTATCAGTAAACCGTGAGATTCAGGATGTTTCGGCTATTGCAGATATGACAAAGTTAAAGAGATTGAATATTTCATTTAATAAGGTGGAAAATATTGACGCGATAAGTGGACTGGTCAGTCTGGAGTATGCAGATGTTTCCAAAAATAATATATCTACTTTGCCAGATATGAGCAAACTGGAAAAACTGACTGCATTAAATATTTCTCACAATAATTTGACTGATATTTCAGCGCTTGCAGATGCAAAGAATCTGACAGAACTGAATTTGAAAGGAAATACAGGCGTTACGGATCTTAAGCCTCTGGCAGAGTTGATCTACCTGGAGAAGGATAAAACATTTCTTCCGGATGACAGCAAGAAAGATGATTTATTTGCTGCAATTGCAGTAAATCAGCTGTTCTGGAAATTCAATATCAGCAAGATGACAACCAGTGATCTGGAAAATGTTGGACTTGCCTTGGAAGCTTATGAGGCGTTAACTGCAGATCAGAAAGCATACATGGACAGTGACCGTGTGAAAGCAGCAAAGGACAACAAAGAAAAAGTAGAAAATGGACAGGCACCGGACTATTACCCAGAATATGATGAAGGTGGAGAAAAGCAGCCGATATGGAATCGAATCGAGATCAAAGTTGTTGATAAATATGGAAATCCGATGCCGAATGTTGCATTTGAAAAGACGATGTCCGGTTCAGTTGTAAAAGAAGCGGTTACTGATGAAAATGGTGTATTAAGCATAGCCCATACGACATTGGATTATCTTGGAGAGTGTGTGATAGCGCCAAAAGGTGATACATATGTGGCAATTCCGGAGCAAGTTACTTATACAGTACTGGTCGGAGGGATTACCGAAAGTATTAACGGGAAACTGGCAAATGGTTTTGAAGAGTTAGAGATGGTTCTGTGGCCAAAAGATGAATATGTGGATAAGAGTGCGCTTCAGAACGCAATCGAATCAGCCGGATCTGTAGAAGAGCAATATAAGTATACAGCAGATAGTTATGCAACTTATCAGGAAGCACTTACAAAGGCACAGCAGACATATGATGATGTAGATGCAACAAAAGAAGAAACAGCTGAGGCCGAAGCTAAACTGACTGCAGCAATTAATGGGCTGACGAAGACAGATATTTTGACTCGGTTGAAACTGATCGTTAAAGATGAGAATGGTAATCTATTTACCAGACCGTTCAAATTCCAGATTCGTGTACCTGACACAGGTGCAGAAGCGTGGAATGATAAGTCGGATGCATATACAGGAACTGCTTATCTTCAGGCATCTCCAGGATGGCAGGATGGAAAAGAGTGGGAAGTTCTGGCTTGCTATGAAGAACCTTATGAGATAGAGCCATTCCGGGTAACCATAGGAGTAAAAGACGGACAGAGATATTTTAAGACCGTTGACGGCGAAGCTGTAGGTGTAGATTTTGAAAAGCAAGTTGTGGCAAGAGGCATACAGTCAGCAGAGGCAACGATTCAACCAGACGGTACTGTACTTCAAGCATACATTGAGAAGGCAAAAGCATACGATGTAGCTGAGTGGATGCCTTCTACCTGGAAAGTACTTCAGGAGAAAATCACAGCCGCTGAAAATGCAGTAAATACAAGTGGTGCAACACAGGAAGTATATAACCAATGTGCAGCAGAGCTACTCAGGGCAATGAATGGACTGAAGCCGATTGCAGATAAGACAGAGTTAAAGAAACAGGTAGAACTGGAATATTCATACAGTGAAACTTCCTTTACAGCTACAAGTTGGCAGGCATATCAGGTAGTACTACAGCAGGCAAAGGCAGTATTAAATAATGGTGATGCAGAACAGCAGCAGGTAGATGATGCGGTAGCTGCATTGAAAGAGGCTCGCAGTCAGTTAGTTGTAAGAGCAAATACAAAAGCACTTGAGCAGAAGATCAGTGAGGCAAAAGCCCTAAACAGTGATGACTATGAAAGTGGATTTGATGCGTTGCTTGCAGCAATCGCAGATGCTGAGGCAGTGTGCAAGAATGCAGATGCAACACAGGGAGAAGTTGATGCACAGGTAACAGCAATTAGCAATGCAATTGCAGGTTTAGTGAAAAAACCAGTAGAAGTAGACTATTCATGTTATCCGGGCGTGTTTAAGGCCAAAGTTATAGATGAGAATGGTCAGCCACTGGAAGGCGTGAAGTTTGATGCTTATGTGGATGGAAAAAAAGTAGAGGATACCTATAATGAATTGAAATCTACATCACAGGGAATCATTCAGTGGTATGTAACTTCGGGTGAGACATATATCAAACTTGCTGATGACAGGTTTACTACTCTGGATGAACATTGGTTTGTTGCTTCCGGAGCAGGATGGACGTCTGCTATGACATCCATTGACGGCAAGCCATATGCAGAGGGAACAAAACTGACTTATACACTGAAGAAATCCGGTGGAGAAACACCAGATCCGGGAGAAGCAGTATTATCAGATAAAAAAGCATTCCGTGCGAAGGTTGTGGACGAAAGTGGAAATCCGGTCGGTGGAGTAAGCTTTACACAGACACCGGATTACCAGGACGTGACACTGAGTGATATTACAAGTAATGATAATGGAGTAATTGAATATACAGTGACTGGAAATGACGGAGGGCTGAAGGTTGAGATTAGATTAAAGGAAGGACAGGCAGCAGGAGAGAATCAGACCTGGAGCTGTGAGGAAATCCATACATATCAGACCAATTTTGTGTGGCCAACACCGGCTATCACATCTGTAGACGACGTTTCTGTTGATGAGACAACAGAAATCGTATATACATTGAAGAAAGTTGGCAGTAGTACCCCGGAACCGGGAACAGTAGATAAGTCCAAGCTAAAGGAACGTTTGGATGTAGCAAGTCTCTTTGATGGTAAAGAAGCGGACTATACAGCAGAATCTTATCAGGCGCTTCAATCTGCAAAAGCAGCAGCGCAGTTGGTGTATGACAAAGTGGATGCTACACAGCCGGAAGTAGATGAAGAGTATCAGAAACTGGATGCAGCAATCAAAGGAATGAAAGAAGTAGAAAAGCCAATTGTAACAGACAAATCTAATATCCGCATTCTGGTTGTCGACGAAAATGGTCAGAAAGTAACAGACAGTATTGCATTTGCGCTGAAACAGGATTCTTATGCAGGAACTGCATACAGTGCAAATGGAGTTGTTGAGTATACAATCAGCGATGCAGATCAGGGTGTGGCAAAAATTACCGTGTCACTTAAGAATGAGAGTGTAGTGATTAATGGAAAAGAATACTATGCAGAACCTGCAAGCCACGAATTTACACTTTCTTCAAGTTCACTGGGAGTTGTGATTACTACCGTTGACGGAGAGGTATTGGAAGATACCAGAGAAGTGAAATTTGTACTGAAGGAAAAGGAAGTCGGCATAGATACAGACAAGCTTGAATCAGAGCTTCAGACAGCCAAAGCAATCGAACAGGGCAATTATACCCGGAACAGTTATAATACGCTGCAATCAGCAATCAGCGCAGCAGAAGGGCTTCTTAAATCTGAGACACTTACCCAGCAGGCAGTGAATGATGCGGAAGCAGCACTTGTGTCTGCAAGAGAAGGCTTAAAAGAAGTAACAGGTATGCGTACACTTCAGATTCCGGTAGAAGGAGATGCTCCGGCAAATCTGGAATTTGTAAGATATGATGTGAAGTATTCCGTAGCAAATAAATTATTTGCCAATGACGGAGCACTTACATGGGCACCGGGAATATACGATGAGGGAGAATACGAATTCTATCTTCCGGATACTTCTGCGTACATCGCAACACCAGGTTTAATCAAGGTGCAGGTGGAAAAAGAAGATGGAACGCCGGTTATTAAAACAATCAACGGTGTACCGGCTGCAGAGGCAGAGGCGAAATTTGTGATTTCTGCGAAAGGAACAGATACATCTGATATTCTGACCTTCCGTGCATTAGTACAAGACGATAAAGGAAATGCACTTTCCGGATTGAAATTCAATATTGAATTCAAACAGATTGAGCAGACAGTTGTAAATGCAGAGAAGGAAGCAAGAGAAGCTGCCTATACAGAAGAAGTTATCAGTGATGAAAATGGTATCATTTCTTATCAGGTAACAATGTGGGATACCAACACAGAGGCAACAGTATCTTTACAGGATGGTCAGGGATGGACAACAGATCAGGTAGCAGTATTTTCAGTGATCGCAGATCCTGCAGATCCGGACAGGGCTATCATTGAGAAGATTAATAGCGCCGCACCGGCAGATCAAAAGGTAGTATTTAAGATTCAAGAAGAGGGCGGAGTTCCTGCACCGGATCGCACCAGACTGGACGCAGCGATGGAACAGGCTGCAAAAATAGATGCATCCTTGTATACTGAAGAAAGTTACCTTGCAGTAACAACTGCGCTTGAAGCCGCACGTAAACTTGGTGATGGCGCAGCGCAGGAAGAGCTTGACAATGCAGCACAGGCAATTGAGGCTGCGATTGGAGCGCTTCAGAAAAAAGACCCGAAACCGGTTGAACCAGAAAATCCAGGCGAACCAGACAGGCCAGGAGAGACAGATACACCGGATTCCGGTAACGGCAATGGAAATCAGAAGCCACAGAGC
>OBYG01000790.1_pt1 | contig 19526 bp, 17 predicted proteins | sample 1538201 | NCBI WGS metagenome assembly OBYG01 (sample SAMEA2580177, study PRJEB22360) | human gut metagenome | biome: human gut; feature: human-associated habitat; material: faeces | place: Denmark | collected 2008/2010 | reverse complement strand
AATTGAAAATTTGTGGCCACGGGACGGTTCTTGCCCTCTACCGCTGCGCTCAAAATCAACTTTCGGCAAATGTTTCCGAATTGTTAAGACGCAAAAAATAAGTAGAGGTGGTGCTGCTCATGCAAGGGGTCACCGTTTGCTCCGAACGAAGTTCCTGCCCCTGTTTTGCAGCGGCGTTGTCCGGCTCGCCCACAGAAAGCGTGAGGTCATGGCACGATATCACGTTCAGACGGCTTATGAAGGAATCAAAGTGCGGTATGAAGAAAGCCGGGCGCAGTGCGGACACTACGTCTTGCTTCTTTCAAACGCAAGTATAACACTTTTAAGTTGTGTAATCAACAACCAAAAACAATTTTCGGAGATTTGTACAACTACATAAGATTTTATTTGTTAAAAAGAAAAATACCGCCCACGCAGCGCAGCGATGATTTTGTCGGGGTGAAACGGCGGCAAAATGAATCGGGTGTGTTGCGGGGCGGTACGTTCTTTCTGGCAATCATCCGCTGAAAGTGGTGGTTATCACGGTGAGCACCACCACTTTTCGGCAGGATTTGGAATAAAGGGTATCATGGAAGCGTGGGTGCGTCAATATGGTTTTGCAAAATTTATTACGGTAAAGTGGCGATAGTAAGACTTATCCGACAAAAGCATATGCAGAGAAATTTTGCGCACAAATTGGAAAATCGAGCTATCTGTGTTATACTCAAGTCAGAATTTGTTGAGCTAAAACGGAGGTACTGAGCTAGTCTGTATAGAATTCTTTGTTGACATCCACCCAGCGCGTGGCTTCTTTGATGTAGATACGATACTGCTTTGATTTACTCTGATTTTCATTGTTTGCCATAACTTTTTACCTCCGTTGGCTTCATGTTCGAAGCGGAGATAACCGTTATGGCTGCCAGTATTCTTCATAAGATTGGTCACCTCATGCGGATTTCTCCGCTTCACTTGGTGACCAGCCGTTCGTAAGCTGGCACTCTATGATTAAGTTCTTCCATCCATCAGCTACGAACACACCTCATGGCCACGAAGAAGGTGAGCTGGTTTCAGGAAAAGTAGTTTTACGCCTTGCTCAGGGCGGTTTCATTAGTTGTCGTTGGCGATTTGCTCTAAGTCGGCGAATACTTCGCCGTAATAACAGGAAGCCAAATCGCAAAAGCTGTGAGCGTCGTACCGTGCAAAAACGGAATCGACTACTGCGGAACTAAACTCGGCTGCCACTCTTGAAGCGGCTGTCTCGATGTTGATTTCCCACATCAGACGTTCAGACGATTTCATCTCATCACCTGCCTTTCAAATTTTCTAACTAAAGGATATCAGGCGGGAATGACACTCCAAATAGGACTGGAAGGCCTGCGAGTGACACTTTTGACACTTTGAATGACACTCTTTTTGAAGTCGGTTTATGTGGGTTTACAACTTGTTGACAATGAGTACGTATGCAAGAGATTGATTTTTGCGGATATATGTCGTATAATAAAAAATGAATTTTTGTATTTAGGTATGTTGAAAGGAGGGCGTGGAGTGCAACTTGGCGATTATTGCATGAATGTAGGTGCGTTCTGTCCTAACATTACAAGCCACGAGCAATTTATTGATGAGTTATTCACCGCTGCAGGGTCTAAGCTTTACATCTCGGTAAGCTATAAACGAAAGCTCTATACCGGGAATAAGCTGTTCATTGATAAAGTGAAGAACGACCATAGCCTCAGAGGAAGAAGTGATTTTCAAACATTAAAGGATTTCTTCTTGAGCAACATACCGGACGATAAGGCTTTGGATGTACTACTTAAATTCGGAGTGCCAGAAAAAGGAACGCCCAACAAAACTGCGGTATGTGGTGCTCTGGCATTACAGTTAAGGGCAATAATAGATGGGGATGAAAATGGTGCAGATGACATCATGGCGACTTCCTATCAAGAACAAAAAAATACTGGTGTCATTGAGAAAGACCAAGGTCTGTTTCAGCCAATTTATCCGGGGGATAGCGCTTTTGTTTCCTCTGGCTCACGTTACGAGATAGGTGTTCATGACACCGTTTCACACACTTGGGTCATCCAGAATACAGGGAAAGTTAAATGGGAGAATCGCAAATTGGTTTATATGCGAGGCCCGAAAGATAGACCGGAAGCTAATCCATCAGAGATTCCAATCCCTGATACTGGCCCCGGTGAAAGTATAAAAATAACCACGACCTTCGATGGCCGTGGCTTTGAGGCGGTAACGCTATGTAAATGGGAGATGCAGGACGAGGATGATGACAACTGCTTCCCAAATCAAATATCAAAATTTAGTGTAACAATCGATGCAAAGTTCAAACGCAACTAAAAATGGAGGTAAGAGCGTGGCAGAGCAGCACATAGAAAAATGGGTGACCCTTAAAGATGTACAGTCCTACCTCGGTGTCGGAAGAGATACGATTCTTCAGTGGATTGCCAAAAGAAATTTGCCTGCATATAAAGTTGGTCGACTGTGGAAGTTCAAATTATCCGAAGTTGATGATTGGATTCGTTCAGGTGGTGCAGCAGATGATGCTGCTGGCGATGAATAAGTCCGTTTTGGAGGACAGCAAAAATATAGAATCAAGATGGGGAATTGTGCCCTGATTTACAAAGCCAAGAAAGGTATGGATGAAAACTATGGATAATCAAGTTCATAATGCGATAGTTAATTTTATATGGGGAATCGCAGACGACTGCCTGAGAGATATTTATGTTCGTGGTAAGTATCGTGATGTTATTCTGCCGATGACCGTTATTCGCCGTTTGGATGCCATGCTGGAGGATACCAAACCGGCAGTTCTGGAAATGAAGAAAATGCTGGATGATGCGGGTATCACAAATCAGTGGCCTGCACTCTGCAATGCTGCTGGACAGGCCTTTTGTAACGCTTCGCCTTTCCGTCTGCGTGACCTTACCAGTCGTGCAAAGAAACAGACTCTGAAGGCGGATTTTGAAGCCTATCTTGACGGCTTCTCTCCTAATGTACAGGAAATTCTTGCGAAGTTCCAGTTTAGAAATCAGATTGATACAATGATTGAGGCAGATATTCTTGGCGCAGTTATCGAGAAGTTTATTTCTCCTGATATCAACCTTAGTCCGAATCCTGTTTATAGGGATGACTCGAAAACGCAAATTAAGCTGCCTGCTTTGGATAACCACGGCATGGGAACTGTTTTTGAAGAACTGGTTAGAAGATTCAATGAAGCAAACAACGAAGAGGCTGGTGAACACTGGACACCTCGTGATGTTGTGGATTTGATGGCCGACCTTATTTTGGTGCCTGTTGGCGATCAAATTATGGATGCTACATATTCTTGTTATGATGGAGCATGCGGTACGGGAGGCATGCTAACTGTTGCACAAGATAGACTTTTGACGTTGGCAAACCGCCGTGGCAAAGAAGTATCTATTCATTTGTTTGGTCAGGAAGTACAGCCGGAAACTTATGCGATTTGCAAAGCAGATATGCTTTTGAAGGGTGACGGTGACCAAGCAGATCACATTGCTTATGGGTCTACACTTTCTGCAGACGGCCATGCAACTCGTCAATTTGACTTCATGTTGGCGAATCCACCTTACGGAAAGAGCTGGAAAGTTGATGCTGAAAAGATGGGTGGCAAGAAAGATATTCTTGATAGCCGCTTCAACGCTTATCTGGAAGATGGCACACCGCTGTCTATGATTCCGAGAGTAAGTGACGGTCAGTTACTTTTCCTTTTGAATAATGTCGCCAAAATGAAAAAGGATACTCCGTTGGGAAGCCGTATTGCAGAAGTTCATAATGCATCGTCACTATCTACTGGTGATGCAGGCAGCGGAGAAAGCAATGCTCGTCGTTATTTGATTGAAAATGATTTAGTAGAAGCGATTATTGCACTTCCTGACAATATGTTTTATAACACTCCGCTCGGCACATATATTTGGGTGCTTTCCAACAAGAAAGAATCTCGCCGTGTGGGAAAAATCCAACTCATTGATGCGACCGGTATGAAGTCTCCGCTGCGCAAAAATATGGGTAAAAAGAATTGTGAGCTTACACCTAAGATTCGAAAAGAAATTGTGCGTATTTTTATGGCGATGGAGGAGAGCGAAGTAAGTGCTGTATTCGATAATTCTGAATTTGGTTTTTGGAATGTTACAGTAGAAAGGCCTCTTCGTTTGCGAGTTTTGCCTAATGCCACGGTTCCGGTTTCAGTGTTTAAATCTCAAGCAGAAGCTACTCAAGTGAACGCTGCAATCGAGAAGGCGCATACACTCGCCGACAGCTATGATTGGACACTGTTTGCCAAAGCGACTGGATTAAAAGCAACGGCATTAAAAAAGATTAGACCTTATATTACGGAAAAAGATGCATCTGCAAAGCCGATTGCAGGTGAAGCCGATTCGGACCTGAGAAGCGCAGAGATTATTCCTTTCACTTATCCGGGAGGAATTACGGCCTTCATCGAAAACGAAGTTCATACGTATGCTCCTGATGCGTGGGTTGATGAAAAAGCAACGAAGATAGGATATGAACTTTCGTTTATAAAGTACTTTTACAAGCCAACAGCTATTCGTAGCATGGATCAGATAGTTCGAGAGTTAAAGGAACTGGAACAGCAAACGGATGGTATGTTGAGAGATATTATGGAGGGATTGCAATGATTTGTGGTTATGACGATTATATTGAAGTCAACCAGAAATGGGTAGAAAAAATCCCTTCACACTGGCGAATGCTTCGCTTAAAACAAATATTTCAAGAGCGTAAAGAGAGAAACAATCCGATTGTAACAGATTTCATCCTTTCCTTGACTGCAAAACAAGGAGTTGTCCCAGTTGCTCAAAAGGAAGGCGCGGGAGGCAATAAACCTAAAGATGACCTTACACTTTATAATGTTGCACAAGAAGGTGATCTATTAGTAAATTGCATGAACATAGTGTCTGGTGCAGCAGGTGTTTCAAAATGGAAAGGCGCAATTAGTCCTGTATATTATGCCCTTTTTCCAAGAGAAGATATGGACTGTAATATTTGGTTTTATCACAGACTATTTCGTTTGATTACGTTTCAGCGTAGTCTCTTGGGCTTGGGAAAAGGAATTCTGATGCATGAATCCAGTACTGGGAAGTTAAACACAGTTCGAATGCGAATTTCGATGGATTATCTTAATAATGTACTTCTTCCTGTTCCGCCAAGAGATGAGCAAGATCAAATTGTGAAGTATCTCGACTGGCAGTTGTCGAAAATTAATGCGTTGATTATTGCAAAAAAGAAACAAATAAAGCTCATCGAGGAACATTTACAGTTTGCTATTCACCATGCTGTTACCAAAGGAATGAATTCTTCTGTCAAACTTAAAGACAGCGGTGTATTCTGGATGGGAGAAATTCCGGAAAATTGGGCTGCTATAAAAATCAAGTGGCTTTTTGATGAAACTGGAGAAAGAAACAACGATTGTAGTGCAGAGTTACTTACATTTAGTAGAAAAAAAGGGCTTATTCCATTTGCCGAGGCTACTGATAAACAACCAAGTGCATCTGATTTGTCGAAGTATCGTCTTGTGAAACCGGGACAACTTCTCGAAAACAGAATGCAAGCGTGGAGTGGAATGTTTATTTGTGTTACAAGAGATGGATGTGTTTCACCTGATTACAGTGTGTTCAATCCTTCGTCTGAACGCTACGTAAATGTTAAATTCTATGAATACGTTTTTAGAAATCCGTTGCAGGTAGAACAATTTGCTAATGCATCAAGAGGTGTGGGTACGGGATTTAACAGACTATACACACCTGCTTTTGGGGCTATTTATGCGGTATATCCTCCGAAGGAGGAACAGGATGCTATTGTAGAATATTTGGACGAATTAAAATGCAAGTATTCAAAACTTATTGAAAAGATGGAATGTGAAATCGAATGCTTGAATGAAATGAAGGACAGATTGGTTTCGGATGTCATTACGGGTCAAATTGACGTTAGGAACATCGTGATTCCAGAGTATGAACATGTTGACGATGTTGAGGATGACGACGATATTGAAATTGAAGATGACAATTCAGCAGATGAGGAGGTGTAAAACATGGCATTTACCAACACAAAGGAAAGCGGGCTCGAGGCCCTTATCGTAAAATGGATGGTAGAACAAAACGGTTATGAACAAGGTACAAATGCTGACTATAACCGTGAGTATGCTGTGGACGAAACACGCCTGTTTAGATTTTTGCAGGACACGCAGCCTGATGCCCTTGAGAAGTTAGGCATTTTCAAATCTGCTTTGAAAAAGAAGCAGTTTCTAAATCGCCTGCAGGGTGAGATTGCGAAGCGTGGTATTATCGATGTTTTGCGCAATGGCGTAAAAATCTATCCGGCAAATCTCATCACGTTCTATCTGACACCGACCGAGAATAATACCAAGGCCAAGGAGATGTTTGAGAAGAATATTTTCAGTGTCACCAGACAGTTGCAGTATTCTATGGATGCTACCCGTCTGGCACTTGACATCTGCTTGTTTATCAACGGGCTGCCGGTCATCACCTTTGAGCTGAAGAATCAGCTTACAAAGCAGGATGTGGACGATGCGGTTGAACAGTATAAGACCGACCGTGACCCAAGAGAGCTACTGCTTCAATTCAAGCGCTGCATGGTGCATTTTGCCGTTGATGATGCACGAATCAAATTCTGCACAAAGCTGGACGGTAAGAGCAGCTGGTTCCTGCCTTTCGATAAAGGCTACAACGACGGCGCAGGCAATCCTCCGAATCCAGATGGCCTGATGACAGATTATCTTTGGAAGGATATTCTTACCAAACTGAAGCTCAGTCGCATTATTGAAAACTACGCACAGGTTGTTGTTGAAGAGGACCCGGAAACTAAGAAGAAGTCTGTAAAACAGATATTCCCTCGTTATCACCAGCTGGATTGCGTAGAAAAATTGCTGGCCGACGTAAAGGAAAATGGCATCGGCAAGCGTTACCTGATTCAGCACAGTGCTGGCTCCGGTAAGTCCAATTCTATCTCTTGGCTGGCCCATCAGCTGATTGGATTGGAGCAGGACGGTCATCCGATGATTGACTCCGTGCTGGTTGTTACCGACCGCCGTATTCTGGACAAGCAGATCCGTGATAACATCAAGCAGTTTATGCAGGTGGCAAATACTGTAGCTTGGGCTGAACATTCCGGTGATTTGCGTAAAGCAATTCAAGATGGAAAGCGCATTATTGTCACAACAATTGAGAAGTTCCCTTATGTCGTGCCGGACATCGGTGCGTCCCATAAGCAGAATCGTTTTGCAGTTATCATTGACGAGGCCCATTCCGGCCAGAGTGGACGTAACTCTGCGCAGATGAACTTGGCTCTTTCCGGCCTTGCCTCCGAAGATGAGATGGATAATGAGGATAAAATCAATGCAATGATGGAAGGCCGTAAGCTGCTGACAAACGCCAGCTATTTCGCTTTCACGGCTACTCCGAAAAATAAAACGCTGGAGACATTTGGTGTTCCGTATCAGGATGGCGACGATGTGAAACATCGCCCGTTCCACGTATATACGATGAAGCAGGCTATTCAGGAAGGCTTTATTCTTGATGTCCTGAAATACTACACACCGATTGCCAGCTATTACAAGCTCATGAAAACGGTGCAGGATGACCCGATGTTCGACAAAAAGAGAGCGCAAAAGAAGCTGCGTTCCTTTGTAGAAAGTGATTCTTATACCATTGCTCAAAAAGCAGAAATGATGGTAGAGCATTTCCATGAACAGGTCATTTCCAAAGGGAAAATCGGAGGACAGGCTCGTGCTATGGTCGTAACCTCCAGCATTCCCCGTTGCATTGAATACTACTATGCAATTAACAAATGCCTTACAAATAGGCATAGCCCTTACAAGGCAATCGTAGCATTCTCTGGAGAACACAAGTATCAGGGACAGGAGCCTGCATTGACTTCTGCCGCTATGAACGGTTTCCCAGATGCTAAGATCCCTTCCACATTTAAGACAGACCCGTATCGTCTGTTGATTGTAGCGGATATGTTCCAGACTGGCTTTGACGAGCCTTTGCTTCATACGATGTATGTAGACAAGATGTTGTACGACATTCGTGCCGTACAGACTTTGTCTCGTCTCAACCGTTGCCATCCGCAGAAGCACGATACCTTCGTATTGGACTTCTTCAATAATCCTGCAATGATTGAAGAGGCCTTTTCGAGATACTACAGGACCACTTTGCTTTCCGGCGAAACTGACCCGAACAAGCTGTATGACTTAACAGCAACAATGGAGGAGTATCAGATTTATTCTGAGGCCCACGTTGAGAAGCTGGTTGACCTGTATTTGAATGGCGCAGAGCGTGATAGACTCGATCCGATTCTGGATGCTTGCGCAGCTATTTATAAGGACCTTGACACAGAAGATCAGATTAAATTTAAGAGCGCTGCTAAGGCATTCTGCCGTACATACGGTTTCCTTGGTGCAATTCTTCCTTATGGAAACGCAGATTGGGAACGTCTCTCTATTTTCCTGAATCTGCTGCTTCCGAAGTTACCGTCGCCTCGTGACGATGACTTCTCCGAAGGCATTCTTGACGCTATTGATTTGGATAGCTACCGTCTGGAAGCTCAGGAGTGTATGTCTATCAAGCTGGAAGATGCGGATTCTGAGGTACCTCCGGTACCGGCTGGTAAGACCGGACATATCGTCAATCCTGAAATGGACCTGCTGTCCATTATTCTGAATGACTTTAACGATATGTTTGGCAACATTAACTGGAATGACGCAGATAATGTCCGTCGACAGATTCTTGAAATTCCTGATATGGTGGCTAAGGATGAACGATATCAAAATGCAATGAAGAACTCCGACGAGCAGAATGCCCGTATGGAAAGTGAACGTGCGTTGCAGCAGGTTATCTTTGCAATCATGGCAGACAATATGGAACTGTTTAAGCAATTCCAAGATAATCCGTCCTTCAAGAAGTGGCTCTCTGATTTGGTATTCAATATGACCTATGAGCCGCAGGGTAAAAACAAGGTACAAAGAAAACAATAAACTATTCAGATTATCAAGCTCCAGCAAGTAAGGTCGCTGAAGAAACGGCTCCTTACGGAACGGACAAGAAATAATTTAGGGTGAGGAGGCGTAGTATGGCAGAAGCGCTATCGAAAACATTAACACATGGTGACTTCGATTCGGTCTTTCAAGAAGTTCAGCAGCCAGAAACGGTTAGCTGGACCACCGAGGGAGAACTGCGCCTTTTTCACCTTGTAATTCGCAATAACAAAATTAATGTAGAGGATTTGAAAGCCTGTCTGTACACGAGCATGGGTGACTACGTGTTTTCCAGAGCTAAGCTCGAAAAGTTCAGTCAGGCCGGAAATCGAGATGCTGTTGTATCACAGGCTCTGCGTGTGCTTAAGAAAAACGGTGGAGCTGATGTTCGGGGTACCGGCGGCGAATTGGGTGAGGTATTGAACTACACCTTCTTAGAAGAAAAGCTCCATGCGCCGAAGTTGATGAGCAGAGTCGAAATTAGCACTGACGGAAAGCAGTATGACAGCGTCGCAGACAGTATTCATCTTTTAACCAGTGGTGTGTCAGGACGCCCGTACCATCAGGTGGTATTTGGATCTTCCAATATTGTCGGTGACCTCGGTTATGCTATTGATGGTGCCTTCGAGAAAATTTGCCGTATCGAACAGCACGAGGTGCAGGAAATTCACATGGCAAATCAGCTTATTTTTGAGCGTATGGCCACGGACGAGGAAGCTGCACTTGTGAGAGATATTCTTGTTCCGAATCCTTCAAAAACCAATAGGTACAACACATCGTATGGCGTGTTTCTCGGCTACACCTTGGGCCTTGGTAAAGACTATCCCGTCCATGAATACGAGGAACTCGCCGAACAAAAAATGCAGGCTGACATAAAGCGTTATATTCCGTATATTCTCCAGAAGATTCAGAATTGCGATTTGGGGATGCACTCGTTTTATATTTACGTGCTACCTTTTAACGATGCCGAAGAAGAAAAGAAATCTATCATGGAGGCGGTATTGGAAGGAGATGTTGACTTGATATGAGCGAAGAGAAGAAAAGATTGGGCGACGCCATATTCGTTGACATTGACAGCAATGAGTATCTGAACGAAATTCATGAAAAGATACTTTTCAATTATGCGTTGCGCCTATTTCAGCTTGAAACAAAAGGAAAAGTTAAAGAATTTGACCTCTTGGACGCACTGCGTTTTGCAGATCTCCTGTCCAAGTCAAACCATCAGGAAGCCAGTGTCAGACATAAAATGTGGGCGCAGGAGATTATCGTTCTTTTGAACGAATTGTACCCAGATAATTCTTTGGTCAAATTATATGCAGGCTCTGTGTTCTCCAGCGTTGGAAACCACAGAGGCTTGCAGAAGATTAATGCCGACTACAAGGACATTTCTACATTTGAGCGTGTATTTGCGCAGTATAGAAGTGATTACCTTACAATACCGGCAGACACGGAAAAGAAATTTTTCAGCGAACAAAAACTTGCCTATGATCATTTAGATGACCCGTGCTTTAGTTATTCTGGGCCGACCTCAATGGGCAAATCGTTTATCATGCGTATGTTCATCAAGGATGAGATCGTCCTTCAGGGCGCTCAGAAAAACTATGCGCTGATTGTTCCGACAAAGGCTTTGATAAACGAAGTTCGAAGCAGTATTATAAATGATTTAAATGACAATCTGAAAAAGCGAAATTACCGTGTTGTTAGCGCTGCCAGCGATATAGCGTTGGAAGAAGAACATAACTATATTTTTGTGTTAACGCCAGAGCGTTTGCTCTATTTGCTTATCAGCAGACCGGAGCTGCAAATAGATTACTTGTTTTTGGATGAGGCCCACAAGCTCTCAGGTAAAAACAGCCGTGGCCCATTCTATTACAAGGTAGTGGATATGCTGCTGAAGCGGCCTAAGAAGCCACATTTTATTTTTGCTTCTCCGAATATACCTAATCCTCAGGTGTACCTGCGTTTGATGAATGATGTAATCGAGAACAACGATGAGAGCAAGTTGGCCTCCACGTATTCACCGGTTATACAGGTGAAGTTTTTGCTTGATTTGTTGGGCCAGAAGGTTAGCGTTTACAATGAGCATACGCAGTCGGTTATAAAGGTCGCTGATATAAAAGCGGCAAATACATCTCTGAAAACTATGTTGCTTTATTTTGAAGCAAAGAATATGCGTTTACCAGAAGATAAAAGATCGCAGACTATCGTGTATTACAATGGTCGTTCAAAGGCAATCGCTGCAGCGAGAGATTTTGCTGACTCTCAGGGAGTGATGGAGAAACACGATCCAGAGTTGGATGCCTTATCACGTGATATTACACGGGAAGTTCATGGCGATTATTATCTGGCAGGGATGATCAAAAAAGGCGTAGCATACCATATTGGTTATTTGCCCGCCTCTATAAGAACGAGAATAGAGACGCTTTTCCAGTCTGGAAAAATTACTACAATGTTTTGCACAAGCACCTTGCTTGAAGGTGTTAATTTACCGGCGGATAACCTTTTTATTACTGATAATAAGATTTTCCGTAGTGCAATGAGTCCGGTTGATTTCAGAAATTTGATAGGCCGTGTAGGTCGAATCAGTTACAATCTTTACGGGAATGTGTTTTTTGTTTCCGAAGAAAAATCTGTAAAACCGGAAGATTATATCGAAATGCTACAAACTCCAGTGCCGGAGCAGGACCTTTCAATAACGACAAATCCAAAAGTCCTGAAAAAAGTAGAGAAGCAATATGTTGTCGACATCTTAAAAAGTGGAAGCTCCGTCATCCCACAGCGAGTGAATGCAGAGGGCGAGGCCCTTCAATCAGAAGAGTCATATGTTATGATGCGTAAATTCGGATTGATTTTGCTCAGGGATATCATGGAAGACAGAGACAGCCTTGTCCGCAGGGAGTTTTCTGATCTGCTGTCTGTGGCTGACGAAAATGACATCAGGGCGAAATTTTCAGATTCTCCAACTTTACCTGATGATGACATAAACACTTCGGTCGACCAGACAAAAAGACTGATAAAGGCCATTAGAGATGGTTTGGAATATCCTCCGTGTAACAACGGCGGCTTCAGATATGCTGATGTTATTGAGTTCCTAAACAAGCTCGCCACTATCTTTGAATGGGACACTTATGAAAAATCTTCCCTCGGCAAGGAGCCGCTGCGCAGATGGTACGCTGTAATTCTCTGTCAGTGGATGGAGGGAACGGGCCTTAGTTTTATTATGAAGAAGGCTATAGAGTATCGTAGAGATCACCCGGATAATTTCTATGTATCTGCATATCAGCCGCCAACTACATATAATGATCGGTCCAAGGAACACAGAAATATTGTCTTTGCTGAAACGCTTGAGGTTATTGAGAATATTATCTTGTTCAGTATTTCTAACTACTTCCTGCGATTCTCTAATGAATACAGGAAGATTCATAATGTAGCGGAGTTCGATAACAACTGGTACGAGTATGTCGAATTTGGCACAACGAATCCATTAACAATACTGCTGCAACGAAATGGCTTCTCTCGTGAAGTTGCAACGTTCATTCGTGACCATCGTGAGTTTGTAGAGGAAGATGGTAGCACCGGAAGGTTAAGACTGAAGAATGAACTGCTGAATTGTGGCAATACAAGCGTAGAAATGGAAGCTGCCGACATTAAATATAATGTTCCCGGATTATTTACCAATGATGAAGATGATCCGGAAAATTGGCGACTTTCTTTCAGTAGAACTATCGAATGCCCTGATTGTGGCGTTGAGTTCGAGGTTGACTTAGAAGATTATCTTCAAGATGTAAGTGATTTTGAAAAGGAAAATGGTATGGGGCCTGATGCGGTTTATAGCTTTGATAGTGCTACTGACTGCGAATGTCCGTACTGCGGAAAAATTATTCATATTACAGGATGGATTCGTGAATATCCGATAGGAATACTGGATTCCGAAGAAATCGATGTTGATCTTTTTGAAGATGAGGAATAACACGATTATAGATATTAAGGAGAACACCGATGAAAAAGATAGAAGGTTCACCGAAGAATCTAAAACAATTATTACAAAACACAAAATATCAAGGAACTTCTGAAAACGGCACAGGAGATCACGGAGCTGTACAATAATGGTAAGAAACTGGGGTTGTCGCAGGAAGAGCTGGCATTTTACGATGCTCTGACCAAGCCGGAGAACATCAAGGATTTTTATCGGAATAATGAATTGATCGACTTGACCAGAGAACTTACAGAGATGCTGCGCAAAAATCGGACGATAGACTGGCAGAAAAAAGAAACAGCGTGTGCCAGTATGCGGAAGATGGTGAAGCATCTTCTGAAAAAGTATAAGTATCCCCCGGAAGATTACGACACAGCAATCAGCACGGTTATCAGCCAGTGCGAGATGTGGACAGATAACATGACAGCGTAAAATGCGAGAAATATTGTTGATTTCCTCTTGACAATACACAGTCTAGCTCTTAAAATAATTTTAGAGAATACTATTATTGAAAATACGAAAGGCTGCTTTATGGGAAAGATGATTTTAGACGACCTCCGCAAGCGTCTGGAACGGCTGGACGAAGATGCTGACCTGATGATCGACAATGACGACCGTTACCAGATGGTGATCGTGGGCGGAAGTGCGTTCATTCTGCTGGGCAAGCTGACCCGTGCCACCCATGACATTGATGCCTTGAGCGTCCCGAAAGAGCTGTACGGACTACTTGGCAAGTACGACATCAACACGGATGTGGAAGCCTATATTGATAATTTTCCCTATAACTATCCCGACCGCTTGAAACCGCTGCCCTTCGGTGGCACAAAGGTGCAGTTTTACACACCCAGTCTGGAAGATCTGGTGATTGCAAAACTTTGCTCTTTCCGTGACACCGACAAGGCAGACGTGGAGAGTGAAGCGGTGCGGAACTCGTTGGACTGGGACCTGTTGGAACATCTCGCAACGGATGAGGATGAACTGAAAGCCAGCATTTTGAACGACTGGCGGTATCGAGATTTTTATATCCGTTATCAGGAGTATGTGGAGAGGTGGAGACCGTGAGAAAGCTGACATTTGAGGGTTTCTTGAAGCAGTATGTGACAGAGCTTTCCGGCGTTCAAACCGCCAGCATTCACAAATTAGCGGACTGTTTACAAGATAACCCCCGCCTGAAAGAGCCGCTGTATCTCTATGCGCTGGCCTTTGATAAAGTGGATTTGTTGCTCCGCTATACCGTAAACAGGGCTGTTGCTGCGGAGTATGAGCAGCTTTCCAATCGCTATTCGCTGGCGCAAATGCTGCTGCTTCTGGAAAACCAGTCACCGGAACTGACAGAGGGCTATTTGAAAGTCTGGCGCAGCTATTGCTCGGTGCGGGATACCTCTCTTGCGGACAATGATACGAAAGCGTTGATCCATCGCCGGGTATTGGAACTTCAGCGGAAAAAGAAACTGACGAATTATCGTCTCTACACAGACTTGAAGCTGAATCCGGGCAATGTGAATGCATGGCTCAAACACAACGATTCCAGCAAAATGAGCCTTGACTGTGCGCGCCAAATCTACAAGTATGCAAGAAGCTACCCATCTGTTCGATAAGAAAAAGGAAGTGAGTCTATGACCGCCGTAATCTATGCCCGCTATTCATCGGACAACCAGCGTGAAGAATCCATCGAAGGGCAGATTCGGGAATGCACGGCCTATGCGGAAAAGAACGGCATCACGGTCATCAAACACTACATTGATCGTGCATTCTCTGCCAAAACGGACAACCGCCCACAGTTCCAGCAGATGATCAAAGACAGCGGCAAGAAGCTGTTTGACGTTGTTCTCGTCTGGAAATTTGACCGCTTTGCCCGGAATCGTTTTGATAGCGCAAACTATAAGATGATCCTGAAAAAGAACGGTGTCCATCTGATTTCCGTTATGGAACCCATTGCCGAGGGTTCACAGGGCATTCTGGTGGAAACACTGTTGGAAGGTATGGCGGAATACTATTCCGCAGAGCTGTCCGAGAAGGTGATCCGTGGTCAGACCGAGAACGCTCTGAAGGGTAAGTGTACTGGCGGCACAGGAACCATTGGCTACAAAATCGACGATGACAAGTTTTATCATCTTGACCCGCTGACCGCTCCGCTGGTGTTGGAAGCATTTCAGCGGTATGACAACGGCGATAAGATGGTGGAGATCGTAAACTTTCTCAACGACAAGGGTGTCCGCAATATGTTGGGCGGCAAAATGACCCACAGCAGCGTGAATACCATGCTGAAGAACCGTCGGTACATTGGCGAACTGTCTTTCCGGGATATCGTTGTGCCGGATGCAATTCCGATTATTGTTCCGAAAGACCTGTTTGACCGGGTGCAGAAGCGTTTGGATAAGAACAAGCGTGCCCCTGCCTGTGGCAAGGCAGACGAGGAATATCTGCTGACCACCAAGTTGTTCTGCGGCAAGTGCGGTGCGCTGATGTTCGGCGAAAGCGGAACCAGTGCCACCGGACGCACCTACTATTATTATAAATGCGCCAACGTCAAACGGCGCAAGGGCTGCAACAAAAAGACCGTGCAGAAGGACTGGCTGGAAGATCTGGTCGTCCAGGAGACTATGAAGTTGATTCAGGACGATGCGGTGATCGACAAGATCGTTCAATTGGTCATGGATGTCCAGAATCAGGAAAACACCACGATTCCGCTGCTGGAAAAGCAACTGCGAGAGGTCAACAAAAAGCTGGACAACCTGATGAAGGCAATCGAGGACGGCTTGTACACCCGGACAACAAAAGAGCGGCTGGAAGCGCTGGAAATCCAGAAAGATGAGCTGACTGCAAAAATTGCAGACGAAAAGTTGAAGAAGCCCAGCTTCAACGAAGATTTCATCCGGTTCTGGCTGCTGAAATTTAGAAAGTTCGATATTTCGCAGAAAAAACAGCGGAAAGCGCTAATTGAAATTTTTGTGAATGCCATTTTCCTGTACGATGACCGAATCCTGATCACGTTCAACTACAAGGATGGCACCCAAACCATCCGGTTTGAGGACACTTTGACCGCCGATGGGGAAGAAGGAAAAAGTTCGGATTTGTCCAGTCTTGCTGGACCAGACGCATCTCAGTGGAACTTTCTTTAGTAAAGTTTTGCTGAGGTGCGTTTTTGTTTTTATTCTCGGTGCTTTCAGAAATGTTAAAATAAATAAGCAGCTCAGAGTCCGTGATCTCCATGCGAGTCACGAAGGTATTTAACAGGCGGTGCATATAGTCATCCTGCGGCTCGGTGGGTTGTGCGCAGAAATTTTTGAGCAGGTAAAGGAACTGGTCTCGGGTAAAGGTCAGAGGCTGTTCCCGCTCCATGGTGGAGAGCTGGAAGGTCAGAGTGCTTTCCTGCTGGGTCAGATCGTCCAGGCGGGCGATGAGCTGAGGGTTTGCGCTGCCGGTCTCAATGGCATCCATGATATTCTTGCTGCGCCGCTGCACGTCATGGAGTTCCCGCTCCAGGGCGTCCCGCTCCAGGTCGGGCTTTTGGGAATCGGTTTTCTGCACCTCCATCATGGCATCGGCCAGAGCTTCCATGGCGGCGGGGTGCAAGAGATTGTCACGGATGGAGCAAAACACCTTGTTCTCGAGCATGGATTTTGGGACATTGTGTTTATGGCACTGGGGATTTGAGCAAGCATAATAGCGATAGACCTCACCATTGCCGCCGCTGTGGCCGCTGACACCTTTCATCAGGCGGCCACACTGACCGCAAAAAAGTTTTCCGGACAGAATACAATCGGCTTTTGGCTCATGCTTGGCTTTAAGCTGGCGATTTATCTTCAACATGGTCTGTGCCCTTTCCCAAAGGTCTGCATCGATGATGGCCGGGATCGCGCCCTCGATGCGGACATTATAAGCGCGGCTGGAATAAACACCCCGATACATTTCATTTTGGATGATGCGGGGGATACTGCTTTTATTAAAGGGGTTGCCCTGGCTTGTGCGTTTACCTGCAGCATTGAGCTGCGCCACAATGGATGCGCTGCTCTCCCCGGCGGCGTAATGCTCAAAGATAAAGCGCACAGTGGGGGCTGTTTTTTCATCAATAACAAAGCGCTTGTTTTCATCGGTGGTCAAGCCAAGAGCGCGGCAGCGTACATGATCTCTACCCCATTATCCCGCAGCTGCTTTTTATAAACAGCGCTGTCATAGCGGTTCCGGGCAAAGCGGTCGGTTTTCCAGCAGATAACGGCGTCAAATGCGCCTTTGCTGCTGTCCTTGATCATCTGCTGGAAGGCGGCACGGTCATCGGTCTTGCCGGAAATATGGCGGTCGATATACTCATGCAGGATGGTCATCCCGTGAAGTTTGGCGAAAGTTTCACAGTCACGGCGCTGCCCTTCGATGCTCTGTTCCGTCTGGCCGCTGCCGCCAGAGTAGCGGTAGTAGGCAACAAGGCGGCAGTCCCCGTCGATATTTTTTCTACGTTTCATAAAACAAACCTTTCAAATCAAACGCTCTATCTTTTTGATGGGGCGTTTTTTGTTTTGCATAAGTTCTTGCTTTGGACTTGCGGCACACAGCTGCCGGGACTAAAATGGATATGGGTTGCGAGACATGCCTCCTAAAACAAGAGAAAGAGCGCCTGGCGGGGATTGAGGATCCGCCAGGCGCTCTTTCTTTTTAGTAGCATTTCTGGCAAGGGGCAAAGCCCATGGACCGGGCATCCTCCAGGGCAATGCGGTCGGGGTCTATCATACCGCTGCAATCCGGATCACGGTGGTATTTAGTCCCCTGATCGGAGACATAGACATAGGCGGCGGGGATCCGGTTGGCGCATTTGGCGGGGGCAGGGGTAGAGCGAGAGGAGGAGCAGGCGTGACACTGGCACAATTGCTGGAACAGATCGAGCCGAAAAACGAAGCGGCAGAGCAGGAAACTCGCCGTCGCTGGAACGCCTGCGCAAAGCCGCTGGGCAGCCTGGGCCTTCTGGAGGATGCGCTGTGCCAGATTGCATCGGTTACCGGCTCGGTGGACATTGATCTGAACAAAAAAGCCCTGTTGATCTTCTGCGCGGATAACGGCGTGGTGGCCCAGGGCGTGACCCAGACCGGCAGCGAGGTGACGGCCATGGTGGCCTGCGGATTTGCGGAAGGCACCACGCCTGTCGAATGGCCCGGCGGGCGAATTGTAAACTGATTCCGGTGGATATGGGCATCAAGGATTTTAGCTCGCAGCCCGGTGTGCTGAACCGGCGGGTGGCCAACGGCACCGGCGATATTTCGAAAGGCCCGGCCATGACCCGCGAGCAGGCCATTCTGGCTGGTGCACTGCTGGTGAAGGACTGCAAGGAGCAGGACGTGAGCCTTTTGGCCACCGGTGAAATGGGCATTGGCAACACTACCACTGCCAGCGCGGTGGCCAGTGTGCTGCTGGGCTGTGATCCGGAGGCCATCACCGGCCGGGGAGCCGGTCTTTCCGACGAGGGGCTTGCCCGCAAAAAGGCGGCCATCTGTCGGGCTATCCAGATCAATCAGCCAAACCCGGCGGACCCGCTGGACGTGCTGGCCAAGCTGGGCGGCTTTGACATTGCGGGTATGTGCGGCGCATTTTTGGGCGGCGCAGCCTTTGGGGGTTCCGGTGCTTATGGACGGAGTGATCGGTGCGGCGGCAGCTCTTCTAGCGGTGCGTCTTTGCTCGGATGCGGGCAAGACGATTCTGGCCAGCCATGTGGCGGCGGAGCCTGCGGGCGCGCTGCTGCTGAATGCACTGGACAAGCACCCCCTGATTACTGCCGGGCTTCGCCTGGGTGAGGGCACCGGTGCACTGACGGCCATGCCGCTGCTGGATATGGCCCAGGCAGTGTATGAGGAATCCAACACCTTCGAAAACTACGGCATGGAGGCCTACCAGCCTCAGGAAGGCGCGATGCGGGGCATGGGTCTTTTGCCCTGCGAAACCGAATTCACCCCCAGCAAGGCCCGCACCTGCACGGCGGCAAAGGTGCTGACCGGTCCCTTTGCCGGGGCGACCATGGAAGGCTACGAGATTCACATGGGCCGCACAAAACGGCTGGCGGGCCAGCCGCTGTGCCGGCTGGAAAACGGGCAGGAAGAGGGTGCGATGCAGGGCAATGTGTTCGGTACCTATCTGCATGGCCTCTTCGACGAGAGCTCGCTCACCGAGGCGCTGGCAAGCTGGCTGCTGGCCCGCAAGGGCATTGCACAGGAAGCCTTCCGGCCTCAGAGCCACCGGGAATACCAGCAGAGCCAGTATGACCTGCTGGCAGATGCGGTACGCGCCAGCCTGGATCTGGACGCGGTCTATCAGGTTATGGGGCTTGCAAATCCCAATCAAAAGAAATAACGCAAAACACACAGAGCGCGCGGCACTGCCAAAACCGGCAAACCGCGCGCGCTGTGCGTTTTATAGGGGGGAAAACGAAGAATGAGGAGTAATCAAACGTAGAACAGCATATCGCTGTAGGTGGGAAGCGGCCAGACGGAACGATCTACCAGCTGCTCCAACCGATCGGCAGGGGGGGGGCCCCCCCCAAGCACTTAC
>OBYG01000788.1_pt1 | contig 19590 bp, 23 predicted proteins | sample 1538201 | NCBI WGS metagenome assembly OBYG01 (sample SAMEA2580177, study PRJEB22360) | human gut metagenome | biome: human gut; feature: human-associated habitat; material: faeces | place: Denmark | collected 2008/2010 | reverse complement strand
TTGATACCGTTGTCAGGCACTATAAAAGACCTGTTTTAATGTGACGGAAGAGGCAGCGTTTAATTTGCTGGATAACACTACAAATCACGGGGAGGAAGTAGAAGCGTCTCCTCACTTTTGCAGCCGCTCTTTGTTCTGTATCTGTCATATATATAATCCTCCTATCATAACTTTTTTCCGCATTGACATCGGATTGTTTCCACTTCATCATCTCACCTATACTTTTCCTGGGTTATTACAACGCACTTCCACAATGTATCCAAAATGTATTGAAAATCAGGTTCGCTTAATTGCGTATGTGCTTTCATACAAATTTCTGACACTTTGTATATGGGGAGAAAGGCTATATAATCCTGAAACATTTTTATGTATAGCCTCCTGTCTGTTGTCTGAGATAAAGAATCCGATATAATAATATAATTGGATATTGAAATCGGAAGCTTTAGCATAGTCATCTCTCCTCATCTCCCATTTACTGATGTGATTTGCTTCTATCACGTTACTTAATCATTGCATATGCTTATTGATTCTTCTTCCTTTTCACATCTGAAAGAAAAGTTATCATTCTTCTTCATCATCTATTGGGCCAAAGAGCTCATCAAACTTTTGCTCCAAAATTTCCTGCAGAGAACGACTATCCTCATCAAGGTTATCATCTCTCCTCTGATTGTTTTCCTTACGATTTTTCTCATCATTACGCATTATATTTCTCATTGATTCTGCAAACTCCTTATGCTTATTAACCACTAATCCCAACTCCTTCCGTATTCTGAATAATATGAATCAAATCTATTAGTTCATTGCGATACTTGTTAATACCCGGCCTCTTTGTCGCACTCTTTCCAGATATAACTGCCTTCATATCTTTCACAGCCGTTTCAAGATTTTTATTTTCAACAAAACAATCGTATTCATCTGCTATATTGATTTCTTCAACCGCTGTTTTCAATCTCTGCACTATATTTTTCATCGGTTCCCCTCTTGCCATCAATCGTCTATATACCGTCGCCGGTGGAGCTGTTATGAAAATACTGATTGGGGAAAAATAGTTCTGATCTGCACTACTCTCAATTTGTCGCTTTCCATTAACGTCTATCTCAAGAACAGGAATCCTGCCCATCGCAACAATGCGCTCGACTTCTCGCCTAGGCGTTCCATACAGTTTCTTGCTACCCTGATACAGATTTGTTTCTAAGCATGTCCCTTCTTCCAGTAGTGCCTGAAATTCTTCTCGTGATACGAATGTATAATACTCATTTTCTGTTCTAGCCTTCCTTGTTGTTACCGACCTCGCTAATTCGTATTTCTCAGAGTTCTCCTCAATAAACCTCTTTACGATAGTGCTTTTCCCTACTCCTGATACTCCAGATACAATGATTAAATTCATGCCAAATATTCTCCTCTCGCCTTTATTACATGAACCTTTCCTGTATAGTCATGTGCCAGGAAAACAAGTTCATTCATCGTATATTCTTCTCCAATATAATCAAACTCGATTTTCTGATACTTTGCCGGCACAATAACATCTCCCTTATAATCAACAACTCCCATTGAACCCTCTTCTGTCCAGACAAAAGCAAAATTACCACTGTACACATAAGAGATTTTCACAAAAGAATCATAACAAGCAATAATTTTGAACTCTTCATCTTCCTCAAACGGAAGTAATTCAAACAAAACTGCTTTTCCATCCACAATTGCACTACCCAAGCAAGTTACCATTGGCAGGTCTTCGATCATCTCTGCACCAGAAAAAATCATCTCATCTTCTCGGTTAATAATCCCCCACGTACCATCCTCTTCTTGAACTCTGCAATATAATCCCTGCATTTCAAAGGTTAATGATCCGTCCTGATAGTCTCTGGTAATTCTTTTGCCTTCTTCATTAATATAGTAGACCTTGCCCGTCTCCTCTCGGACTCTTGCAGTTCCATCTTCGAACTCAGCTGCTTCTATAAAAATAGGTTCCGTCAGCAAGCTACCATCTTTATTTAAGTAGCCATATTTGCCGTTATCTCCGATATATCTTGCAACAGTCTCCCATGGAAAATAGAATTCATCTGTATACAGATACTTGAATGGGCCAGCATCAACCCCGGCAGGTGCATGATATATAGTGCCTAACGGAGTATACTCAAATTGATTATATTCGGACGTATTCGTAACATAATCTGTCTCATGCACATACAGTTCATTCATATAGTTAATCGTCGGAACTGCTGCAGTTGCCGACTGTAACGTATATTTCCACATCAAGCACGCAACTATAGTAAAAATCACTATCAGAACAACAGCTAAGAACACGTTCTTTGCAAAATAGTTTTTCATCTTCTCGATCATTCAATCACCTCCATACAGTCAGGTCTGTTATTTTTCGTATAATTTCGAAGTATTTCATTTCTTATAGCTTCATCCTCAACATCATGCCACATTTCTGTATCGGCTACTCTCTCAACAATAAACACACAAGCATCGTCCGTCTCCAATGGTTCTAATACTAATGCATTATACTTCTCATCTTCTTCAGCAGAGCAAAGCAACGTAGCATCACCAGAACAAACCGTTACAACCTCAAATAGTTCAAAAAGATCCTCTGTTTCCTGATTTTCAATCTTGACTTCGATTTCCTCAAACATGTCGGATATTTTTCTATTCTTGTAAAAGTTCTTGTCTATATACCTTGATTCAAACACCGACCAGATCAGTAAACCTAAAGCGATCGTATCCATATAGAGACCTATTTTACCTGCAAACGGAAGCGTAATCGGCATTGCAATAATACCCATACTATATGGAATTCCCCAGATTATCCTCATCGCTAACGCCCACCAGGAAGCTTTATACACAAGATGGTTTCTGTTAAAGACTGCATGAACACCAAGAAGCCGATATAACGTGATCAAGAACAGGAGAAGTGCAGCAATGATAGCTACTCCAACTACCCACCCGCCATAGTACAATCCGACAAGAAAGTAATTATTTCTGTCAGCAAGGAAATCGGCTACTACACGATTTGAAATCAGTTCAGATGATGTTCCAAATGCAGATGCTCCAGCAATAATCTGCCTTACACTATCCTGATAAGCCCCCCAGTCACCACCATAAGAAAACTGACTAAATGTCATGCCTGGACGATAGAACACAGCCAATAAAGCACACCAAAAGAATACATATACGCCTATCAAAGCAAGTACATTTCCTTTTTTCTCTGAGCATTCTTTCCATACATATTTTTTGATTGCTGTCAATACAATTATGATTTCAACAGCGGCCAACTCAATCAGCCAGATGTTTGGTAACTTCATAAAAAGCAGATATGAGATCAGGGAAAGCATCAGCAGCTGTACACTCCCTGATAGTACGGCTTTCATGCTATAGCATTCTTCACGAATACCTCTAAATACTGTCTGTGTCCACAAAGGAAATACAATAAAGAGAATTGGGTCGAACATATATTTTTTATTTATGTCAAGAAAACCAATCGTAATATAAGTGGAATCTGTAAACACAGTAATGTCTGTCCATACCTCAAATGCAAGAGCCAGCAGGCTAAGAAAGGCTAAGCTTCCCACCCAAAACATGGATTTTCGTAATGTGCACCATTTTTTGACATTTCCAGCAGGTGTCTCTTCTATATAGTCCTCCAGCTCATCATCGAAAAGAATCGAAAACCACCCACCGTTTTCTTCTGGTTTAAACAGTGACCAGTAGAAGAAGGTTCCTAACAACGTTATAATCGCAGATATTAAAAAACTGTATACTCCGGTTCCTTCATCATAATCCGCCATATAGGTGAATGTGCGAAGCCATATAAACGTAAGCCAACATACTACAGATAAAATAACCGGTATTTTGTATCCTCTTTTGCTCTTAATCATTTGTCTATCCTTTATCCTTTCTAAAATTGGTGACCGGACTATATCCGGCCACCAGAAACCAATATTTGCTTTTATGCAATTTCAGCCTGAGCACCAATTTTTGCAAATTCCGAACGATAATGCATAGCCTCATCCTGTCTTCCGACCTTAAGTACTGCATCAGGTGCAGCATCGACAAAGGCCTTGGCCTCCTTGAGTCCCTATCCAGTCAACTCACGTACTGTCTTGATGACCTTGACTTTTTGCGGTCCGGAATTTGTCAACCGTACTTCATATCCTGTTTCAGATAAAACATGGTTAATCTGATTGATCTGTTCAATAAACATCAGTAAGTAAAAAGAACATCTTCCTGCTGCTTCTTCTCCTGGACACTCAATCCAAAGATTTCCCTCCATAACAACATCAGCATACGCTTTTTCCAAATTCTCAAGAGTAATCTGTAAAGCCAGATAGTTATTTATGAAGCAACCTGTAAGAATACTCTTACCAACAGAGTCTGCAAGGCTTGCAGGGATACTAGCAGCTTTGGCTTTGAACTTAATCTCACCCGCGTCATGTGCATCCATCATCATGTGGATGGTTTCGCCCATGTGGGTAGTAAAGTCGATCACCACCTCCTCGCTCTCCTCCCTAAGTTCAAGTTTAACTTCAGGGTATTCTGCGTCTTCCTGAATGAACATGAAGTAGTCCTGAAAACGATAATCTGCCTTCTTGATTTTCACCCCAGCATTCTTTGCCTTTTCTTTAAGGATTGCAGGATACTCAGTAAGATATTTCTGTTTTGCCATAACAGCACCTCTCTTTCGCGATAGTTCGTTTTTAGGAACAGCATTATCTTAGCAATTCCTATTACATTACTCATTTCTATATCCGAAAAATAAGTTATCTAATCAGCTACACATCCAGGTGATAGACACGGTAACCATCACTGCATTCAACGGAAGCTCCCATATTGAGCAGTATTCCTGCCACAATTGATCTATGACATATCTGTTCTTCATCATCAGGGCAAAAGCAGACAAGACATATATTCTTTTCATTGCTCACAGCCACAAGCTTTCTAATCTGGTTCATGGAAGTATCACAGCCTTGAATATCATTTAAAAATCTTGGAACATAGCAGTCTTCAAAAGCTTGTTTATTCCACTGGCCAGAATGAACCATGCTTCTATACTCTTTGAACAGGTCTTCTTTTGGAGCCAGCTCCGGAACATGAAAAACATTATCAAAGACCACAAACAGACTTCTCACCTCATCAACTGCAAAGCATATAACCCAGACCTCGTCAAACTCTGCAGGATTTGTTTTAAAAATATTACCAATGGAAATCATTCCTAACCTCCTTATAAGCGGCCTCCCGGAAGCAGCTTGTGTTTTCCGGAAGGGCATACCAGTTCTGCGTATTGTCATCTGCCAAAGCATAGATAGACACCAAAGAACGCTTCATATTCAGCAGGTCTTCTGTGAAGAGAATGGTGTCTTCCTGACTCCACATTCCATTTGCTCTTAAATACTCCGCAATCTTGATGTTGTGATCACGAGATTCACCGCAGATAATCATCTGAGGATATGAAGCATCCCCATGATAATTGGAATTGAGATATGTCTCATTGTGGATCAGATTATAGTAACGTTCGATCTTGCTCATCAGCTTCTCATAAGAATCCGGAGTATCACGAACCACTTCATAAGCCAGGACAGAGGTGTCATCAATCTTTACGGTTGCGGCGGTTCTGATCATACAACTGCTTCCTGCCTGCTCAAGATCTGTAGCACGCATGGTCTCCATGATACCGAAGCGCTGCATCTGCGTATTACTCATCAGAAGGTTGAGAATAATCTGATTACCAACCAGGATTCTCTTTACATCACAGGCAGTATCATCAGGCATTCCCTTCTCTCTTCTCTTTGAGAAAGACATGTATCGGTTGCCCATATGAAAATTAACCCCGTGTTCCAATGCAAGCTGATACCCAAAATAGTCAAGCTCATAATACTTGAGCCCATGCTCTGCACCTGTTGACACCATCTCATTCTCCTGGATCACACGATACTTCATCAATTTAAGGATACGCTTCCTCAACTTCGGACGATCAGTGTCATAACCTCTCAGGGTAATATACTCAAAAATCTGAAGAGAATTGAGATATTTAGCGCAAGCAACTTGCTCCACAATCGCATGGTCAACGATGTCAAGAAGCTCACGCAGTTCATCCAAGCTTGTCATGCAGTACTGTACACGTGAATGCTCAATACGCTCATCGTCTCTTGCCGCGAAAATCGGGGTCTCAGGTACGGTATACGTTGCCAGTTCTGCAGTCATTCTTTCGTAGGTTTTAGGATCATTCCACTTTGTATAATTCATCATATCTTTTCCCCTTTCTTACAGGTCATTCTCAATCATAGTAATAAGCTTCTGTTCTAGGTTGTCCTGCTTCAGATTTGCACAATAGTATTCACAGAAATACTCAACCGTCTCCATCTGCTCTGTTGTCAAATAGTTCTGAACAAGCAGCAATCTGTTAGGTACGATTCCGTACTCACGTCCGATGCGAGCGAGCTTATCGAAGTCGCGGAAGTTCTTTCCGGACTTGATTTCGATCACATATACGAGAGCATCTGTGACATTTTCAATAATCAGATCAAATTCATTCTTCAGTTTGCCATCTACGGTTGCCACTTTCGTATTCGCATAGAGCTTGAACTGCTTACCATGCTTCTTCTCCAGCTTAGTAAGCACGTCACCCACCACCTTCCGGATGGCAATCTCCATGTACTGGCCATTGATAAACATCAGTGCCTTAGGGCTTAACACAAGCCGACCATGGAGCATCTCGCAATCCTCACAATAGCGGACCTCAGCGATAACCCCATATAGATTCTGACAAAGATCGACAATGCCAGCCTTTCCGTCATTTGAAATGCCTCGCAGGCTGAAGTGAAAGTCTTCTCTTTTAGCGCCAAACAGAATACGCAGTTCGTTGAGAAAGCCTCTGATTTCGGCGTCCAGCTTGAGCATTCTGAGTGCAAGACTCTCCACCGCACGCGGAACAAGATCAGCCTGCTTGGAATACTCGATTTTGATGTTCTGACTGCTTTTTGTCAGTACGTTAGATACATTGGATACAACATTCATGGTTTCAGCAGATACCGGTCTTAATGCAGTTGCGTTGATCATATTTAAACCTCCCTGTATTCCAGAATCATCTGTCTGGTTTCCTTTTTCTTCTGGTTGCGGTTGTACGCAGTCTTCAAACTCATGTATGTAGTAGGACGAACCCAGATGTCACCCTTTTCTAAGGCCATCTTACGTTCTATTCCACGACTGGTTTTGAGCTGTGTAATCTTGGTTTTCTGAATTGGATTTCTCATCTTGGTTACCTCCCTCACTTTCTAAATAGATTCTAAAACATCTGCATTTTCTCCTCATTTTCACATCGGAAAGAAAAGATAAATAAAATCAAAAAATCCAGAATACAGATTCTTAACTCTGTACTCTGGATTGATTTCTATGCCCCCGGCAGCATTCTCTGCTCGTCAATGCTATTTAACTGTTGAATCCTAAGCGCCGAACTCGGATGTGTATCATATAATACGGATAAAAAGGTCTGGCCTGATGCTCCTGTATCTGGTGCAAAGCGTTCCAGGAATCTTCTAAGATAGAATGCATACCCAATGTCCGCTGCAAAACGATCAGCCATAAATTCGCTTCTACGCCCAAGTGCAGAAATCATCAACCTGCTCACTTGGAGAACAATAGTCTTTGCTGCTTCCACTACAAACCGGATCAAGCCGGAAATCTTGCTGGTAATAAAGTAGGAAGCAAACGAGAATCGAAACAAGCCCACCATACAGTAGATTACCATAATGATGTAAACACAGGCAATCAATGCAAACTGATAAAAAGCAAGGACAGCTATGATTCCAAGACAGTTTACGATAAGGACCATGTTCAGCACACTGTCCCCATTCGTAAGGTGACCAAGTTCATGCGCAATGATGGCTTCCACGGTCCTATTGTCCAGATTTAAGGCTCCTTCTGTCACGCCTATACTTCTAGCGCCAAAACAGTAAGCATTCATTTCATCTCCCGGAATCAGGCACACCTTTATGTTATCAGGAAGGTTGTGGCCCTCAGCTGCGACTTTCTCCCTAACTCTCTGATAACAATTATCCAGCTTCGCATGCTTAACTCCCAAAGATGGATCGCATGGAATCGCTCTGTATTTTACCCTGGCGATATACTCACCAATTCCCAAAGCATAGACAATTGCAGCCAGAGCAATAGCACCTCCGAAAGCGAAACACAACAGGTCAATCACCAGCAATACTGTTGATATAATGTATCCTCTTCGCTTCATCTTAATCACCTCACATTCAAAATTTATCTCCTATGGTTGCGGAAGAAAAATGGAGCATAGCCAGCTAATGAAACAATACAGTCACCCGGTAATGCAATCTTGTAAAAGTCCGCATCCTGGATCACGCTACGCTCTCTTAACTCTGGTTTCCCACCGCCATAACCTATTACTGACACCAGATTTTTTCCATATCGGTTACTCAACAACTGTCTGCTCTTGTAGTCACTGGTAAAGAAACAAAAAACATTCGGGAAGAGTCCCAGCATACAGCTAGCTTCACTCTCTGAATAATTCTTTTCCAGTAACTGTACTGACTGAACCGCTGCAATCAACCTGAAGCCGTTGCTTCTGCCGTAGGCTAAAGCTGACTGAAGATATTGCAAATGGCCAAGGAGGCTAAATTCATCCAGGAAGAACCAGACCTTCTGATCATTTTCCGCAAGACTCTGTTTGATCATCTGGTCGAGGATCATATCAAAGAAAACGATACTGGACTCTGTGCTCTCCGCGTAATTGAAAAGCAGAAATACCTTCTTACCTTCTCTTAATGCTTGTCTCACAGAAAATATTCCCGGTTTCACAAAAGCACCGCCCTGGAAGGTTTCCTTTAATACGGTACGAAGTTCTCCAAGAACACCAAGAGCCTGCGCAGTGCCACCTTCTCCCAGGTAATCGGATAAATGATGCAGTCTAGGCACCTCTTTGATCAGTGTTAACAGACCTTTTCTAGTTTTACTATTCACTACGGAATCCTTAAGTGTGACTGTGTTAAAAAATCCGATCAGAGTACTGTTAGTAGGCTTCTTTCCGGTCTGCAGCTCATAGGTTTCATACAGATACATCGTCAAGGACTTGAACATATCCTTTGGTGCATTGGTAAAAAAAGGCTGTACTATATTCTTATGTTTGGAGAACATGACATCACAAAGTTCAACCAGCGTCTTCTCCGGATCATTTGAAGCTTCCATCTCTGCAAAAATATTCCAGATACACTCTGGTTTGCATGCATTATATTCGAGAAGAAGATCTCCGTTTTCCGGATGATAGAATCCATCAATCATCTCTCTCTTGGTCGCAAAGATCACTGCAGCATCCTGTGCTCTCATGTTACTAAAAATTCGTGGCATAATTGCATTGCGCAGTAAATAGGACTTACCACTTGATACCTGTCCAATCAACAGTGTTGGTTTTTCAAGAATAGAATCATCTATCGTGAAACCTGGTGCTAACTGAATCACTGGTGCTTTACTGTTTTTCTCCACATTAGGTCTTTCCTGTAAGGTAATTTCACTACTTTGCATCTGTAACATACCATATCCTCCCTTAATCCATCTTCATTATCATAAGTATTTTCTTGGCCATCTCTGGTGCTGTATCCGTGGCATATATTCTATGCCCATCCCATGATCCATGACTATCATTGCACTCTGTACAAAATTTAATGCCCACACCACTCCAGTGAACAAGATTTCTGGTATAGTCATCCAACAGGTAAGCTATCTTCTCTCTGCTTAGAGGCATCTTGACACTCCCATAGGGAATGAAATGACAGCTGCACTCTGGCAACCATGGCAACCAAAGTCTCAGCCACTCTTTTTTCTCTTTGAGCGCAAATTCGTTATCCAGCACTGAACTTAAAATATGTACATCCACATCCAACTCAAAGATAAGACGTACTGCATCAATCAGATTTAACTCTGGCTTTCTGGAAAGAAAGAACCCTTCAGAGGACACATCTCTATAAGATGCGTCCTCCCACCTGGCCAGGACTCCATCCATGTCAACATACAGAATTTTATTCTCCAAGCCCGTCATCATCCCCTCCACCACCTCCTTCGCCAGAGTTATCTTCTCCAGCACCTTCACTTGCTCCTTCCGATTCACCGGAAGATACTTCAGCACTTGCAGTCGCTTCTCTTTCAGTGGTTCCGGCATCCAGAAAGGAAGTATCAAAATCGGTATGCTCCCATCCGCTGCCAAGTCTGTCATCCACAGCATCTTCTGCACCACATAAGTCATTAGCAATATCTCTTTGTTCATCCGTCATGCCAGCATTCTGTAATGGATCAATCGTCTGATCCGCCTGATTGGCGGTATCATTCCAAGACTGCTGCATTTCATGACTGGCATTCTGAAAAGAAATATGCTGCTCATCAATGGCACCGGTAGTGTTGTCCTGAACTCCCACATTAATCATTGTTGCATCTGGTCGTTCACCGACACTGTTAAAATTGGAAACATTCATGGAAACCGTGTTGTTCGGATTTGCTGCAAGATTGGCAACATTCCTCTCCACATTCGCTTGATCCTTCTGATTGACATTCGCAGCCTGAGCATCAAGATTTGTTGGGTCGTTTCGACCACCAAAGCGATCAGCAATAAGGTGGCCACCCTGATCTCCTGCCTGACGATCTGCGCCTCCCACACTTCTCTGCGCACCAAGATCTCTTTCACTGGCAGAACCATTTGCTATGATTCCTGAAGCACTCTTACCATTAGCATTCTGTGAGTAAGTGTATTCTCCAGGAGTTCCACTATAGTCCATACTCATTTTCTTTCTTCCTCCTTATCTGCGTAAGTCAACATATCCTTCAAAGGTATCTGCCTGAACCAAACAGATTCCTTTCTGCATATCATGTATTTCCTCTTTACGATACTGAGCTTCCCATACTGGAACATGCTGCACGTAGTGGTCCACTCGATTAGTGTCCAGAAGCCGGTCCAGCACTCGGTTGTTTGAAATCCTTCTGTCTCGATCGCAGGCATACGAATTTCGCACTACTGGAATCTGCCCAAATCTCTTCGTAGAAATCTCCTCACAGCTTTCCATCCTCGAGTGAGCTGTGTATATGTATCTTCGAAAATATTCATCTATCTGCTCACTCCAGTCAGCTGTATGTCCCGAGAAATAATCCTTCGCAAAGAAGTTGAAATTAATATCAGCCGAGGAAACATTCAGAAGCTGAAGAAGCTCATTACCATATTTCTTGCATCCCTCCAGCACCATCAGACTTACCTGCTTGCCGCTTCGTTTTGCTTCCAGGATGTCCCATCCAATCATCTCAAACATAAGTTCTTTCATATCTTCACTCATGTCAGATTTGATGATGAAGCAGAGCCGATCCCCCTGTCCCAGCGCAGAAATAGATTTACTGCGATCTTTCTTCAAAGAAAAGCTGCGGTCAAGGCGATTCAAGATCCTTTTCAAATGAATACGGCCATTGGAACAATCTGAATAATCTTCAAACCAACCTCTGCATTCATCTTGCGTTATTTCGCCGTTAGCAACTGCTACGTTCAGTGCTCTCTCAACAGCAGAGACACGCAGGTACTTCTGCAGAAGCGCCTCATCGCTGATATGATTGTCCTCCCCAATCTCACTTTCAAGTTCTGTCAAAAAATCAATATACGCCATCACGTCATCAGCTTTATCCTGATCAACACGGCATCTTTTCAGGATTTCCACCATTCTTTCCTTCATATCGACTTCACTGCCTGAAAAAGCAGGAAAGTACCGATGTGCATAAGAAGGCAGATAGCCTTTATTTCTTGAATCGGATTCAACAATCCGAGAGACAGCCGGCAGCATATCTTCAGAAGCAATTACCACCTGCACGAAATGCTGCTCCGCAGCCTTATACAGAAGGTTCTTAAAGACAATAGCCGTTACTGCTTCGTCATCTCCCGAGCACATCCAACCGCTGATATCACGATTCATCAAACTCATGATTTCATTCATCTATTCTCACCCTTTCTTAAAACTGTTATCTAACCGCACTATCAATATATCGAAACGCCAACGTATCTTCCTTCGCATATCGGCAAAAACAGTTAGCAGTATTTCTGACATGTCATTTTTCTTATAAATTCCGGAGTACAATTACAAGAAAGTACCTCAGAACCACTTTCAAAAATTGATCGATCCAGAAGATGAACCATCCCCCAATGATATAGGGGATCTTTTCTGCAGATTGCGTCAGTGACATCTATATAAAACCAACCACCGCGAAGGAATACCATATTCCATGCATGCCCTTCTCCATTCCGTGTTCCCCGTACATACCTGCAGGGGATTCCTAACTCTTTAAAGATGAGGCAGACTGCCAAAGATATGCCCATGCAAACAGCCGTGTTATTTACGATTGCACTATAAGCTGTATATTCCAGTTTCGGAGAGCCTTCTACACGCCCATAGTTCCAATTATTTACACAATACCGGACAACCGCATAGGCTTTTCTCCAGTCCTCGACGCCACATAACTTTACCTGGTGAACAATCTCATTAATCTTTTCTGTTGTCTTTGCTTTTCGGTCTGCCCATTCCCTGTAGCTACAGGAATATTGAAAATGAATGACCTGTGCCATATACCTGCATTCTTCCATTCGTTTTGTTTCGGACAATAGTCCTGATACATAACAATTCAACAGCTGATAGGATTCCAGCAGTCTGCTTTTCTCTCCCTGGATTTGCTCATACATGTGAACCGGATACACAATAAGTAAATCTCTTCTATGTAATCCAGCCGCGTAGATCGCTGCCTCTCGCAGTTCAGAAATAGATTCAATCCTCACTACCGACGAAGGAAGAATATCCGTATATTCGACATGAAGTATCCATTTTGCCCACATGCCATAATCTTCGACTTGAAGTTGCAGCGTTTTGACACATAAAATCAAGCGAGGATCTGCCTCACATATTTCGTGAAGAACAGAGCCCTCCCTGATAATCTCCGGCATCACGTTAACTGAAATACTTCGATCACGTTTCGTTGCCATATTCTCAGCCAACACAACAGCCGCCTCTCTGAGTGTGTTACAAACCATATCAGCCCTCCCTTATACAAGAAAGTAATCAAGCAGAGCAAACACCAGCATGAAGATCATGTTGTTGAAAAGAAGTTTCCGGATCTCCGCCACATCGAACTTTCCGTTCTTGATAAAGGCGTTGGCAACCACTGCAACAACAAATAAAATCAGGTTGATCAGTGCAAAAATATAGGAATACGCTGCCAGAGCAATAAAACCACGTTCAAGAATCTTGTTAATCATTTTCTCTTCCTCCATGTGTGAAAACATTTGTCATTTGACCTGCAATTGCTTCCAGTCTATCGGTTATCCTTTCAAAATCGTGGAAAGCAAAATGCACATCTGTATTTAACTGTGCATGCAACTGAGGCATACTCATCTCTGTCCGTATTGAAGGGTGTTCTTTCAGCCCGAAGGCTGTCACCAGTATCAATGCAGCCAGTATCGTAGCAATTCTTGCTGTTTTAGCTGTCTTCCTTGTCCAGCGGATCAGATACCTTAGCAATGGATTGATTGGCTGGTATCTTGACGTGTTATCTTTGACGATATATCTTTCCTCATCAAAATCTCCTGCAGAACATTTTTCACGGAACTTCTCGTCATAACAGCTCTCACAAACAAACAACATACTGTCAACATTGCCATTCTGGTATTGAATGTAATAACCTTTCTGTGTAAAGCACCCGCATCCCGGTTGCTTACATTCCTTCATTGTGTTAAGTGTTACCTTCTTGGCAATGTATCTACTCATGTAAGAATCACTCCAATCTCATCGATCTGACTATGTTTATCTTTAACTGCAATCTGGATTTCACTATTACCTCCGACGATCATGTAAATGATATCCATCAGCATGTCATCCAGAGTTTTGTTATCCAGGAGATTAAAATCCGGAGATCCGCTTGGGCTTGTTCTGTAAAGACCTACAATAGCAATTCCTTCTGCTCTGGAAATCTTTCTCAGATTCATAACATCATCCTTGGTAAAGAAATTGGCGGTTCCTTTGCCTGCCTGAACGCTATCAATCATTTTTTCCACTACAATCTTATAGCCTGCATCTGTAGCCTCCTTTTTCCCCATAAGATATCCCGCATGGAATCCAGGCTTTTTGCCTTCCGGAGCGATCTGTTCAATAGCATTCATGCTCAGCTCAACTACCTTTGCTGCAAGTGGATAATCGCTTCTGCCGGTTGTTTCATAACACTCCTCGCAGACAAATCTGGCCATGCTGCTATCACGGAGCATATAACCATTCTGTGAAAAACAGTGACAGGAAGTGCATTCCTGATGCTCTGGTAAACGTGTAATCATCGCGATTTTTCTACTCATCTCTTATTCCTTCCTTTCAGTAAACTCTTATCTGCTGTTTACAAAATGATTATATGAAAATACGATTTCTCCCTCACTTGCATATCGGAAGAAAAGGTTATACTATTTCATTGGTTCTGCATTTATTCGTTTCCAATCCCATCGGCATTCGCATCTGCGTCAGACAAAGCTACTGCATCTGTATCCTGTGTGCTAATAGCGTCCTGTTCTGCATCTAAAAAGGATTCATCGAAATCGCTTACATTCTCCATTTGCTCTACTCCTTTCTCAATCTGCATGTCTTCCTGCTGAACTGCACTATCCTTCGATTCAGATTTTTCTTCCGCTTGTTCAATTACCGCCGGAAATTTTGCATCTCGATTAATTACTGCACCATTTTGGTAACCACCATCTGTCACAACCTGAATTGCGCCTCCATCACGCGGTTGCTGGGCTGGATCCATCATGGAAAACTTGCTCTGTGGGGCAATTTCTCCTATTATCAAATCCTGATCTCTTCCAAGCTCTACAGTAGTCTCAAACTCAGCAGTATTTGTATGAGGCAATGCTCCATTGTTGATTCTGTCAGCAGGAGTGTTTCCTAATGATTCTTTTGACACAAATACTCCGGAACTTCTCTCTATGCCATGTGTTGTAACAAAACGTTCTCCTGCATGAGCATGACGGACTTCCATTCTGCTATTGGATGAAAAAGAATTCTTAAGATCACTACGAGCCTCCTGACTAATCCCTCTGGAATCCATCAACTTATTGAAACCAGCATTATTCAACTTTGCACTTTGATCAGTCAGCCCCGACTGCAGATAGCGACTGGCAGCAGTATTGTTATGAAATTGCTCAACATTCTGGCGAATATACTCGCTTCTATCCATACGTTATCCTCATAAATAAGCTCATCAATATCAAGCAACACAAGTCGGTCCTACATAAACAACAAAGGTGGGAACCTGATTTTCATTTACTATATTCTCCATCGCCTCTTTGATTTCTAATTGATCAAATAAAGCTGATTTCCATTTGGCCTTAATGGAGTCTCCATCTATGGTTACAAGTTCAAAACAGGAGTTCGCCTCTGAAAATTCAGGAAAATCTGATTTCATAAAACGAGACAACGCTGACGATCCAGCGAAGAACTGTAATGCCATTTGTGATTCTTCATCATAGAATTTGCGTACAATTTCCATCGGACTATCTGCCATATCAATTTCACATACAATAGTTACGCCGCTAAGACTTTCAAATACTACTCTTGCACTCACCCCGCTATTCATAAATGTTGTGAGTTTATCACACCAACTTTCACTTACATATCTTTTCAGTTTCACATGATCAGAGATAATCGTATTACTCTTTAAAACGTTGATTACTCTTTTCTGTTGCTCCTGCGCGTTTTTTAGAGCCTCAGTATGTATTCCCATGATGGCAGACGAACAAAGGCCTATTTTAAGAGAAGCCTCAGTGACATTCTGCAGAGATAGGGTTTCAATAATATTAGTTATAAAATCTGCAGGGGTATCTTTCCTTATGTTGTCCCAGCTAGGATGACCATTAATATATACATGCGGATGTGCAAGCTGATTACCCATGCATTCCTGGTAATATCTGCACTGAGACTGATAGATAGGCGTAAAATGCACATTTCCTCTTTTTTCATAGAAGGTACTTCTCGGAAACTGTACATAAACATTGCCAGTTCGATCAGCCCCCCTTAATGGGTATCCACTGAACGCCATAATGATGAAATTTCCGTCAGCAGAGTAATATGTATTAGCAGTCAAACTTTCACCTAAACAGTCAGTTACGATGCCCGCTGCAATCTCGGCAATAGTCAAATTGTAATCTTTCATCTTTTTTCATTCTCCTTTTCTTGCGAATTTGCTAAACACTAGCGCTCTTTTGTAAAAGCTAGTATGATAGGTCTTAACGTTTCTTTTATTACAAATTAAAGGAGAGGCACCTCCTTTCTGTCCTCTCCTTTCCCATTATTCATCCCTTCTTTCTATTACTCCTCCTTATCCGTAAAGCACAATTTCACAAGATAATCATGCTCATCGCCTTCAACGAGGTAGATATGCTCTTTCGGGAGCTGCCAGAGAACAGGATCCACACCACACCCTTCCGGTACTTCGATCTTAGCATAGGCATCGGTACTTCTATAGGCTACAGAGATATTCAGACTCCACTCCAGATTAAGTCTGTATGAAGGAATATCTTCCTGGAAAACTGCATTCATCTTCTTCCAGAGTTCATGCTTCGGATGTGTTCTGTCGAATTCAATGCAATGTATCACTTTGGCCTCTGTTAACGCATCAAACAACTCACTCTTGATTTCAGTTGGAATCTTTCCGTACTTAAAGGTTCTGAGTGCTGCCTTGTCACGAACAAATCCATTTCCAACCGAATTCAGGATATATTTCCATGCGGTCTTCACATCTTCACTCTTTCCAAGCAGATATTTCAAAGCAAGGTCCATGGTCATACCGGCAATCTGGGCTGAAAATCCCATAACCTGCGCCTGCGTTTCATCAGGAATATCACTACAGCTTCTTCGTTCTTCCAGAGTCTGACGGTAGCCATTTCCCCAGACATACTCAAGATCCACGACTGAGTCAGCAGGGAAGCTTACTACATTACCTGTAAACTGATCACCGATGTTTCCTGTTCCACAGGTAATATGCGGAATATGATACAACTTACACCCCCGATCGATATACTGACGAACTGCAGCACTATCTACAGGTGAAAGCACCAGATCGAACTGTTCGAAAAATCCCCACCCCAAATCACAGATATTAGCATTAATGCCAGTTACGTTAATAGAAAAGCAACTTCTTTCGGCTGCAGCTTTGGCAAGTTCCAGTGCCTTAGGTCGTCTCAGTGAAGTCTCATTGACCATGCTGGATCTAGGCAGGTTCCAATACTCGTAGGCATCCATATCCACAATCGTAATGTCGCTTACTCCGCTGTTCATAGCATACTCAACGAGAAGATTTCCAATAGTACCAGCACCAACAATCAGAACCTTTTTTCCCGCCAGTTCCTGAATCGAATGCAGAAATCTTTTATCAAGCTCTGCCCTCTGGACCTCTGTATAGTTACGTGTCGTATGAAATGCGGACTTTTTTACCTTCTTGCCTCCAGCATAATACTCTTCGTCCTTCTGTGTCACACACTTTGAAAACATATGCTCACAAGCAGCCGCATCGGCAACGGACAGGTCACATTCATGAAACATAAAATCCATATCCTTAAAGATGGCTTCCCAGGTTCCATAGCGTGGAGAAACTACCATATAGATACTGTTATCTCTGGACTGACGCATCATCTCATGGTCAACTCCGGACCAAAATGCCTGATACTGGGCATGGGAATGGATATTTCCGATAATATGTATATCCGGGCAGTTCTTTTTAACATACTTCACTGCATTCATCAGGTAATCGGTTGTAAACTCGAATGTACTCGATGTACCAATTCGTTCCTCTTCATACAGGTCGCAAACATGGGCGGTATATTTACCGGTAACGGCATCTTGAGAAATATTACCAAGAAGAATTCCTCCACATTCATGCATGGGATCGCGGTAGATCATGCCATTAATCTTACCAATTGCTACTTTATCAATAATAACGTCAGCCTTCTGACCTGACATAGTGTTCTGATTCATATCTCTCTTCATCCAAACTCCTCCCTTAGGCTGCATTCATGAGCATCGTAATCTTGCTGCACCAGCGTTTGTTCACATAGCTTTCAAGTTTTCTGCGATCTGAAATGAAGGGCTTGCACTTTAAAGCTCCGATCACTTTTTTCTGCTGCGCTTGCGCATTCTTGAGGGCTTCCATCTTTACCCCCATAATTCCGGATGCACAAAGACCGACTGTGACAGAATCCTTCGTAACATTCTGGAGAGAAAGAGTTTCGATGATATTCGCGATGAAATCCACCGGTCTCTCTCTCTTACTGTTGTCCCAGCAAGGATGTCCGTCATTGTACACATGCGGATGTGCAAACTGATTGCCCATGCTTTCCTGGTAGTATCTGCACTGGGCCTGCTGAATCGGTGTGTAGTGCACGTTACCCTTTCTCACATAGAAAGTAGATCTTGGGAACTGTACATACACCTTACCGGAACGATTGGAGTTTCTCAGTGGATATCCATTGAACTCCATAATGATCGAATTACCATCAGCACTGTAATAGGTATTGGAAGTAAGACCAGCGCCAAGACAGTCTGTCACGATGCTTGCTGCGATCTTAGTAAGGTCCATTGTATAATCTCTCATCATATTCTCGTCCTCCTCTTCTTAAGCTACGATGCTGGATACGCTTACCACAAACGTAGGTACCTGGCCCTCACTCTCGATGTGGGCCATCTCTTCCTTAATTGCTGGCTGATTACACAGCGCTGTCTTCCAGTCTGCCTTGATCGAATCACCCTCGATGCTCAACAGCTCGAATGCTGACTTCGCTTCATCGATATGTCCGTCCATAAGCTGATCAATCGCCTTCTGGTTGGAGAAAATCTGCGTTGCTGCAGTTGCATCCTCCTCATAGAACTTGCGGATGATGCCCATAGGGCTGTCTGCTGTATCAATATCACGGTTAATAGTTACGCCTGTTACGGTCTCAAGTGTTGCTTTCATTGAGTTTCCTCCTCTTTCTTATCGGTTATCGTCTCTCGACTGCTTACATGTCTGTTATATCAGCTTCCGACAGCGCCCTCCTTACGCCATCGGAAGAAAAGGTTGTCATCTTTGTTCCTGGGATACCGGTTACTTGGCTGCCACGATACTGGATACACTTACCACGAAGGTAGGTACCTGACCCTCACTCTCGATGTGGGCCATCTCTTCCTTGATTGCTGGCTGATTACACAGCGCTGTCTTCCAGTCTGCCTTGATCGAATCACCCGCGATGCTCAACAGCTCGAATGCTGACTTCGCTTCATCGATATGTCCGTCCATAAGCTGATCAATCGCCTTCTGGTTGGAGAAAATCTGCGTTGCTGCAGTTGCATCCTCCTCATAGAACTTGCGGATGATGCCCATAGGGCTGTCTGCTGTATCAATATCACGGTTAATAGTTACGCCTGTTACGGTCTCAAGTGTTGCTTTCATTGAGTTTCCTCCTCTTTCTTATCGGTTATCGTCTCTCGACTGCTTACATGTCTGTTATATCAGCTTCCGACAGCGCCCTCCTTACGCCATCGGAAGAAA